>WNFC01000316.1_pt1 | contig 49409 bp, 43 predicted proteins | sample 5400541 | NCBI WGS metagenome assembly WNFC01 (sample SAMN13153342, study PRJNA577476) | soil metagenome | isolation source: 120 cm saprolite under Douglas fir tree site 2 hole 2 replicate 1 | place: USA:California | collected 2015-04-18 | reverse complement strand
GTCAACAACTCGCGCACGGTGATCTGATGTTTGTCGGCGCGATCGAATTCCTGAAGGTATTGCGCCACGGAACTGTCGAGCGTCAACCGGCCCGATTCCACCAGCCGCGCGCAAAGCAAGCCGGTCACGAGCGGCTTTGTGAGCGAAGCGAGATCGTAAATCGTTTCGAGGGTCGCGGCGTGCATTTCGGGTGCGCGCACTGCATCACCGAGGGCGTCGGCGAAGATAGCTTTGCCGTTTTCAGCTACGACGTAAACTGCGGAAGGGAAGTCGCCGGCATCAATCCGGCTGCGCAGCATCTGCGAGAGATTCGCTTCGGGATTTCTGGAGAGACCGGCAGGCACGGTTGGTATTCCAGCCCCGATCACGAGCTGTGACCATTGCGTTGCTGGCGGACAATGTCGACTAACGCATCGAGTTTGCTATCGGTGTGTGCAACTGAATCTTCAGTACGCTTTTGGGCTTGTGCGAGATCCGCAAGCGCGTGAGTCAAACGCTCATCGGCCTTGCTTCGGGTCTGTCGCTCGCGACGGCCTGCCCTGAGCATCAACTTCAGTATTCGCTCGTCACGATCTAAGCGGTATTCATCCCGATCCAAGCGGTGTTCTGTCAAGGCCAATCTATTCTCAGCTCGGCGGTGCGCCTCAATTAGCTTTTCAACCTCGACAGAATTCTTCGCCGTCTGTTCGACGATGAAATCCATTGCGCCTTGTCTCTCTTCATCCGTCATCGGAGGGTCATGCCTTTTGCGGCAGATGATATCAGCGATTGAAAACACTTGGAAGCCCTTTGTCAAGCAAGCAAGTTGCAACTTCGCTCAAGCATTTTGCAGGAAAGCGCTTACGCCGGAGCTCAGGCTATGCGCGTGAATCTGCTCCAGCGTGCGCAGCGCCAGCGCCAGCGCGCGGCGGCCATCTTCACCCGACACCAGTGGCCGCGAGCTACTCGCTGCTGCTCGCAGAAAGCTTTCGGTCTCGGCCCGCAAGGGTTCGATGTCTTTCACCTCGAGCGTGCGTGTGTTGACGCCGGGCCAGGGGCCATGAGTCCCCGACGGCGCCAGGTTGCTAATCGAAGCGTAATTCGTCGTGTAGTCGACGGCGATGTAATCGCGCGGTTGAAAGAAACGCATCTACGACGTCGATGTCCAGGCTTCGCGCCGTGAATTGGCCTACGCGATGAATCTCAAAATAGACGGGATTGCGCACATGTGGCCGCAAAGCGACAAGCGCGGGATTGAAGCGTTCGGCGTGACCGACCTGCAACACCGCGCGGCCTTTCTTCCTCGCAGCGATCATGCGATCCGCTTCTTCCAGCGTGCGCGAGATTGGTTTCTCAACCAGCACGTGAACGCCGGCTTCGAGCAAGCCGCAAGCGATCTCACAATGCGATTCGGTCGGCACCGCCAAACTCACGGCGTCGACTTTACCAACCAGCGTGCGCCAGTCGGTGGTCACACTCGTGGAATACTCGTTGGCAATCCGGCGTCCCTGTGCCTCATCAAGATCGCAGACGCTCGTAAACTGCCCGAGCCCTTCCGCCGCCAGCGCGGCATGAGTACGCGCGTGCTGGCTGCCGAGATGTCCTACGCCGATGACTGCGGTGCGAAGTGTCACGGTTTACTGTTCTGCATTTATGATTTAGGTTATCACTAACAGAAGGCAGTAGGCAGAAAGCAGAAGGCAGTTAACAGTTGAAGCGATCTGCCTACTGCTTACTGCTTACTGCCTACTTACTCAGGAGCGACTATACTTGCAACCTTCAATGCTTGCCAAGCGCCTCTGGTCTTTTCTGTTCCTCGCCGTCGCCGCGTTCTATCTTTACGGTTTGGGGGCGGTTCCGTTAGTTGGCCCGGACGAGCCGCGCTATGCCCAGGTGGCGCGCGAGATGTTGGTCCGTCATGATCTGATCACGCCGACGCTCGGTGGGCTGCCGTGGTTTGAAAAGCCGCCGTTGCTTTACTGGATGATGATGGCGAGCTATCGCGTGTTTGGGGTCAGCGAATTTTCCGCGCGCCTGGGGCCCGCGATATCCGGACTGTTGACTGCGCTTTTCGTTTACTGGATGGCCGCTTGGGGCACTAGCCCGACCGTGAGGGAGGGCTCAAAACATACAAGAAACGATTTATCTCGATACAGCGCGCTCGCTTTTCTTTCCAGCTTAGGTGTAATCGTCTTCGCGCGCGCAGCCAGCTTTGACATCGTTCTGACGATGACCGTAACCGGCGGGCTCGCCTGCGTCTTTGTCTGGTGCGTCAGGAGCGCGCGCGCTGGGAGCGGCCGCATCCCTGCGGGCGGTTCGCCGGCATCCTTGCCGGCGGTCAATCCGGAAAGGTCTGCATCTGTCGGGCTTCTCTTCGCTTTCTACCTCTTTATCGGTCTCTCGCTGCTCGCCAAGGGCCTGGTCGGGATCGTTATTCCGTTCGGCGTGATTGCTGTCTATTTCCTTCTGCGGCGCGAGTGGCCGCCGCGCAAATTCGTGCTCAGCCTGCTTTGGGGCGTGCCGTTGACGCTCGTGATTGCGGCCGTCTGGTACGGTCCGATGATCGCGCGGCACGGTTGGACGTTCATCGATCAATTCATTATTCAACATCACTTCGCGCGCTTTGCGACGAACAAGTATCACCATCCCGCGCCATTTTATTTTTATCTTCCGGTGCTCGCGCTGCTCGCCTTGCCGTGGACAGCAGAGCTCATGGCGGCGTTTGTCTCTGCGCGGACTTGGGACTGGCGCGGCGATGCTCCGCTCGATCGCTTGCGCGTGTTTGGTCTCGCCTGGATCGTCGTGCCGGTGGTCTTCTTTTCGTTTTCGGGATCGAAGCTGACTGCCTACATTCTGCCCTTGATGCCGGCTGTCGCGCTGTTGTCCGGCGAGCGTCTGACATGCTTTCTGCGGGACGGACGCGGCGACAAGATTACCAGACTTACGGGCGCGCTCTTGATCGCACTGGCGTTGGTTGGCGGGTGGTATTCGGTTCGCCATCTCCACTTAACTTCTCTTTGCCTCGGCGGCGCGTTGTTGCCGCTCGTTGCGGTAGGGGTTGCTGCGGTGCTGCGGCCACAAATGCGCAAAGCTCTCTTCGCGTTGATTCCGGTCGCGACGTTCGTGGCGGCGGCAGTTGCGATCAAGTGCGCTGCGCCTGTTGCGGCGCGGACGGAATCCGTGCGCGATTTGCTGGCCACAGCCAGTGCTCGCGGATATGGGGCCGCACGCCTGGTTCAATTGCACAACATCGAACGGACGGCGGAATTCTACGCGGCCGGGCGCCTGGATTACGGTCCTGATGGCGAGCCAATCAAGCTGGAAGGCGTGACTCAAGTGGCCGACGCTGCTCGCCATAGCGGCGGTGTGGTCTTGTGCTTCGTCCCGACGGAATACGAGTCACAGTTAACGTCTTATCCGAAGATTCAAGCGGCAGTCGTCGCCGGCGATGGCCGTGTGTCTTTGGTGATTGTGCGCGTGCGTTGATTGGCAATTCTTCGAAGGGATTCTTTAGCAAACTTTTCACGCAAAGGCGCCAAGAGGCAAAGGCGCAAAGAAAAGAAAGTGAACGTGCTTGGCGGCTTTGCTCCTTTGCGTCTTTGCGTGAAACTGTTTTGGTTGCGGCCGAGTTCGCAGAGGGGGGCGCAGAGAAATCGCTAGAGCGGTCGCGATAAACAATGTCAGATCCTGCTGAAACAACTGAAAGTTTCCCGACGCTGCCGGCTTCGGAAAATGTCGCCGAGTCGGGGTTGATCGCCAACGCGGAATTGGTCGCCGGGGCCGGGCTTGAGGCAGAGCCAACCGCCGTGCCGGAGTCAGCCGAAGGAATGTGGGCCGCGATTCGTGAGTCTCTGCGCGGCTCGCATCGCGATTACACCGTGGGGCCAATCGGTCGCGCAGTAATCCTGCTGGCGATTCCCATGGTGCTCGAGATGTTCATGGAGAGTCTGTTCGCCGTGGCCGACATATTTTGGGTGTCGCATTTGGGTCCGGAAGCGGCGGCGACTGTTGGGCTTACCGAGTCGCTGCTCACTCTGGTCTATGCGCTGGCCATCGGACTCAGCATCGGCGCCACCGCGACGATTGCCCGGCGCATTGGCGAAAAGAATCCCGAGGGCGCTGCGCGCGCGGCGGTGCAGGCCATCCTGCTCGCCTTGACCGTAGCGATCGTGATTGCGCTGATCGGCGCGCCGCTCGCGCCAAAGTTGCTCTTGTTCATGGGCGCCTCACCCGCAGTGATCCAACAGGGAGCGACGTTCACGCGCATCATGATGGCCGGGAACGTGACGGTCGTCATGCTATTCATGATCAATGCCGTCTTTCGCGGCGCCGGCGATGCGGCCATAGCCATGCGGGTGCTGTGGCTCGCGAATTCAATCAACATCATTCTTGGGCCGCTATTGATCTTCGGCATTGGGCCATTTCCCAAACTGGGCGTGGCGGGTGCCGCGATCGCGACGAACATCGGACGGGGAACAGGCGCGCTATTTGCGCTCAGCAAGCTGGTTCGTTCGGGTGGACGTTTTGATGTGCGCCGCCGTCACTTGCGGGTGGAAACGGCGATCATGGGGCGAATGCTGCGGCTGTCGTCAACCGCAACGTTTCAGGTCTTCATCGGCATGGCCAGTTGGATTGGGCTGGCGCGGATCATCGCCAGCTTTGGCACCGACGTGGTCGCCGGCTACATCGTCGGCATTCGCGTGATTCTGTTTGCGCTGCTGCCATCGTGGGGCATGTCGAACGCCGCGGCGACGATGGTGGGCCAGGCGCTCGGCGCGCGCAATCCGGATCGAGCCGAGCGCGCGGTCTGGAAAGCCGGCTCGTACAACGTCGTGTTCCTTGGAATCGTCGGGCTGATGTTCATCCTGTTCGCCGGCCCCATCATCCGAGTGTTCACCGTCAATCCGCACGTCGTTCCTTATGGCATCGACTGTTTGCGGATTATCTCGTGCGGTTTTCTCTTTTACGCGTACGGCATGGTTTTGGGGCAATCATTCAACGGCGCGGGCGACACCTGGACGCCGACGATCATCAATCTCTTCGTTTTTTGGCTTTGGGAATTGCCGCTCGCTTATGTGCTGGCAATTAGGTTTGGCATGGGACCACGCGGAGTCTTCATCGCGATCACGATCGCCTTTTCAACTCTGGCAGTTGTCAGTGGTTTGGTTTTTCGGCGCGGCCGTTGGAAGACGAGGGTCGTGTGATTCGTCTTACTCGCTTCGAACAACCTGCCGTTTCCCAAAACGCAGAACGCTGTTAACATGAGCTCTCCGGGTACGCGAAGTCATGTAAGCTGCCAACCCAGCAACTGATGCCCAGACGACGGACAGTATCGCCAGATCAGCGGAATTTAATCCCGAGCGAGGGACCCCTCGACGAAGATTGGTGGCAATGCAACGGTGTCTTTACTCGCCCCTATCTTCGGCAGCAATTCTCAAATAACGAGATATGCCCACCTGCTCCAGAAGTTGAACCTCTGTATGAATTGCTTAAGAAACGTTGGCTCGATAACTTGGCGGGCCTTCAAAGGCAGGGCGAAGAGGAACCAATCGGGGTCAGGCCTGCGATTCTGCGATTCTCGCCCGAGGACACGCATCGTCGGTTAACATCAAACAAGATCGCAAAATCGCAGGCCTGACCCCCAGCTTGTTCGTAGCGCTTTGAAAGGCGTAAAGCCAAAGTAGGAGATAAGGTTTCCCTCTTCTCGTTTACGGTTAATCTCACCAATCATCATCGTTAGGAAGAGATTGCACAAAAATATGGCAGAAACGCCCAGACAAAACAGAATGATCAGAACGATGGCTGTTGTACTCAGCCGATACCCACCTAGGTTCCCAAAAAAGGTAAATCCCGACGCGCCTGTCTCTCGCATCATTAGCCAATAATGTGTAAGCATACAGCTACAATAATTAGAGCAATAATTGCGGCTGCAAATGAGATTTTGGCATACAAGTGTAGCTTTCCTTCCGGATACAGAGCGCGATATTCCCTAAAAACTCGGAGAACTTTGTTGAGCGTAAACCAAAAGGGTGAGATCAGATTTCCCTCTTTTCGCTTGCGGTTGATTTCACCAATCATCCTGATCACAAAAGTGTTCGCCAACTCCCCAGCGATAATGACCAGGCATAGGGAGATAATCGCTGCGACGAGTCTGGTACTCATTTGCAAAGTTCTAAGAAATCCGCCGCCATTGTGATATGAAGCAATTGAAAAGGTGCACGTGGTTGTCATCAGACAATAAGCAAAGGGGAAGAATGGCAGCGGCTGTTGCGTTTGTTGACTTTATCTAGCGAAAAACTTGAGTCTCAGTGCAACCGAGAAACTCACCAAGCGGGTCGTTATGATAATTGCGGCCTGGTTGATATACCCAGTATTCATCGGGGCGCTCCGAGTCTTGGGCGACGATCAGCTTAATAGTCTTCGCACCGTCGCGAATTTCGATCTCAATGGGCTCTAAGGGGTGGCTGTGATGCGATTCGACGTGATGAATTATACGGAGTGCTTGAAGAACTGGCGCCTGCCCTCGAGCTTCGCCATTTATCGTCACGGTCGCGTTGGGTGACAACTCACTAAGCGCGCTCAAGACGGTATCACGCGCTCGGCCTTCCATGTATCTCTCGAGGAAGAGGCCTCCCCAACCTACCAGGAAGACCAGGATGAAAAAGATAACGCCGGCAGCAACCCATTTGGGTCGTTCTTCCAAGTTTTTCACTAGCCAGTCCATCGCTTGGGTCTCACCGACGCCATCGTCGCACAACCATCGTGAGTTGCGCGGCATCCCGGAGCGCCTGCGCGCAAAGCTGCTGTGTGCTTTGTGCGCGCGCAAGCGGGGCGCAGCCGCGGGACGGAGTGTCCGCTCCAACGATTTGATAATCAATAGAGGTGGCCGAAAGCGACATATAAACTGCGCTTGCTTTACCAACCTTTCGACCAAAAACGAGGCCACCCCGCAATCGCAAGACAAAAGAGAATAATACCTCCGATGATTCCAACGCTATTCACCTACAAACCTGGTTAGCCAGAATAAGCGGCCTGTCAATGGCGTTATCGTTAAGAATTTGATACCACCATTTACCTAATTGAAGTGGCTTTGTGTATTTGGTAACGCCGGCTGTCGCAGTAAAGGATGTCATCGATAGTCCAGCGCTAGCACCTACCACTGTCAAACCACCGCCCGATTGTACGAAACCGCCAAACGTACCAACTGACCCACCCGCCGCAGCGAAGGGTCCTGCGTAGTTGGAGTTTGTATCATCCAAGCGGCCCCAGATAAAGCCGGTATTCACTTGCCCTGAAAAGCCGCCAACTACTCCAACTTGTCCACCGCCGAAAGCGAATCCACTGGTTTGGCCGGTTCTGAAGTTTTGGACCAGTTCGACACCCCCGGTAGGGCCGGCCTTGGCGCCCATGCTTAATTGAACACCTGATGTCCGGCCCGAGGGAACCAAAGCACAGATCTTTTGTTTGATCGCTCGCAGCGCCCTGATTCCGCCTCCAAAGCCACCGACGACGCCACCGGCGAAATCGCCTGTATCAAGGAGCATGCCGTGACGACCTTGACCAGGACTGCCACCAGGGTAATACGGTGCCCAGGTCCAAGTGTAAAGATGTTCGTATGCTGATGGATCCGTAGGCCAGCCTCCTGGAGGAGGAGGATCGTCTTGCAATCCCGTGGGATCCACAAAGTTCACCGGATCGTTCTGCACATGAGCATAACGATTGAAGCTCTGCGCATCGTTAATCACCATGCTGCCGTTGTAAGGGTCAGGACTCGTCCATCTTGCACTGAAACTCTCAAGCTTCCTGAACCAAGTATGATCCAACCCCGTCGCATCGTCACGGTCCGTCAATCCATACTTTGATCGAATTGCATCCGTTTTGCCGTAAGCGTAGCTTGATGAGCGATAACTGCCCGCCCAAATCTCTTCGCCGAACGGCAGATAATCATGCCGCGCAATGACAGCGCTCGAACTGCCGCTGTTATTTATCACCGCGCGCGTCGTGCCTTGTAAATCCGACAGAACATACTTGATGCTCGCGCTGGTGCTCGAAGTCGTCACACACAGTTGTCCCACGTCGTTCTGAAACTCCGCGCTATACGCGAAACCATGCCGCACCTCATCGCGGCTGCTGCCGTTATTCAGCGCTGCGACCCATGCATCGTATCCATAACCATCAGGTCCTCGGCCAAGATAGGCTGCGTACAAGGCAGTTACAAATGCCCCGCGGTTTGCCGCTGTATCGGGGAGATGATTGGTAAACTCTGAGGAACCGAAAACAGAGTTCCCCAAGTTCTGCGCTGCCGCGATCAGTTGTCCCTGACCTTGGGCCTGAGCCTGCGTGAGAATCGCGACCCAATCGGGATCACTAGAACCGGGTGCTCGGCCCAGCGCGCCTTCGAAGAAGTCATAGACAAACTGCGAGATTGATTTGTAACAATTCGCTCCCGTCTCATACACGGCCAGCAATTGCCCGCCGCGATAGATATTTTCACGTTCCAGCGTCGAGCCGCTGCTGCCCAGATAGTCCGCGACCAGTTGTCCAAACACGTCATAGACCGTCGTGCGCGTGACGTTGTTCGCCGAAGTCTGCACGCGCTGGCCCGCGCAATCGTAAACCGAAGTTTGGCTGTCAGTGTTGTTGTCGGTGCGCGAAGCCGCTCCTTGACTTCTCCAGCTGCTTCAAATCTTCTGTAGAGTCTCTGAGCAGAATTGTGCGGCTACACGCAGGTGTCATCAGTCTAGTAGTGTAAGGGATTTTCGCATTCTCAGTTCGATACAATGGCAGGTCTGACGCATACACGAGCCACTGCTCACCCTTTCCGAACCAAGGCTCTAGGTCATTCCTCAAATTGCTAGTGTAAATGTATACGTATCGACCCGAAACGCCCTTCCAAGCTCGATCCACCCTAAACTTCACTCCATACTTGAACCTTGCGACAACCTTGCCCGCGAAGACAACTTTGGAGTCCTTTAGCGCCTGCGCAACCGTGGGTTTTGTTATGCATGTCGAAGCAGAAGCCGACCCTAGACAAAGTAACAAAATGGGAACGACCGACAAAAGCGATCCTTTCGGTTTCATTGTTTGGTGACCTCCTTATCAATCATAGACTCATCAGACTAATGCCCGCGACCGATGAGTAGCCGCTAGAGCGGGGGGCTCTAGTGCAATATTGGCGGATGCTTTGGTCCCGGTCGTGGGCCACCTTCATTATCCCATTTAAAATATGGATCGCCGCCACGTACGGAAAGAGAGTCTAGCCAGTTCAAGAAATCCGCCATTGCATACCACTGCCACGGGTCGCCTCCAATGCCTCCGCCGTAACCGCCGCCACCGATGGGCGGGCGCATCGTGGGAAAGTTTTGTGGCAGTGCGGTTGGAGTGGATAAAGGCTTGTTTGGAATCGTCACACAGAACTCTTTGACAAGCCAATTGTTTAGGTGGGACTGAGCATCAGCCTGAATACTTCCTCCTCCGTCATGTGGAATTCGGCCTGCAGCGTGAAGCAATTCATGGATAAGGGATACGCCAGCGACTTCTTCAGAAGATAATCCTTGGAACTCCCCTCCATATAGCGTCCCAGACGCGAGACCGGCCACGTAAGCTGAGGACATAAAGATATATGGATTACGTTCGGGGCCGCTCACTGATGGATGCAAAGAGACGTCGATAGTCTGCATTCCCGCCGTACCAAATGGTCGAAAATTCGAAAAGCCCACGAATCTCTGGCCAATAAATTTGGAAATTCGCGGAGACTGGTCCGACACTCTTAAGTGGTTTTGCCTTATAAGCCTGTCTAGAAGAGCGATCGGGTTGGTTTTCCCAAAGAGTCCCCGACATGAGCCGCTCCGCAAGAGGTTTCGGGCCGAACTGATTGGATCGAGGCCATCGGGGTCGACAAGATTTGCCGGATCGTTTGCGCCATAAGGATACGCATTGAAGCTTTGCGGATCGCCGAGGTCGCCACCAATTGAATCTGGACTCGTCCATCTGCCACTGAAACTCTCATACTTCCGCCACCAAGTATGATCGAGTCCCGTCGCGTCATCACGTTCCGTCAATCCATACTTCTGACGATTGCCGTCCGTCGCGCCATAAGCTTGAGTAGATGAGCTGCGCGAGCCAATTCCTGCCCATAACTCTTCACCGAACGGCAGGTAATCATGACGCGCGACGACCGCACTCGAAGAACCGCTGTTATTCATCACCGCGCGAGTGGTGCCTTGGAGATCGGAGAGAACGTACTTCAAACTAGCGCCGGTGCTCGAAGTCGTCACGCACAACTGCCCCACGTCGTTCTGAAACTCCGCGCTGTAGGCGAAACCATGCCGCACCTCATCGCGACTGCTGCCGTTGTTCAGCGCTGCGACCCATGCATCGTATCCATATCCGTCAGGCCCTCGGCCAAGATAGGCCGCGTACAAGGCAGTTACAAATGCCCCGCGGTTTGCCGCTGTATCGGGGAGATGATTGGTAAACTCTGAGGAACCGAAAACAGAGTTTCCCAGACTCTGTGCTGCTGCAATCAACTGTCCCTGGCCTTGCGCCTGCGCCTGCGTCAAGATCGCGACCCAAGCGGGATCGCTGGCAGAATTGTACGCTCGGCCGAGCGCGCCTTGATAAAAGTCTGAGACAAATTGCGAAATGGACTTGTAACAACTCGCTCCCGTTTCGTAAACAGCCAGCAACTGTCCGCCGCGATAGATATTCTCGCGTTCCAGCGTCGAGCCACTGCTCCCGAGATAATCCGCGACAAGTTGTCCAAAGATGTCATAAACCATCGTGCGCGTGACGTTGTTCGCGGAAGTCTGCACGCGTTGTCCGGCGCAATCGTAAACCGAAGTTTGGCCGTCAGTATTGTCAGTGCGCGAAGCGCTCGTCATGCGGCCATTTGCGTCGTAACTGTAATTCATGCCGCGGAACTTGGCATCGCTGAGAATATTTCCGGCAGGGTCGTAAGTCGCAACACTGGACACAAAACGATTGTTGTTGTTGGTCGTGTCGTAGTCCGAAGAAGAAACCGAAGGCAGACCCAGGGTTGAGTTCGCGCTTTGAAAACGATTGCCGTAGCGATCGTAGGTATAGCCCTGCGAATAAGTCTGGGAACTCATGCTGCCGCTTTGATATTCGGCGACGTTCTTCAATCTTCCGAGTTCGTCATACTGGAAGCCTTGCAGCCATTGCGTCGTGCCGCCGATGGTGCCCGTAATTTTTCCAATCTGTCCATTGTTCTTTGAAGTATCGACGCCGCCGCTCGTGGTATTGAATTCACCATAGCCATAATCGAATTGCTGAAGCGGAGTCGTGGCGCTGGAGTTTTGCAGCAATTTGATCGCGGATGCTTGCAGCCGCCGGTTGTATGCAAGCGTGTGCACGGAAGTGTTGAAAAGATGTTAGCTCGCTTCGAGGATCGTTTCTTCGGTAAATCGCGTTTCCGGTAAAATAGTCCTTAACATCCCATTCGTACGTTAAATTCACTCTCGATCTTGTGGCAGACCTCTATTGCCTTTCGCCCGTCGGGACTTTTCGTGTCGGCAGGAAAGAAGACCATGTTATAACCCGCGTGGGACTTCACTTCTATTACAATGGCCTCACTGTCGGGGTCGGCCGAATAGTCAACATCAGCGATAAGCTTGATGGTAGAGTCAACTCCTTTGGCTTTAAGGAACGCTTCAAAATCATTCCAGCCGGATTTTGGGGACTTCAACGTTAATGTCACCAGCGAAGTTTTCCTGGCACGCGCTGTTGCGGCAGGATCGGGCTCCGTCGAATAGTAAGTGGCGCTGTCGCTTCCGCCTTCCCTCTTTAGGATAAAACATCTGGGAGTTATAAGGCCGAACCCAACCCAAATCCGCACTTCGTTGCGAGAATCACTCTCGCTCAAGTTTTTTAACGCGAGCTTCTGCGACTCTGCTTTGACGGCTCGTCGGAAGAGTCTGTAATCTGTATTTACCTCTGAGTTAGCCTGCACAATCGATTTACCCGGTTGAAAAGCCTCAAAGGGCTTAACGTCAGGTGGAAACGCAACGGCCGACTGCCATACGAGAGCTAGTGTACCGGCAAGTAATTTGTGAACTCTCATAATCTTCAATCCTTAAGTGTTGTTGTCTCGAACTCATCCTGCTGATTACTATATTACCTGCTAAAGGTGCAAAGCACCGTTCCGTTGCTATCGTACACCACGATGCTGGTGCTGGATACAACCACACCGTGAAGCCCTGGTTGAGCTTGAGCTTGTTGGCGTATCGACCCCTCATCGTGGTCACTGATGTTGTTCGGATTACCAGTTGTTCCCGGACCATCTGGATTAGGTTCACCTTCATCAAAAGGATGAGTGTGAAAACTGTAGTCGTATTCCACCATATTGGCGTTGTTGCTGATTTGGTTCTTTACCCATCCCGTGTGTCCCTCCAAGGAGGCTCTTCTTGAGCTGGCCGGTGGGAAATAGAGTTGGGCGACAGTGTGGTTGGATGCATGAATCAACAGTGATCGTCCGAGCAACCCTCCAGTTTCGCGAGCACCGGCTGTTCCATACTGCGAGGCCTTCCATGCGGCATCGATTGCCGCTTTATTCGTCGGGTTTTCAAGGAGGTTCCTTCGGTGCTCGGCGCATTCTTTTTCTCTCTTTGGGTCAGGTTTCAGGGTTGGCGGTCCCTGTGGTCCGCCACCGCCACCGCCTCCTCCACCACCAAAGGGCAAGAAATCGTCAACCCAATAAGTGGTGCATTGCACCCATGGATCGCTCACTTGCTTGGGGTGTTTCGGGTCGGTCACATCGAACCACGCCCACAAGCTACAAGATTGGGCCCAGTACAACCCGCTAGGATCGACGAAGTTCACTGGATCGTTTTGCACATAAGCGTAGCGGTTGAAGCTTTGCGGATTCGCTACCCTCATGCTTCTCGCATAAGGGTCAGGACTCGTCCATCTGCCAGAGAAGCTTTCAAGCTTCCGCCACCACGTGTGATCTAGTCCCGTCGCATCATCTCGTTCAGTCAATCCATACTTCTGCCGATTCGCGTCCGTTTGGCCGTAGCTGTAACTCGATGAACGGTAGCTACCTGCCCAGACCTCTTCACCGAATGGCAGGTAATCATGCCGCGCGATCACCGCGCTTGAACTGCCGCTGTTATTCATCACCGCGCGAGTCGTGCCTTGAAGGTCTGACAAAACATATTTGTAGTTGGGGCCGGTGCTGGATGTGCTGACGCAGAGTTGCCCCACGTCGCTCTGAAACTCCGCGCTGTAAGCGAATCCGTGCCGCACATCATCGCGGCTGCTGCCTGTGTTAAGCGCATTCAGCCAGGCCTGATAACCGTACCCGTCAGGCACTCGGCCCAGATAACCGGCGTACAGATCAGTCACAAATTGTCCACGGTTGGCTGGGATGTCGGGGTTGAGACTGAGATACTCGCTCGAAGTAAACAGGGTAGTGCCGAGACTCTGCGCCGCGACGATCAACTGTCCGGCCCCTTGCGCCTGCGCTTGCGTGAGGGTCGTCGTCCAATTCGTCAACTCCGTGTAGGTGGGCTGCCGATGCAGCACTCCCTGATGGAAGTCCTGCACAAACTGCGAAATCGATTTGTAGCAGGACGCTCCGGTTTCATAGACGGCCAGCAGTTGTCCGCCGCGATAAATGTTCTCGCGCTCCAAAGTCGAACCGCTGCTGCCGAGATAGTCCGCCACCAATTGTCCGACCACGTCATAGACCATCGTGCGCGTGACATTGTTCGCGCTGGTTTGCACTCGTTGTCCGGCGCAATCGTAAACCGAGGCTTGCGCGTCTGTGCCGCCGCCGCTGTCCGTGTGATAAGCGTAAGTCATGCGGCCATTTGCGTCGTAACTGTAATTCATGCCGCGGAACTTGGCATCGCTGAGAATATTTCCGGCGGCATCGTAAGTCGCAACACTGGACACAAAACGATTGTTGTTGTTGGTCGTGTCGTAGTCCGAAGAAGCAACCGAAGGCAGACCCAGGGTTGAGTTCGCGCTTTGAAAACGATTGCCGTAGCGATCGAAAGTGTAGCTTTGCGAATAGGTCTGCGAACTCATGTTGCCGCTCTGATACTCGGCGACGTTCTTCAATCTTCCCAGTTCGTCATACTGGAAGCCTTGCAGCCATTGCGTCGTGCCGCCGATGGTGCCCGTAATTTTTCCAATCTGCCCGTTGTTCTTCGAGCTATCGACCGCGCCGGTGCTGGTATTGAATTCACCATAGCCATAATCGAATTGCTGAAGCGGAGTCATAGCGCCGGAGTTTTGCAGCAACTTGACCGCGGACGCCTGCAGCCGCCGGTTGTATTCCAGCTTGTGCACCATGCCGTTCCCAAACGCCTCGGAAGTTAAGCCGCCGTGAGCTGAGTAAGCAAACGAGTTGTCGAACGTCGTCGAGCCATCACTTACTTGCGAAAGCCTTCCGCCTTCGTCATAGGAGTACGCCAGCGAGCGGCCCGAAGGATAGGTTTCGCCGGTTAACAGTCCGGCATAGTTATAGGTGTAACTTAAGTTGTAAGTCGCCGAGCCGGTAACCTGCTTCTGCGTCGTGACGCGGCCCATTGAATCATAAGCAAAATAGTCTCCGGTAGTGGAGCTTGAGCTGCCATAGGTCATCGCCAGCAGTCGTCCGGTAGTGTTCGTGTGCGTGTAACTCGGCGCGCCGGTCGGCAGAGTTTGCGAGTCGTAGTAATAAAAAGCCGGAGGTGTGGAGTCCGAATAAGTAATCTGAGTGACACGGTTCAGACCGTCATAGACAAACTGAGTATGGACGCCTCGCGCGTCGTACGCATCGCTGACCAGACCGCTGGAGTTGTAATCGAGGCGGCGCGACCATGAACTGTTGTTCGTCAGCGAATCACTAAGATCATAACTGGAGTTCGTGCTCTGCTCGACCTGTCGCTCGCGGATCAGACGCGAGAGCGAATCGTATTTGAAGTAGCGATCCTGCGAGCCCTGGTTGATGTGCACCAGATTATCCAGCACGTCATAGGAATAATTCGTCGCCTGATTTGGTGAACTCGTCGATCCCAACCCAGAGGTGGTCGGCTCATCCAGGCGAATCACGCGGCCAAGAGCATCGACCTTCTGCCGACGCACTTTACCGGCTTGATCGGTAACGGTCGTGTAAATGCCGTCGTAGCTGTTCTGCACATTCGTGGTCAATGTGTGACCAGTGTCTTCGTCACCGCGCGGCATCGTCACCACGGTCACACGGCCCAGATGATCGAATGTGCTAGTCGTCCAGTAGCCGTCGGGATTGATCGAAGCACTCGGACCGCTGGCGTAATAAGGATTGCTGGCGCGATAAGCACGGCCCATCACGTCATACTCAACATCCTGCGTAGACCAGCCGTTGGCTGAGGTTTGGTTCGCCATCGTACGCGCTACCGCGCCCCTCCCGTCAAAGTAGCGCTGGCTAACAATCGAGCGCGCAGAGTCTAGTCTTGTCGAGGTCTGGACGGAGTAGTGACTGCTTCCGCTCCCGTCGAGTGCGAGAGCCTCAGAATAATTGACATAAGTGGCTCCGCCATCGGGAGAGGTTACGTGATCAATCCGCAGTGAGTCGCTATTGTAAAAGTTAGTCGTGACCTGGCTGTTCTCGTCTGTTGCCGTCGCGACCATGCCGGTATTGGAGTCATAAGACGCGCTGGAAGTGAGGGCTGTGCTGCCACCGCCGCTGGTCACTGAAGTTGGATATGCGTAATCGTGAAGACCGGCAGAATTGGAATAAGTAAACGACTTCTGCTGACAGCAATCCACCTGCGCGGTCATCACGTTCCCGGCGATGTCATAAGTGGTCGAGTGCGTGATGCTGTTTGCAGTGTTGGTGGCGTCGGGATAGGTCGTGACGCTGGTCACGTTGCCGCGATAGTCGGTGGAAGGGTCGTAAGGATTGTATAAGTCGCAAACCCACTCCCAGTCGAGGCAACTGTGCCATTCCCAATCCCAGCATTCCCAGTGGCAATTCGTTTCCACTGTTTGCTGGAAGGGATCGAACGCCGGATCGTGCATGATGATGTCGCTCCGGCCGGTGAGATTCGCGTGCCCGGCACCGTAATTATCGTAAGCATAATCGATGCGCGCAGTCGGAGCACCCGCGCTGCCGGCAAAAACCTGCACGGTCGACGGCAGGTGCAGCAGATGGCGATTGATGTAGGCAGACGAAGTCACATAAGTCGTTTCAGTGCGGCGCAGCTCGGTAGGAGAGACGCTGCCGTCGGTGGTCAAGTCCCGCTCGCTTACGACTGAGATGTTGTTGTATGTCGTGTAGCTCAAGACAGTGGCCTTTGTCTGGCCACCGTCGTTCGTCGCCCTGATTTGCTGAACCCGAGGATTACCAGTTGAGGCAGGGTCCCAGTCCATCTTCGTGTGAGACAAAAATGTCGAGCCTTGCTTGTCAACATAAACGTCGCTAACCAACCCATGATCCCACTGACTGGGGTCAACAACAGTGTGACTTTCGGTTACCGAACCGTCTGGTGCGGTAACCGTTGAGATACCAGCCGCTTTATCAACTGAAAACTGGTAGACGGGTTGGGCGGAAACACGGCCCGCCCAATCGTCCATACGCTGCGTGTAGTCCGGCGCATCCGCCAAACCGCCCGCAGGTATCGATCTAAGCGGCGTTCCTTCGTAGTTGTACGAAGTCGTCGCAGCAACAGTGTTGGTTCCTTCGTTTGGATACTGGCCCGGATCGGTATTGCCGGTCCATGACGCTGTCATCCCGCGAAACTGCGAAGCCTTGTACATCATTGCGCAGGATGAATACTCAAACTTATAGCCGATGTGTGCCTGGCTAGTTTCGACGCTATTCGGCAGATAGATGTATTTGATCACGTGCACTGAGGTTGGAGTATTCGAGCTTACATTAATGCTGGACTGAAAGAGACCAGCGCTGGTAAGGCTGATGGTGTCATAGTACAGTCGCATAACCGCCCGGTCCGGCTGTCCAGTGAGACCAGGTTCGGTGATCGTCACCAGATCGCCATTCGAGGCATAGTAAAAGTTCACATATCGCTGGAGTGTGTCCTCGATCGAAGAGATCTTGGGTCCGATGCCGCCCACGTAGCTAATCAAAATGTAATTGCCGTTGCGGTCAGTAATCTTCGTCGGATAGATGCGGTAACCGCCGCCACCCGCGCCGTAAGTAACCTGTGTCCCGTCGGCATAAAACAAGGTGCCTGAGCCGCCGCTGCCGGTATAATGGATAAACGTGCCGTCTGAAGTGTCATAGTTGTTAGTACTCGTGTAATTGAGCGAATGGCGCGTGCCATCCGCATCCGTCAAAGTAAATCCGAAGCTGCTCTGGTTTTCGATCTGTCCGTAGCCGAGTCGCCATCCGGGCGCCGGCCAGCCCGAATCAACGTCATAAGTCATGAAAGCGGAGCCCGTATTTGGATCGGTAGACTTGTTGAATAACTGGCTGTTGTGGACGAGACCGAGCGAGGCGTCAATGCCCCGTCCCGGGATACCGAAGACCGGAATACCAAAAGTGAAGTTCTCACTGCCAGGATTCTCGGTACCCGCAGTCGCCGCCGCAGGCATTCGCGCTCCGGGAACCGTCTTACCTGGCGGCGAGCCCACGCTGTTCGACGCCTGATAGAGCGACGGGGTCTGGTTGTCCGGCAAAGGGTCGTCAAGTGGTGGACGCTGAGGCATGTATGCCGAAACCCGCTCGGCCCTCGCGGTGCCTGGATCATTGGACTTGTTCAAACGTTGGCTCTTCGCGTGATGATGTTTCGTTTCCGTGTTTGCGCCTGGTTTCTCCAGACCGCCAAACTCATCTCTTGTACCCTCAACAACGGTTACCTGCACCGTCTCCTTTAACTGACCTGCTCTGGCCGTCAGTTTCGCCGTGCCTGGTTTGCCTGCCAGAGCTTCGCCACTCTTTTTCACAAAGACGACCAGCGTGTTGGTCGATTCCCACTCAGCCTGAAGCCCGTGTACGGCGTTACCATTTCGATCAAAAGGGATGGCTGAAAAAACCATCCGCTGCCGCGATTCCAGCACGATGTCACCGCTCGTATTAATTCGCAACGATGCTGCTCGCCCTTCGCGCTCAGCTCTTGACTCCGGCGGCCGCGGTTTGAGGCCCCGGTTGTTGTCGGGTCCCTGCCCGGAGCCTTTGGCTCGCGAGAGGCCAAGCGAATTCAGCCAGCTCTTCCACATCAGCCCTCGCGGGCCGGTTGACGGCAGATGAGCGAAGGCCTTGTCTGTTAATCCGATGACGTTTGCGGAAAGCGTAGCCGCTTCTAGTCTGGCGCCTAAAGCCGCCTCACGTACAAGCGAACTCGCAATCGCCGGTGGAATTGAACTGGCGAAAAGCAAGATCATTAAGGTCACCGAAACTAGGGGCTTAACGATGGGGAGATTGAAGTGAACAAACTTCCTGTAAGCAGCCACGGAAAGGATGCGAGTGTTGTGTAGCATGAGAGGACTCCTTTTTGAAGGCAGCCAAAGAGGGATCGTGAGACCGCGTCAACCGGGATCGTCAGCTAACTAGCGAAGTGCGCGGGGGTCGCAAGCTTTGGAAGCTAGCTTGCTTACTACTATTGCAAAAGCAATTGGACGGGGATGGCCGGTACGCTACGCCCGCTCGAAAGAAATGTCAACGACTTTCTTCGAGCCGCTATTCTTATGGTTTTGCAGTTCGATGCGAGAACAATATTCAGCGTCTTATCGAAGCGGTCGCTGGAAAACGCGGGTGGTGATGTTGAAAGAATTCTAAAGCCGGCGGTTTCGCGACTGCGCCTAATCCGATCCCAAGAGGCGCCCTCCCTAGCGATTGGCCTTCTGACCCGGCTATCGCAACGCCTTATCAAAGAAATCGATCACTGGCCGGTCGTAGGCTTCTTCCTGCTCGCCAGTCGAGGTGGGGAGATTGTAACCGGTCAGCGCCAGATCCTTCCTCACTTCGACGGCGCCGTTTGCGAAGCACTTGCCGAGGGCCAGAGTTGACTCGTGCCATGGATCTCTTTCATCACCGGTCAGCAGTACGACCTTCACATCTTTCAGCGAACGCGCCAGGTCGCACGATGGAATGTTGTGGTACTTGCCGAGCGAATAGAGCCTTACGCCCCAGCTTCCCAGTCGCGGCAGGAGCGAGTTGTTCATCGACGTGTGCCTGATTGTCACCGCGCTAATCAGATCGTCCGGCGATCCCGGAGTTGAGTCCAGCACCAGGGCGCGCACTTCCGGATAACGTCGCGCCGCGTCCAGGGCCGCATACGCGCCCAACTCAACGCCGTACAATCCGATTGGACCGGCGACTTGCGTTTTGCCCAGAGGCGTCTTCAAAGTGTGCAGGTAATCAATCGCCGCGGTCGCGTCGTCGCCTTCGACTGCGCCTAACAAGGACGTATTGACCGGCGGATTCTCGCCATGTCCGCGCAGGTCGGGCCAGAGCACGGTAAAGTTAGTCGTCTCGTTCAGCTTCGCCGCGAGATTCAAAAGCCATGATCGATCCGCGCCATAGCGATGCAGAAGGATCACCGCCGGCGCGCCTTCCGCACCGCGAATCACCCAGCCGCGCGCTTTCGTGCCGTCATGATTGTTCCAGGTAACGTCCGTTGCGTTGAGCGCCGGACCCGTGACCTGAGAAAAGGTTTGCGGCGTGACGAGATAAGGAGCGCGAGGTGGTCGAGTGATGCCGTAAGCGATCCAAACCATCGTGGCGGCCATCGCGACCAAAACGATGAGCACGAATGGCAGGAAGACTCTGCCCATCCGCCGTATAAGTCTGGTTCGAGTCGACATAAGAGCGCGGCGATTATATCAGAACCAGGAGTGGTGGCGACTGGATCATCTCCATTCTCCGATTGCACTGGTCATTTCAGGCGCGCAGAGAAACCCGGCTCGCTATCCTGACGAGGCGGGGTTCTGCAAAAGCAGCAGCTGCGCCTGCTCGTAATCGTCCGGCGTGTTCACGTTGAAAAAGAAGTTCTCAGCGCCCGGCAAGTCGATCAACTCTGCAGACCGGACCCACCGAGTTTTGACGTTGGCGAGAAGCGCCCGCGGAGTGTGCTCGCCGCTCGCGATCAGTTTTTCCGCTTCGAGCAAGCAGGGTTCGCGCCGATAAAGCGCGCAAAGCGGTTGTGGCCGTCCATCAGGCTGAATCGGAACGACCGCCTCCGGAGATCCCTGCTGACTGAGCATCAAAAGCCGCGAGCAAAGATCGCGCGTGACAAACGGAAGATCGCAAGCGACGATCAGCGCCCAATCAGCGACGCAGGCGCCGAGAGCCGCATGAATCCCGCCCAGCGCTCCCCACTGCTCGTGAATGTCCGGGATTATTCTCAAATCAGGATCGAAGCCGGCGCGGCCTCGGCCTACGCGGGAAATCCGCGGGGTTGGGGTTATTGAGCGCAACTCCGCCGCAATGCGTTCAACGGATGTTTGCCCGCCAAATTGCATAAGCGACTTGTCTGTGCCCATGCGGCTTGACCTGCCGCCAACCAGAATGAACCCTTCAACATCCAACATTGCCACAACATGCTATTACTTTCGTGGGACTTGGGCTATATTGGCTGACGAAGCGGGCTCGCTGCCGTTTGGAATTCTTCGAAGTTACTCTCAGGAAATCATGCAATCACTAAAACACCAGTTGACGCTCCTCATTTTGACCATTACCGCGCTTTCGACTTTTTCAATCGCAGCGCTGGGTCAGGGCAAGGTGGTAAAGACCTCGGCCAGGTCGGCAGCTCCGGTCGCCGCTTTGTTTCCGCTGGAGGATTTGCGGCCGGGAATGAAGGGCATGGCGCGCACAGTGTTTTCGGGAAGCGAGACGCAGGAATTCGGGGTCGAGATTCTCGGTGTGCTGCCCGGGTTCACGGGTCCGCGACAATCAACGATTATCGCGAAACTCAGCGGGCCCAATGTCGATCGGACGAGCGTGTTCGCGGGCATGTCAGGCTCGCCCGTGTTCATCGATGATCGTCTGGTGGGCGCGATCGCCTACAGTTTTCCGTTTGCCAAAGAGCCCATCTGCGGCATCACCCCGATCAAGCAGATGATCGATATCTTCGAGGGCGGAAGTGACAGGCCGAAAGGGAACGGCGAACCCCGCGCGATCTCTTTTGCCAAACTGGCGAGCGCGGAATGGCAGCCGGCCCTGCCGAGACAAAGCGTCGGCGCGACGTCATTGATCGCGCCGGTGGCGACAGGCTCGCCGCTGGAGTCGCTTTTGGGTCAGCAGATTCAACCGATCGCGACGCCGGTCGTATTCGGCGGCATTAGTCAACAAACGCTTTCGCTTTTCTCTTCCGCGCTGACCGGCGCCGGTCTCTTGCCGGTGTCAGGCATCGGCGGCGGGGCAGCGATCACGCCGCTCGCTCCGTTTGATGAAAAGACCCTGACGCCGGGAACTTCGGTCAGCGTGCTTTTGGTGCGGGGAGACTATTCGGTGGCCGCTTCGGGCACGACCACGTTTCGCGACGGCGATCGCATCTACGCGTTCGGGCATCCGTTCCTCAATCTTGGCGGCTCAGACATGCCGATGGCGGAAAATTCCGTGGTGACGGTGATCCCAAACTCATACAACTCATTCAAACTCGCGGTGCCGGGCCGAATGGTCGGAGCAATTTCGCAGGATCGCGCGACCGGAGTGTTTGGTCAATTGGGTCACACGCCGAAAATGATTCCGGTGAAGATTAAGCTGCACACCAGCCGGAATCGCGACGAAGAATTTTCTTATGAAGTCGTGAGCGACGAATTCCTGACGCCGCTGCTTATGGGAATTACGGTTTTCAACAGCATCGGCGCGCGCGAGCGGGCCATCGGCGATTCTACCATCAGCATTCGCGGCTCAATCGCTGTTCAGGGACAGAAACCGATCGCTCTTGAGCGGCGCTTCTCTTCAGCAAATGCCCCGATGCTGGCTGCTGGTTCAGTTGTCGCCCCGGTCGGCGAGCTGCTGGCCAGCGGCTTTGAAAACGTCAACATAACCGGCATCGTCTTAGACATCGCCTCGAGCGAGAACAAGAGCGTTGCCAGTCTGGAGCGTATCTCGCTTGATCGCACCGAAGTTGCACGGGGCGAGACCGTCGAGGTCCAGGCTTACGTGCGCACCGATTCAGGAAGGCAATTCGTCGAACGCATTCCCGTGCAGATACCTGCCGATGCGCCCGCGGGACAATTGATGATTATGATTGGCGATGGCGCGGCGATGCAGGAATCGTCAGCCGCGAAGGTCTTTGTGCCGCGAGACCTGGGACAGCTTGTCAGCACGATTAATAAGATCAAGAAGAACGATCGGTTGTACCTGAGACTGCTTCGGCCCGCGCCCGGCGTGGTTATCGGCACCAGCGAACTGCCTAACCTGCCACCTTCGGTCGTGGCGACGCTGAACAATGATCGCAGTTCGGGCGGATACACACCGATGGCGCTCTCACTCATCTACGAGCGAGAGTTGGCGCCAGCCGAGTTTGTGATCGGCGGCCAGCAGGTAATCAGCGTTACGGTTAAGTAGGATTTCGAAACGGTTGACGGAGCTTACGATTTGGCTAGCTTCTGTCGCCGGCGAAGCTTTGCCGCCACTCCTGCGATACCAAGCCCCAGCAAACTAAGCGTCGCCGGTTCCGGAACTGGATTGCCGTCCCGTGGCATTACCGTGAATTGGGCCTTCAGCGCGTCGGAGAAGAATCCGCCGTCGGCGCCCTGGCCGATGATGTCCGCCGGAATGACGTTGACGGCGACTGAGAAGGTGCTGAAGTTGAACGTAAGCGGCGCCGAAGACAGGATGTGGACGGTATCCACGGTCTGGCTGATGTCGATGCTGCCAAAGATGTCGAGCGTCTGCGTCTGTCCATTGATGGTCACTAACTGCGAGAAATTGAATGGATGGTTTCCAGCCGACCCGATTCCCGTGAATCCCGTGGTAAAGCTCAGCGGATTCAGAATTGCGACGAAACTTCCGACGCTGGAGTCCTGGGAACTGGAGGCAGGGGCGCCGACCAGAGAGTCTACGCCATTCGCAACGCTCAAGTTGCTCCCCAGGCCTTGCAGCGCAAAGCCGCTCGACTGGATTGCGATCGGATCCGCCTTTGCCGCCGGGGCAATTGCTATGGAAACCAACAGAACTGCCAGGCCTAATCCCGCTTTGGTCAACAAACGCATCTGACTCTCCCTGCCTTCCATCGAAGCTTCCGAAAACTGGGCGCTGGAGCGCCTATTCCTAAATTCCTAACCGCTGCGTGCCTTTACTCCGGGGCCGCGCACCTATTAGAAGAAAGTTGTACAGAGGAAAAAGCGACAATCGGGTTGGGCTTCCAGAAAGGGCCGACACTTCTTTCGGACTTTTCTCGCCGGGGTCAGCCGGCAGAGGCTTGGCTGCCGACAATCAGGTAGCGCCGGCCAGACCTGGGGATTCGTTCGGCTTTAGCGTTTGGCAGCAGGATTTCAACTTGCTTGCGCAGCTCCTCGCCGGCAAAAAGCAGCAAGGTACTTGTGGGTGGCGCCCACTGAATTAGCGCCGGCAGGAACCGTTGAAAGCGATCCAGCGCGCGACACGTTACAAAGTCAGCTTCGGGTGCAGTCGTCTGTTCAAATCGCGCTACGGTTAAAGCCGCCGGCTCGCGATTGCTAACATCGCGCAAAGCCTCGCGCAGGAAAACGGCTTTTCGGGGAGACGATTCGATCAAAGTCGCGCTGAGATCCGTCCGTATGATCAGGCAGGGAATAATCGGCAGACCGGCGCCCGATCCCACGTCGAGGACACGCGCTTTTTGGGGAAGATGAGACAGCAGCAGCAGAGACTCGAGCACGTGGCGCGTCGCGAATTCTTCCGGTGAGCAAGGCGCCACCAGGTGCAGCCGGTCATTCCACTTCAGCAAGAGTTCGTAATACTTGCTTAGCCGCGTGACCTCAGCGGCGCGCAGTTGAATTCCAAACTCGGCCGCGTTGTTCCAGAGGGCCTGGCCAAACTTCTCAGTTGCTGTTGGCATTTCCCGGCTTCTTCTGTTTACACTGAACCCGTTACCGAAACCCCGGCCGGTAGCGAGGGGATCGGCGGCTCAACCTGGTGGTTAGGATCGGGTCGCATCCACCACCCCAGGCGGGCTGCCCGCTTGGGGACCCCGGTCCGCTCTCGGTTCTGACACGAAGATAACATGACCAGCGAATCACTAAGAGAAGAACACGAGCGGCTCGGGCTCGCGGTCACCCGGATTGTCAGCGAACACGCCGGCCGACTCGAGACCGCACCAGTTGCTTCGGCGGCGACGCCCGCTGATCTCAAACTGCTTTTTGATGAGCCTCTGCCGATCGCCGGAATGCCCGCCGAAGAAATTCTCACGCAGTTCGAGCGCGACGTGGCGCCGCACGCGATGCAGGTTCCCAGCCCGCGCTACTTCGGCCAATTCAATCCGACGCCGCTGGCGATCGGCGTGTGGGCGGATGCGCTCTGCTCGGCGCTGAATCAAAACGCCGGCGCGTGGCGCAACGGGCCTACCTCCGCGCTCATCGAGGACCGGGTGATTCGATGGCTCTGCGAATTGATCGGGTACGGTCCGGAAGCATTCGGCGTGTTGGCGAGCGGCGGTTCGGAAGCAAACCTGATCGCTTTGAAGTGCGCGCGCGATTCGGCCGACGGGACGATTCGCTCTCAGGGCATGCGACCGGCGCGTGGCGATCTGGTTGTTTACGCTTCCGAACAATGCCATTTCTCGCTGGAAAAAAGCGTGGACATCCTGGGAATGGGCCGGCAATGCCTGCGCAAGATAGACACCGACGAGCGCTTTCACATCCGCGTTGATCTGCTTCGCGCAGAGATCGCGAAAGATCTGAGCCACGGCCGCGTCCCCTGCTGCATCGTTGGCATGGCCGGCGCGACTTCGACGGGCGTGATCGACCCTTTACCGGAACTAGCGGCGATTGCGCGCGAAAACGATTGCTGGTTTCACGTCGATGCGGCCTACGGCGGCGGGCTCGCGTTCTCAGATAAGCATGAAGAGAAGTTGCGTGGAATTGACTCGGCGAATTCCATCACTTTCGATCCGCACAAATGGATGTTCGTGCCGTTTGCTTGCGGCGCGACGCTGGTGCGCGACGGTGGCAACGTGCTGCGCGACTCGTTCGACATCTCGCCAGAGTACCTCAGCGAAGATCGGGGCGGCGCCGACGTCGAGTACGATTTCTTTCGTTATGGCCAGATGGGTACGCGGCGCTTCAACGCACTGAAGCTTTGGATGGCGTTCAAGTCCATGGGCAAACGCGGCTATGCCGAGACGGTCGATCGGCATCTTGCGCTGACAAGTTATCTCGCCGCGCGGCTGGATGAATTGCCGGATTTCGAACGCGTAGGCGAGATTGAAACTGCCGTCTGCTGCTTTCGTTATTTGCCCGAACCGGTGCGCGGTCTTCCTGCCGGCCAGCAGGATCGCGTTCAGCAAACTCTGCAACAGCGGGTTGAGAAAAGCGGCCAGGCTTTCTTTCCATCGACGATTCTGCATGGCCGGCGGGCGTTGCGCGTGAACATCAACAGCTATCTGACAGAGCAGCGGCACGTCGATGATCTGGTAGAATTGCTTAAGTCGGAAGGCGAGGCCCTGGTGCAAGAAGGATTACAGGAGTGAAGATGTTGTCCATCTGGAATTTACGTTTCTCCCGAGCGGTCACGGCGCTGTTCCTCTGTCTCCTAAGCGCGAGCGCTGTGCAATCCCAAAAGGAGAAGAAATCTCCCGACGCCCCGCGTAGTTTACGTTCGATTCATTCGCGGGCAGAGTTTGATTCGCTTGCTGTCGTTTACGATGCCGACACGCCCTATGCTTTGCCGCACGTGTTGTTTGTCATCGATCGCCTGGACAAGAATCGCATCTACTACGTCGACACCAGGCGCTACAAGTTTCACAAAGATTTCGTCAACGGCACTTATCTTTCGCTGGAACGCGGCCAGGCATTCTTTGAGAATAACTATCTGAGGCCCAATCGCCGTTTCATTATGGGGACTATCGCTTACCAGACCCCGGTGCGGCGCTGGACGTTCGAATTCTGGGAAGGCGATTTGATCCTGCCCGATCAAATCAAGCTCGCCTCGGACATCATCAACAAGACTTTCTTTACTCCGGTGGCGTTCAAGCCAAATTCAAATCGACAGGACGAAGCATCCGCGCACATCGAAGGCCTGCAACGCGTTTCGCAAACTGAGATTTCGAAAAACCAGGAGTATCAGCCCCTGAACGTGGCCAAAGGCCTGGGGCGTATTCACGTCATCCCGAAACTCGATGAACACGTGGAGATTGGCTTTAACGAAATCCTGGTGCTCGACGAAGTGCCGGTTCAGCTTCCGCCCGTCGCCGGCATTATCACGACGAAACCTTCGACACCGCTGTCGCACATCAACCTTTTGGCGAAAGGCTGGGGCATTCCCAACGTTTACATTAAAAACGCTCAGGAGCTTTTCAAGCAGTACAACGGTTGGTGGGTCGAATTCGATGCGCGCCGCGACGCGTATTCGATCAAACGTGCGGACCTCAATGTGCTGGGCGAATATCAGAAGCGTTTGAAAGAGCGCCTCGATGTGATGAAGCCGCGATCCGATTTATCGGTGTCCCGTTTAGCCGGCCTAAGTGAGCAACGCGCGGCATCCGTCATTGCCTACGGGGCGAAGTCCGCGAATCTCGGCGAACTAATCCACGCGCATCCGCCGGGTTTCATTGTCCCTCCAGGCTTCACGATACCTTTCTTCTATTACGATCAGTTCCTGAAAGGAAACAAGCTCGACGACGCGATCTACCAGATGCTGAACGATCAGAAATTCGTTCACGATCCCGCATACCGGCGCGCTTATCTCACCCGGATGCGCGAAGACTTTCAGAAGGGAACTGTTAACGCCGAGCTGCGAGCCGAAATGCTGCGGCGTCTGCACGCGGAGTTTCCCGGCAAGGGCGTGTTTGCGCGCAGCTCAACGAACAGCGAAGACCTGCCGAACTTCAACGGCGCGGGATTGTACACGACGGTGCCGAATGTTCGCGGCGACACTCAGCTGGTCGAAGCTATCAAGACCGTCTGGGCTTCAGTGTGGAACTTTGAAGCATACGAAGCGCGCGAACGGGCCGGCATCGATCACGTGAAGATCTACATGGCGGTGCTGATTCAGGAAGGCATCAATTCGGAAAGCTCCGGTGTCATGATCACCGCGGACCCGTTCAATCGAGAGATCAACCCAATTAACAAAGGCTCGACTTACATTAGCGCCAAGCGCGGCCTGGGGATGAAAGTTGTGGAAGGGCAGCGCATCGCCGAGCAGGTTGTCTATCGTCCGATTGCCAACGCGGTCCAGGTCCTGACGCGATCGGAAGAGGATAGCCTTTTGATATTCGACGAGCACGGTGGGATCAAAGAGATTCCAATCAGTGGTGAGCGCATGGTGCTGACCGATGAAGTGGTGCGCCGTTTGGCCGCCGCCGCTGAAAATATCAAGCGGATTTTCCACGGTAAGGATCAGGACATCGAATGGGCCTACCTGAAAGGGCAAATCTACATCGTCCAGTCGCGGCCGTATATCCCTGGTGGATGATTGCTTCGCACACAATGAGGTCAGTACCACCTGCGTAAGCAGGTGGGTCGAGTGATCAACCCGCGCTTGAGCTTCTGACCCACCCGCTCACGCGGGTGGTACTGACTTCATTCCGCGAAATAAATGATAACAACGAGTCGAACGCTCATGAAGTTTCTATGACTGAGAACATCTTCGCTGAGGGCATCCTGAAAGACCACGTGGCGTTCGTTACTGGCGGCGGCACTGGCATCACCGGGGGCGTGGCGCGGGCGCTGGCAGAAGCGGGCGCGAACGTGGCGCTCGTTAGTCGCAGCCTCGAACATCTCGAACCCGCCGCGAAAGCGATCAATGACTCCCGCGCGCGGGGCAGTAGCCCGACCGTGAGGGAGGGCGCGGACTTAGAAAACACCCATATTGGTGAAGCCTTCGCCATCGCCGCCGACGTTCGCAAACCCGATGAAGTTGAAAAGGCGATCGCCGCGACCGTCGAACGGTTTGGCCGTGTCGATATCGTCGTCAACGGCGCGGCGGGAAATTTTCTCTGCGCCGCGGAAGAGCTTTCGCCGAATGGCTTTGGCACCGTCGTGGACATCGATCTGAAAGGCACGTTCAACGTGTGCCGCGCAGCGTTCGCCGAATTGAAAAAGAATCGCGGCCAGATTCTGAACATCAGCGCGACGCTGCATTACCTCGGCACGCCGATGCAGCTTCACGTCTCAGCCGCCAAAGCCGGCGTCGATGCGTTGACCACTAATCTTGCGGTTGAGTGGGGACCTTACGGAATTCGCACGAACGCCATCGCGCCCGGACCAATCGGCGACACGGAAGGAATGAAGCGATTGGTTCCCGAGCCAATCAAAGAGAAGCTTCGCAAACGAATTCCGCTCGGACGCTTCGGCTTGATCGAGGACATTGAGAACGCTGCTGTCTTTCTTTGCTCGGATGCGGCGAGCTATATCAACGGCGCGATCATTGTCATCGATGGCGGTCAGTGGCTCGCGGCGAATCGATTAGGTTAAGAGAACGCGAGCATCTTCTTCATTGGCAGTAGTCCTTCAAGCCGGATTCTATGAAGGTGTGACGTGTTCTATGCCAAAACGGTGAGCCTGGTCACGGTGATCAAGCCCGCTGCGACCGGCGCGGACTCTCGCGAAGCGCGGTAAATCCAAATTAGTTCACGCCTCCTGCGCCAGCATGTTATAAAAGATCGAGAGGGAAACGGACGCACATGCTCGATCTAACACCAGCAACCTTCGAAGAATTCGAACGCGAAGCCACGCGTGGCAACGTGGTGCCGGTGGTGCGCAGCGTGCTGGCCGATTTGCAAACGCCGGTCGGAGCGTTTCTGCGAATTGCCGGGGACGCGTCGCACGCGTTCTTGCTTGAGTCGATCGAAGGCGGCGAGCGCGTCGCGCGTTATTCTTTTCTTGGGGCGAAGCCGTGGATGATTGCGCGCGGGCGCGGGGCCGAGACAGTTGTAGAAAAGAATGGCGAGCGTGAAGTGCGCAAGCAAAACGCGGTCGAGTTTCTGCGCGAATATTTTCAAGACAAGAAACTTGCGCGCCGCGCCGGGCTGGCCCCTCTGTCGGGTGGCGCAGTCGGCTATCTCGGCTATGACGCTGCGCGTTGGTTCGAGCCGGCGCTGGATCGTAACGGCGCCCAGCCACCCGAAGCCTTCGATGCGGTCTGGATGTTCTTTCGCATGGTCCTGGCTTTCGATCGCGTCCGGCAGCTCATGGAGATTACTTCGATCGTGTTTACGGACGAAGCCGAAGGCGATCGCGATCGGCTGCGCGACCTTTACGCGCGCGCGGTGCTAGAGACGAAGCAGATTGAAAAGTCACTGAGCGAAAATACACCGGCTGCGCCCTCTGCTAAGGAGCGAACTGGCGACACCACCGTGCATTTTGCCTCGAACTGGCCGCGCAAAGATTTCGAAAGTGCGGTGGTCGCAGTCAAGGAACGCATCGCCGCGGGTGATTGCTATCAGGTAGTCATCGCGCAGCAGTTCACAAAGCCGACACCGGCGCCGCCGCTCGCAATTTATCGCGCGCTGCGCGCTACAAATCCGTCGCCCTACATGTACTTTCTGCGTTTGGGTGACGACGCGATCATCGGCGCAAGCCCGGAGATGCTGGTGCGTTCGCACGGCCAGCGGCTCGATTACCGGCCGATCGCCGGCACGCGCAAGCGCGGCGCGACTGAAGCGGAAGACTGGATGCTGGGCGAAGAAATGCGCAACGATGAAAAGGAAGTTGCCGAGCACACGATGCTGGTCGATCTGGGGCGCAACGACCTCGGGCGAGTTTCGGATTACGGTTCAGTAAGCGTCGAAGAGTTGATGACGATTGAGCGCTATTCGCACGTGCAGCATCTGGTGACGAGTCTGCGTGGGCGTTTGCGTGATGATCTGGACCGGTTCCACGCGCTGGCGGCATGCTTCCCGGCGGGCACCGTAACCGGCGCGCCGAAAATTCGCGCCATGGAAATCATTCGCGAGCTTGAGCCGGCCACGCGCGGTGTCTATGCCGGCGCGGTCCTGTACGTTGATTACGCCGACAACCTGGATTCATGCATCGCGATTCGCACTATCGAGTTGCGAGATGGCGTGGCCACCATCCAGGCCGGCGCAGGCATCGTTGCTGATTCGGTCCCGGAGCGTGAGTATGAGGAATGCGTGAGCAAGGCGCGGGCGCTGTTTCGTGCGATTGAGCTGGCGGAGAAGGGGTTGTGAACATGAAATTCGCCACCGAAACACAACACGGCTTGAGCCCCAGCCAAAGCAGGTTCACGCAAAGACGCGAAGGAGCAAAGCCGCCAGGCACGCTCACTTTCCAGCCTTTGCGCCTTTGCCTCTTGGCGTCTTTGCGTGAAGAGTCCTGTCAAAACACAAGATTCTGCGTTCCTGGATCACAAAGAGCTAACAGCTTTTGTCGTGCTGTTCGAGTTGCGCTGGTTGGGTTCATGATTTCCGCACTCGCTGCTTCCATCAGTGTGGCCCAGAACCCAGCGCCCAGCACCGAGACTTTGAAGAAAGCCAATACGCGACCGGCTGATCCGAAACCTGCCCAGACTGATCCTTTCGATGGCGCTTCGGTTGAGAAGATGACCGGCCAGTGCGTGACTCTGGATACCGAGTCGGGCCTGATCGTGATTGAGATGCTGCCCAAAGCAGCGCCCGAGACCGCCCGGAGCTTTCTGAATCTGGCGGCGAGCGGCGCGCTCGACACCACGACGTTCAGCCGCGTGGTACGTGATTTTGTGATCCAGGGCGGCAACCTTTCTACCAGCGAGAAATGGAATATAGATCTGGCGAAGCGGATGGCTCACCACCTTCCTGACGAGCCGAGCGCCGTCAGGCACGAGCGGGGAATTGTTTCGATGGCCCGCGCCGAAGAGCCGAACAGCGCGACCACCCACTTTTTCATTCTTGTGGGTAATGGTCCGCATCTCGATGGTAAGTTCAGCGCGTTTGGGCGCGTCGTGCGCGGGATCGAAGTCGCCGTGGCAATCAATCACGCCCCGCTGGAAGGCGAGACGCCGCTGGCTCCGGTGCGCATCAAACTGGCGACCGTGGCGCCTTGTTCGAAGTAGGCTGAAATCATGAGAAATCAAGAGGCAGACGGCAGTAAGCAGACGGCATAGGGCAGTAAGCAGTTAACCAAACTTGAAACTTGAAACTTGAAACCTGAAACTCGTGTTACTCGTCATCGACAACTACGATTCGTTTACTTACAACCTCGTGCAGTATCTCGGCGAGCTGGGCGAGACGATTGAAGTGCGCCGCAATGACTACGTGCGGATTGAAGAGATCGATTTGCATCTGCGTCCCAGCCGAATTGTGATCTCGCCCGGGCCGGGCAGACCGGAGGACGCGGGCCAGTCTATGAAGATCATCGAGCGCTTTGCCGGCAAGATTCCAATTCTCGGCGTGTGTTTGGGTCATCAGGCAATTGCGCAGGTGTTTGGCGGTCGCGTGGTGCGCGCGGCGGAACTGTTTCACGGCAAGTCATCCGAAGTTGAGCACGACGGCAAAACGATCTTTACCGGTCTGAAGCAGCAGTTCCCAGGCGGCCGTTATCATTCGTTGATAGTTGAGGCCGGCAGCTTGCCGAAAGCCCTGGAGACTTCGGCAACCACGCCCGATGGCGTAATCATGGGCCTAAGACATCGCCAGATGAAAGTGGAAGGCGTGCAATTTCATCCGGAGTCGATTATGACCACCGAAGGGAAGAAGTTGCTGGCCAATTTCCTGAAGTTGTAATGGCTGCGAAACTCGGCGCATGGCTGAGCGAAAGAAGTTCTCAGACAAGAATGCTGTCTCGCCTCCGACGAAAGCTGGACCGCCGTCGGCGGTGGGAAAAGGGTCGTTCGCAAACATCCTGGCCCGAACGAATCGGGGCATGCTCTTTGATATATTGATTTTTGCGGCGAACATCTTCTTGTTCCGTGTACTCGCGAAATCGTTTCTTGATATTGTCAATGATGCTTCAGCCGGTGACGCGCTCGCACAGCTGGGGCTGATGGGCTTAGCTTTGGGAGTCTGGCTGCTGCCCGGCACCGGAGCGGTTCTCAAGCGCTGGCATTTTCATGAACGAGTCAAAGCCGAAGGTAAGTCTATCGCCGCGCACCGAACAGTGCTGCTCTCTGGTTGTTTGTTCAATCCTTTGTTCTACTTTGTTCTGAATCTGCTAATCACGGCGGTGGTGATTACATTTATTCTCGGTCTGCTGAAGCCGAGCAGAGAAAACGAGGAGGGAGTCTTTGTCGCGTCGTGCTTTTTGGGGGTGGGCTTCGCGGCCTTCCAAACCTATTTGGTCTATCACTACTTTTCTACGCCAAAGCGCGCACCAAAGGTGGAGTTTCTGCGGGACGACCCACGCTCGGAAGTATTAGGAGACCTGTGCATCTTGTTGAATATGATTCTCTTTCAGATAGTCTGGAACGTGTTGCCAATTATGCTGCCGCCACGGCCTGCGAACGTTTCGGTCTTCGCGGAGATCATGTTTAGGCTCGTGGTCTTTGGCTTGGCGACGATGCTGATTTACTTTCCCCCGCGTATCTTTTATTTGCGGGAAGACATCAATCGCCCGCGCGCCTGGTTGACGATTGGGCTTGCTAATTTGCCATTGATTACACGCCTTTTGCTGGGCGCCCGTAGCGTTAGTCAATAGTCTAAAACTCATTTGTATGTTTGAGCCTCTTCACCCAAATAAGGTCGAAAGCGATCTCCGCAGGTTCCTGCCGCGTCTGATGCGTGGTGAAGATCTTTCGCGTGCTGAGGCTGCACAACTTCTCGACGCGTTGCTTGATCCTGAAGCGACCGACTCGCAGATTGCATCGGCGCTAATTGCGCTCAGGTTGAAAGGCGAGACCTTTGAAGAACTCGCCGGATTGGCCGAGGCCATGCGCGAGCGCGCGGTGCGCATCACGTCGCGTCACGGTTGCTTCATCGACACGGCGGGAACAGGTTCGAGCCGCGTCAAGACTTTCAATGTTTCGACGGCGGCCGCGTTCGTGATCGCCGGCGCAGGCCTAGCCGTGGCCAAGCACGGCAATCGTGCCGCCAGCAGCCACTGCGGCAGCGCGGATGTGCTGGCCGTGCTGGGCGTGAATGTCTCGGCCTCGGCTGAGGTTTCCGAAAAGTGTCTGAACGAGATCGGAATCTGTTTCATGTTCGCACCACTCTATCACGGCGCCACGGCGCGCGTGGCGAGCGTGCGACGCGAGCTGGGCGTGCAGACGACCTTCAATTTGCTCGGGCCGCTGACGAATCCGGCGCACGCGCCCAGGCAAATCATCGGCGTATCGAACCGCGATTCGGTGGAGCCGTTGGCAAGTGCTCTGGCATTGCTTGGAACTGAGCGCGCCTGGGTCGTGCACGGTGCGGATGGCCTGGATGAAGTGACGATTACCGACAAAACATTTGTCGCGGAGGCTCGTCACAGCGAAGTTCGCAGGTTCGAGATCTCGCCGGAGGATTTTGGCTTCGAACGCATAGCGCTTGATGGCCTTAGTTCCGGCGATGCCGAAGTCAACGCTGGCATAATTCGCGCAGTGCTTTCAGGTGAGCGGCAAGATGCAGCGCGAGCCCTGGTGATTGTAAATGCTGCGACGGCGCTGCGCGTGGGTGGCGTTGCCAGCGATTTGCGCCGAGGGACACAGCTCGCGGCGCAGAGCATCGACAGCGGTGAAGCACGGAAGAAGCTCGATCAATTGGTTCGCGCTACGAATTAGACAGTTCAATCGTCCTTCGGTAAATGAACTTACTTTCCGAGATTGTCTCCAGCAAGCAACGGCGGGTTGACCACGCGAAGCAGCTGGTCCCGCTTGCGCAGATGCGCGCGATGGCGAATCAGGCCCGCCTCGGCAGCCGGTTGCATGCCTTTGCCAGTGCCCTGGCTAACGCGGACAAGATCAACATCATCGCCGAGTTCAAACGTCGCTCGCCTTCGAAAGGAGAAATAAGACGCGACGCTGACCCGGTGATCACCGCGCGGGCTTACGAGTCCGCAGGCGCGTCGGCCGTTTCAGTCTTGACTGAGGAAGATTACTTCGGTGGCTCGCTTGACGATCTGCGGGCGGTGCGGAACGCGATCTCGCTTCCGATTCTACGCAAGGATTTTGTCTTTGACGAATACCAGGTCTATGAATCGGCCGCTGCAGGAGCTGATGCAGTGCTGTTGATTGTCGCGGCGCTGGATGACGAGGCGCTGGGTCGCCTGCATCGAATTACCGAAGACGAATTGGGAATGGATGCGTTGGTCGAAGTGCACACGGCGGACGAAATGACGCGTGCCGCTGCCTGCGGCGCCAGAATCATCGGCGTAAACAACCGGGACTTGCAGACGTTCAAAGTATCACTCGAAACTTCCGTTCAACTCGCGTCGATCGCGTCGACAGGCTCGGTGCTGATCAGCGAAAGTGGGATCGCGTCAGCGGGCGACATCCGCCGTCTGCGATCGGTTGGTTATCGCGCCTTCCTGATTGGCGAGAGTTTGATGCGCGCGGATGATCCTGGGGAGTTGTTACGAAGTTTTCTCTAGCTCAGAGGAGGAGTGTCGGAAGCCCGCGCGTTAGCAAGGGCTTACTTGCCCTCCCTCACGGTCGGGCTTCTGACACACATTGGTCTAATGGTCCGAATAAAAATCTGCGGCATCACTAATCTCCAGGACGCGCGGGCGGCCATCACCGCCGGCGCGGACATGCTGGGGTTTAATTTCTATCGTTCCAGTCCGCGCTTCATTAAGCCGCAAGACGCGCGAGCAATCATTGAATCTCTGCGGGCGGAGATCAAGGCGATGCCGCGAACGATAACCATGGTCGGCGTGTTCGTGAATGAACCGGCCGAATCAATTGTGCGCATCGCGGAAGAAGCCGGGGTCGCCGCAATTCAATTGCACGGCGACGAGAGCGTTGAATTCTGCCGGGAGTTGAAAGCTCTTCTGCCCGATCGCTTTCTGATCAAGGCGCTTCGCGCGCGCGGCGATGCGGTGATGGAATCCGCAACGGAATACAACGTTGACGCGATCATGCTGGATGCCTTTGATGCTGAGCTGCGCGGCGGCACCGGGCGCACGTTTGATTGGAAGGTGGCCCGCCAGACTCGCGACGCGGTGGCACGCTTGTTTCTGGCTGGCGGACTCTCGCCGGAAAATGTGCGCGAAGCAATCGCGGCGGTTCAGCCTTATGCGGTCGACGCATGCAGCGCGTTGGAATCATCGCCGGGCCACAAGGACGCCGAACGCGTGATTGCATTTGTTCGCGCTGTGCGCAACGGGTAAACTGCGTCGCAGGGGAACTGTTCGGAGAAAAGCATTGTCGCAAACGATCGCGCCACCAATTGCCGACCAGAAGGAAGCGAAGGCCGGCTCAACTTCGATCAGGGCTCAGCATGAAGAGCCTTCAGAGCGAGCGCTGGCCGCTTTCAAATTGCAGAAATCCTACGGCCGGCGGCGCGTGGTTGACGATGTCACGCTGCGCGTCGAACCCGGAGAAGTCGTCGGCCTGCTGGGCGCGAATGGCGCCGGGAAGACGACGACGTTCTACATGATCATCGGTCTGGAAACGCCGGAAGCTGGTCGCGTGCATCTGGCAGGACAGGACGTAACCCGACTCCCGATGTATCTGCGCGCGCGTCTTGGTCTTGGCTATCTGCCGCAGGAGCCTTCGGTCTTTCGCAAGATGACGGCCGCGCAAAATATTCTGGCCGTGCTGGAAACGATGGGCCTGCGCCGGCGCGAGCAACTCAAGCGAGTCGAAGAATTGCTTCAGGAGTTTGGCATCGAGCACGTTCGCAACACGCGCGGCGATTCGCTGTCCGGCGGCGAACGGCGGCGAACCGAGATCGCGCGCGCGCTGGCCACTGAGCCGCAGTTTATCTTGCTCGATGAACCATTTGCGGGAATTGATCCAAAGGCTGTTGATGACATTCAATCCGTAATTCTCTACCTGCGTGGCCGGGGAATCGGAATTCTTATCACGGATCACAACGTTCGCGAGACGCTCGGCGTCACCGACCGCGCCTACATCATGGCCGAGGGCAAAATCTTCCGATCCGGCGCGCCAAGAGACTTGACAGAAGACGCCGAAGTTCGAAGACTTTATCTCGGTGACAAGTTCCGCATGTAAATCCGGTGCGCCTTGATGCGCGATGGGTTATAATCCTCCTGCGCGATTGTCCGTAAAACGAAATCCCCGGCGGTTTGTTGACTTGGTTATCATTTGACTTATGTCAGTCAGGCTCACCACCAGTCTTTCGCAGCGCCTCGTGCTAACGCCGCAACTGCGGCAGCGGATCGAGATGTTGCAGATGACTACGCTCGAGCTGACCGACCTGATCCAGCAGCAACTGAACGAGAATCCCGTCCTGGAAGAAGTCGCCACCCAGGAAGAAGCACAGGAGATGGCCGAGAAGATACTCGACCACATGGCCAGCGGTGGCGAATTGGAGAACCTTTCGGCTTCCACAGTCGAAGCATCCGCGCCCGAGCTTGGCACGCCTTCTTCGAACGGGTCCGGTGAAAGCGAGACCGAAGCGTTCTTGCCGGACAGTGAAACCGAGTTTGCAGCCAACGCCGACGCCGAGGGAGCGAGCCTGGAAGCCGGTGAGGAACTTGCCCCGGAAGCTGCGCGCGACCCTTTCGAAGAAGTCGATTTCGGACGTGAGTTTCAGGACTACCTCGATCCCGGTTACAAGACGCAGGAGTTTGAGTACAAGGAAGACGCGCCCACCTTTGAACAGTTTCTCACCAAGCCGCCGTCGCTGTCCGAGCATTTGGAGTGGCAGCTTCACATGGATTGCGCCGAAGGCGACGTCTGTTTGGCAGCTGAATGCGTAATCGGAAACCTTGATCAAGATGGGCGCCTGAACGCAACCAACGAAGAAATTGCGGCGGCCGGCGGCTGGTCGGATGAAATCGTGGAACGAGCTCGCGCAATCGTCATGACGCTGGAGCCCGTCGGTTGTGGCGCCCGCGACGTGCGCGAATGTCTGTTGGCGCAGCTCGAAGCGCGCGGCGAAACTGAGCGGCTGGCGGTGCAACTGATTCGCGATCATCTGGAAGTGTTGCAGCAACACAAGCTGCCACATCTCTCAAAGCAAATCGGCGTGGATGTTGAGACCCTCTCGGCTGAACTGCAATTCATTCGCACGCTCGATCCTTTTCCCGGCCGGCGTTATTCGTCTGAAGAGCCGATCCTGATTGCTCCCGAGATCTATATCGAAAAGCTGGAAGACGACGACGATTACACGATCTACTTTGCCGACGACGGCAGTCCGCGCTTGCGAGTCAATCCGAGTTACCAGAACATGTTGTCGCAAGACGGAACGACGAAAGAGACTCGCAACTTTATTAAAGAGAAGATGCGGTCCGCCATCGATTTGCTCCGCAACATTGAACACCGCCGGCAGACGATTTACCGCGTCGTCGAATCAATCGTTCACCGTCAGCGCGAATTTCTGGATAAAGGCGTTCAGTACATTAAGCCGATGATGCTGAAGGACATTGCCGAAGACATCGGGATGCATCTTTCGACTGTTTCGCGGGTCGTCAATCGAAAATACGCGCACACGCCGCAAGGCGTGATCGAGTTGCGACGGTTCTTCACCGAAGGCATGATGAACGAAGACGGTGAGGAAGTTTCAACCAGGATAATCAAGCTAAGGATCAAAAAATTGATAGAAGAAGAAGATACTCACAACCCGATTACTGACGATCAGGTGGTAAAGATCCTAGTGAAAGACGGAATCAAATTATCGCGCCGGACGGTCGCAAAGTATCGCGATCAGATGAACATACCGGGTTCGCGCGAACGCCGCGCCGTCCTGTGAGGGCGACGAACCAGGAGGGTTGGAAAATCAAATGACGTTTGAATACACCGGGCGACATGTTCTGGTTACTCCGGCGATCCGCCGGCACCTTGAGGAGCAGTTCAAGAAGCTAAAGCATATTTTCAATAGCGGCGTCGATCCACGAGTGCACGTGATCCTGGCGGTCGAGAAGAATCGTCAGATCGGCGAAGTCGTCGTCCACTGGCGGGATCACACGCTGACCGCCGCCGACACGAACGCGGACATGTACATGGCTTTAACCCGGGCGGTCGCTAAGATCGAGAAGCAGGCGCTGAAACTAAAGAAGCGGATCATCGATCGGAAGCATGGCGCGCGCAAGACTTCGGACGTGGCTCCGGATCCTGACGGACAGCTCGAGGCCGCGCCGCTGCCCGCGCGCATCATCAACGCGCGAAGATACATTGTGAAGCCGATGACGGCCGAAGAAGCCGCGCTTGATCTCGGAGCGAGGGCCGATCACTTCGTCGTGTTTCGCGACGCCGACACCAATCGCCTGGGCGTGCTCTTTAAACGACAGGACGGCAACTTCGGCTTGATTGAGCCGTGAATAATAACTTGACCCAGGTGTTTCGGATTCTGATGAGGAGCGGCATCTTCGGATGTTGCTCCTCTTTTCATTCCGATCCAATTCCGATCCAATTTTGAGATGGCCAAGGCAAAATCCCAGACGCGAAACTCGCCGGACATTGTGATCATCACCGGGCTGAGCGGATCGGGAATGACAGCGGCGACCAACGCGTTCGAGGACCTCGGTTATTTCTGCGTTGATAACATGCCGTTAATGCTGCTGCCGACATTTGCCCGTTTGGTTTCTGCACAGGAAGACGCGAAAGGGCGCATCGAACGCGCGGCGTTGGTAATCAGTTTTCGCGAGGGAAGATTTCTCACCGACCTGGCCAAACAGTTGCGCGTTTTGCGCGCGCGTGGCCTCAGAGTTTCAGTCATATTCTTTGAAGCGTCCGACGAGATTCTCGCCCGGCGATTCAGCGAAACTCGGCGACCGCATCCTGCCGATCGGGGCAAGGGTCTGTTGGACGCGATCGGCGCCGAACGCGTGGCCATGAAGCGCGCGCGCGCGCTGGCCGACGAAGTCGTCGATACTTCGGACCATACGGTCCATTCACTGCGAAAAGTTCTGCTGGAACGCTTCAGTCCCCGCAGTGAGATTGCGCCGCTGCGCGTGCAGGTGCTGAGCTTTGGTCATAAGTTCGGCACGCCGAGGGACATGGAACTGCTCTTCGATGTGCGGCATCTGCCGAATCCTTTTTTTGTCGACGGATTGCGCGCGCTGACCGGCAGCGACCGCCGCGTCATCAGTTACTTGAACGCCCAGCCGGAAGTGGCAGAGACTTTGCGGCGCTTCAGCGACTTGCTGGACTACCTTCTTCCGCAATACCAGCACGAGGGCAAGTCGTATCTCACGGTCGGAATCGGTTGCACTGGCGGGCGTCACCGTTCGGTGATGATTGCGAATGAGTTGGCTAAGCGTCTGCGCCGCGCCGGATTCGACGCGCATTCGGTGCATCGCGACATGCGAAAGAGTGCGCCGGCAAAGAAATAGTCGGGAGCAGATTTCGAATGAAGATCATCGATTCCACCGCCCCGAAGCCTGAGCCCGGTCCGCTGGTCGGCGGCGTGATTGTTACGCACGGTCATCTGGGCAGTGAATTCCTGGCGGCTGCTGAGATGATTGTCGGGCCCATCGCGCACGTCACGGCCGCTTCCATTGAGTGGCATGACGACGTTGAGGTTGCTCGCGAGGAGCTCGAACGGGCGATCGCGCGCGTGTCGCGTGGCCGAGGCGTGCTCCTCCTCACCGATACGTTTGGAGGCGCGCCCACGAACATCGCCTCGATGTTCCTTGATGACGATGGAATCGAAGTCATCACCGGCGTAAACCTTCCGATGATTATCAAACTGGCGGAGCAGAAACCCGAAGAAACGCTGGGCCAGATGGCCGTGCAGATGCGCGACGCGGGCATCGAAGGAATCTACCTCGCCAGCGACCTTTTGCCGCGCCCGGCGCGTCCCGGTTGATTGATCCTTCGCGTAGATCCAGAGACACGACGTTTTCAGCAACCGTCCCGCAACGAAGCCTTTCACAAATTCCAGCATTTTCCTGAAACTCGAACCCTTTCGTCGTTTATCAACTCCGAAGGGCCCGCAGTTCTAGCGGGCAGATTTGCCAGCGATTCGATGACCGGTGCCCTGGCCGATGAATCGGGCCGAAACGACGGAGTTGAGTGTCAAACATGAAAAGACTTTCGCTTCTACTCGCCTTTTTGCTTGCGGTTTCCACTTTCGCCGCAGCACAGACGCAGACGAGAGAACGACGATCGAGCGATACCCGCTCAGCCCCAAACAATGATTCGACGGTGGTGCGCAGCCGGGTGGTCGCGCCAGTCAGAGTCTCGAACCATTCCGATAAGCCGAACCAGAACCCTACGGACAACAAGCTGGCGGTGCCTTCGTGGGGCAACACGGTAATTGCCAGTGAGTCTGCGGCAAAGGAAAACTCGGCGTCACGAAGACCGGATTCGTCTAACAAGGCTGTCACACCAACTGACCAGAACCGCAGAACTCGTCCCCAGCTGATTCAGCCGACGGCGATGATCAGTGAAGTGCCTTCGGTGCGACTGATCGCGCCGCCGGTAAACGCTGCGGCTCGCCTGAACAGTACTGCTCGCGCATCGTCGCCATCGCGCACGCTGCCTGCCACCATGCTTTATCGCGTGGGTGTCGGCGACGTGCTCGACATCCGTCTCGCCAACATGCCAACTCGCGAATCAACCCTTTTCACGGTCCTAAATCCAGGCGTGGTTGAGTATCCGTTGTTGAGCGGGCCGGTCGGTGTGGAGGGACTGACTACCGAGGAGATCGCCGCGCTGCTGAGTAGAGAGATCAAAGTAATCGATCATCCGATCGCAACGGTCACGGTGCGCGACTATGCGAGTCACGCAGTCACGATCACCGGTCTGGTCGATAGCCCCGGGAAAAAGGTCTTGCGGCGCGAAGCGATGCCGCTCTACACGGTCATTGCTGAAGCCTTGCCGCGTCCTGAAGCAACCGCAGTAACGATTACTCGCGGCGGGAAAAACGAATCGCTGTCGATGACGAACGAGCAGTCGATGGCCACGCTCGTAAAGGCCGGGGACATCATTAAAGTTTCGGGCGAGTCGGCATCGTCGAAAGGGTTTGTCTACGTCGGTGGCGACGTGGCTGCGACCGGCGAGCGGGAATTTCGCGAGGGCATGACGCTGACGCAGGCGTTGCTGGCCGCCGGCGGTGTTGCCCGCAGTGATAAAGCCAGCGCGAAAGTAGCGCGGCGGAACGCGAGCGGATTTCTGGTCACGAACGAGTACAACCTGCGCGCCATCGAAGAAGGCAAGGCTCCCGATCCGGCGCTGGAAGCCGGAGATCGAATCGAGGTTAGACGCGGCGTGTGGTAAGCTGGCCGCATGCGCACGAGATAGCGACAAGGGCGGACCGATTCAGGCTCCGCCCTTTCTCTTTGCCCGGAAGAGTTCTCGAATGGACAGCCGATCAAAATCGAAACTGGGCCATCTCTTAATCGCCAAGTCAATGGCCGAGGCTTTGCTGATCACGGCCGTTTCGGTTGGTTTCTACTTTGTCACGACGAATCCTTATCTGCGCGGCGTACTCGACTATGCCGACAACCAGACGGTCGCCGGCTGGGTGGTTGACGAAGGGCAGCCGGCCGCGCGCGTCGAAGTGCAACTCTACATCGACGGAATCTTCATGGCCGATCAAACCGCCGCGGGATATCGTCCCGACCTGCGTGAAGCTAGACGCGCCGAAGATGATTGGCACGGCTTTGTTTTCAACCTGCCGCCTGTTCCACCCGGTGACCACGAGGCCCGAGTCTATGCCGCGCATGCCGGTGGCGCCGGCGCGCGCCGGACATTGCAGTTAATTGGAAAGCCACTCCGCTTTCGCGTCACAGGTTCCGAAAAGGGAGGCGCGTCGCATTGAGTTCGGTCGCGAAAGACGAGCCACAGGGCGACGCCCGGTTGACGTCCGACGCCGGCGAGCGCCAGCTGGCGGCGTGGGAAATCGCGTCAATCGGTTCGTCCATGCTCATCGCCGAATGGATTGGTGCTTCGGTTGCCGGGGGAAGCAGGTTCATCGTGGCCATTCCGATCACGCTGGCGTTCGCTTTCATGATCGTTTCGCACCGGCTGCATCACGAAACGCTGCGCGACCTCGGTTTTCGCTTTGATAACTTTCTGCCAGCGGGATTGCTGCTCCTGCTGCCGATGGTATTGGTGGCCGTCGTGTGTTTCGTTCTGGGCCGCCGGTTCGGCGGACAAACAAATTTCCACGCGTGGCATGCCGGCACTCCGATCGCCGTACAACTGGCTTTGGGTTTTGGTTGGGGGCTGGCGCAGCAATACGTCCTACAGGGTTTCATCAACCGTCGCGCGCAGTTGGTTTTGGGAAAAGGCTGGTTGAGCGTACTCCTGGTGGCCGCAGTTTTCTCAGCGCTGCATTTGCCCAACGTCTGGCTGGCCGTTGCCACTTTCACCGGCGGAGTAGTCTGGGCCGCGGTCTATCAACGCGCGCCCAATCTCTTCGCCCTCGCCTTGTCACATGCGCTGATGACCTGGGTGATCATCGCAACCCTGCCGCCTTCAGCGCTCCACCATCTGCGCATTGGCTTCAAATACTTCAGCTAAGCTGACAATCGTCCAAATTCGGCAGGATTTCAGGGTGATTTCGCAGTTTAAAGGATCGAGAGCGTTTCGCTGTACCCGTTGAACAGGGGTTTGCTATAATCGGCGGGCCTTGCAAGAGAGAGCAAGTCGGACGGTCGCTGCTGGAATGGTCTCAGATCTGGGATTTCAGATCTGAGAGTAATGCCAGGAGAGGAAAGTCCGAACACCAAAGGGCAGCGAGCCCGCTAACGGCGGGGCGTTTGATGAGATTTCAAATTTCAGATCTCATATTTGGGATCGGGGTTGAGTTTCATCGAACGACGACAAGTGCAACAGAGAACAGACCAGCCGGCGGCCTTGATTTGAGATTTCAAATTTGAGATCTCAGATTTGAGGCGGGGTGATGGGTGAAACGGTGCGGCCCGCAAGGGCTTAAAGTAAGAGCGCACCGGCGCGCGTGGTGACACGCGCGGCCAGGCAAACTCCTCGCGGTGCAAGACCAAATAGGGAGGCGTCAAAAAGGGCTGCCCGCCCAAAGCATGTTTGGAATTTCAGATTTCAAATTTGAGATTTCCGAAACTGCTACGACCTCCGGGTAGGTTGCTTGATCCAACCAGCAACGGTTGGGCTAGAGGAATGATCGTCGCTCCGATCTCAGATTTGAAATCTCAAAGTTTGAAGTTTCAAATCTGGGATCGGAGTACAGAATTCGGCTTACAGACTTGCTCTCAATTGCATGGCTTTTGATCCCGCGAACGGTCGTCGGTTTTTAGGGCCCGCTTTCAGGCTCGCGGTAAGGTGGGCGTTCTCAAAAATAATCTGAACTTGCCGAGTCGCTTTTCATAAGGAGACATCGAAAACAAATGGCCAATCGCAAGGGAGTGTTCATTGGCGCGTACGTGCCCAACGAATTGAAGGAGTCTCTGCGCCGGCTTGCAGCTGGGGAACATCGCACGCTGTCACAGGAAATCACGCGTATTCTCACCGAGGCAATTCATGGGCGCACACTGCCGCCCGGAAGCATTGATCGCCGCGCGCCAAATTCGGCTGCGCGTCGCCGCGACGTCGATCCTTTCCCACGTCGCCGCAAGGCTGACTTGGGCTACTCTCCTGATGAAGGCAAGCGCGGAGGAGACCGGTAACTTAGAGTCGGATTGGCGCCCGGCGATCGCCGGCAGACCCATCACGCAGGAACGCGAACTTGAAAGTCCTACTTGTTATCGGCTTAGTTGCGTTGCTGTTTCTGCTCCTGTACCGGCGGTTACGTCCCTACCTCAAGATCGTTCAGAACTTTCTCAACTCCATACGTCAGTTCCAACAAATAAACGCCAGCCAGGGCGGCAGGCAAAGGCCCGACCAGCAGAGCGAGAAGCTGGTTCGCTGCGAAGCGTGCGGCACCTGGGTTCCAGTCGGACGAGCCCTCAGTTCGGGTTCGTCGGGCACCTTCTTTTGTTCGGCTGAATGCCAGCGCGGGCGAAAAGTGAAGAGGTAATCGGCCTCGTGAGAGATCCGGAGATCAAGTCGATTCTGTTGCCGCGAACCGAACAATAGTCGCTCCCAAACCGCCTGCCTCCGGCGGCGCATCGGTCCAATCGTGAACAAACGGTGTCCGACTGAGAATCGTGCGAACGATCTCGCGCTGCACGCCCACACCTTTACCGTGAATGATGCGGACCACGGGAAAACCCAGTGCGTGGGCCTCTCTTAAATACTCCTCGACGACAGCTTTCACCTCACGCGGTGGAATGGTGTGCAAATCGAATACGTCTGTGATTTCGATCACAACCGGTTCCGGGAAAGGCGTTGTATCGTCGTAGTCGTTTTGCATTTTCGCTGCTTCGCCCTATAATTTTACGCGTACCGGCATTCATTTGTTAATGACTTTCCGCAAAACTATGAACGCGTTGTTGAGTAGCTTCCGCGAAGGAGTGCGCCGTTGGCGATTCGTCTGAGCAGGACTTTTGTTCTGCGCAAGCTGCATCAGTTGTCAGGCATCATGCCGCTCGGCGTCTTTTTACTGGAACACTTCTACACCAACTCGAAAGCGCTCTACGGCCAGGCCGCCTTCAACACCGCGGTTAATGACCTCCAATCGATTCCGTACATCCCGCTAGTCGAGATCGGCGGCATTTTCATTCCGCTAATCTATCATGCGGTCTATGGCCTCGTGATCACGGTTGAAGCGCGACCCAACAATCTGAATTATCCGTATCCGCGCAACTGGTTCTACACGATCCAGCGAGTCACCGGCATCATCCTGTTTTTCTTTATTACGTTTCATGTGCTGAATTTTCGTTTTGGTTTGATTCCGGGGCTAAATGCTCTTTCGGTCGCGCGCAACCCGGATCAGGCATTTCAGACAGTCGCGCGCGAATTCAGCATCGTGCCGATCTTCATCGTTTACGTAATCGGGATCACTGCGACGGTCTGGCACCTGGCGAATGGCGTGTGGCTGTTTCTGGTTGATTGGGGAATCACGATCGGCGATCGCGCGCAGCGCCTGGCCGGCTATGCCTGCATCGGATTCGGCGCGGTGTTGCTGGCGGTGGGAATAAACTCGGCCGTGGCGTTCATTCATCCCGGCGGATTGCTGAGAGCAATCATCTAACGAATAGACCGCCACAGAGGCGCAAAGGCACAGAGATGAAAAACGCGCAGTCAGATAGTCTCGTTGGTTTTTCTAGTTCGTGTTATCTCCGTGCCTCTGTGTCTCTGTGGCTTAATTACTGACAAAAGAGATGGCAAGTGGAATCAAGATCGCGATTGTGGGTGGCGGCCTGGCGGGGCTGGCGGCGGCGATGAAGATTGCCGAAGCGGGTCAATCGGTCGATCTGTTTTCAGTCGTGCCGGTGAAGCGTTCGCATTCCGTTTGTGCCCAGGGCGGCATCAACGGCGCAGTGAACACCAAGGGCGAAGGCGACTCGACCTGGGAACATTTCGACGACACGGTTTATGGCGGAGACTTTCTGGCCAACCAACCGCCCGCGAAGGCGATGTGCGAAATGGCGCCGGCGATCATCTATCTGTTCGATCGCATGGGCGTGCCGTTTTCGCGCACGAAGGAAGGGCTGCTCGACTTTCGCCGCTTTGGCGGAACGAAGCATCACCGCACGGCGTTCGCGGGTGCTTCGACCGGGCAACAGCTTTTGTACGCGCTTGACGAGCAGGTAAGACGATACGAAGTCGCGGGCAAAGTTACGAAGTACGAAGGCTGGGAGATGATGTCGCTCGTGCTCGACGACCATCAGGTTTGTCGTGGGCTGGTGGCGATGGATCTGCGCTCGCTCGAGTTGAAAGCGTTTCCTGCGGACGCAGTGATCATCGCGACTGGCGGCCCGGGATTGATCTTCGGCAAGTCCACCAACTCGATGGTCTGCACCGGCAGCGCCGTCGCGGCTTGCTATCAACAGGGAGCCAGGTACGCCAACGGCGAATTCATCCAGGTGCATCCGACTTCGATCCCCGGCGATGACAAGCTGCGTCTGATGAGCGAGTCGGCGCGCGGCGAAGGCGGCCGCGTCTGGGTGCCGCGCGCGAAAGGCGACCAGCGATCGCCGTCTTCGATTCCGGAAAAAGAGCGCTGGTATTTTCTCGAAGAGAAGTATCCCGCGTACGGCAACCTGGTGCCGCGCGACATCGCGACGAGAGAGATCTTCCAGGTTTGTCTCGACGGCTTTGGCGCAAACGGCGAGAACCAGGTCTTCCTGGATCTCACGCACATTCCGCCGGAAACGCTTGATCAAAAGCTCGGTGCTATCCTGGAAATCTACGAAATGTTTGTGGGCGACGACCCGCGTCACGTGCCGATGCGCATCTTCCCGGGCGTGCACTATTCGATGGGCGGCCTATGGGTTGATTACGAGCAGCGCACAAACATTCCCGGGTTGTTGGCGGCGGGCGAATGTGATTATTCGATTCATGGCGCGAATCGATTAGGCGCCAATTCACTGGTGAGTTGTGTCTATGGCGGCTTCATCGCGGCGCCCGCGGCGATCGATTGGGCGAAGAACGTCGAACGCGACGGCAGCGACGGCTCGCAAATCTACGATCAGGAAAGAAAGCGGCAGCAGGAAATCAACGACGCGCTGATCAAGCAAAGCGGTAAAGAGAATCAGTACAAGCTGCATGAAGAGATGGGCAAGGTAATGACCGACAACGTCACTGTTGTTCGTTATAACAATCGCCTGAAAGAGACGGACGCGAAGCTGCTCGAGTTGATGGATCGCTACCGGCGGATTTCGATTAACGACTCAAATCTGTGGGCGACGATGGCCCTGCCGCACGCGCGGCACCTGGACAACATGCTGGAGTTGGCGCGCGTGATCACGCTCGGTGCGCTCAACCGCAACGAATCGCGCGGCGCGCACTACAAGCCTGACTTTCCGAATCGCGATGATGAAAACTTTATGAAGACAACGATCGCGGAATACTCAGGCGAAGGCCCGGTGCTCTCTTACGATCCAGTCGACGTGTCATTGATCAAGCCGCGCAAGCGCGACTATTCGCACGAGAAGAAGGAAACGGCGAAAGCATAGAATTTGGAGTGCGCTGACTCGTCAGCGCTTTGGTAGGCGGCGACTTTGTCGCCGCGAGCATTACGATTGCGGCTTCTTACGTGGCCGTGACAAGTCACGGCCTTTGAAAGCGGTAACAGGTTACCGCACTCCAAAGTCCTAGTTAAATTCAAAATGGGCAACACAGTTGAGATTCACATCAAGCGGCGCGCCGCACCCGATGGTCCGCAGTATTGGGAAGAGTTCGAGATTCCTTACCGGCCGAATCTCAACGTGATCTCGTGCCTGATGGAGATTCGCAAGAATCCCGTTACCAAGTCCGGCCGGCCGACGACGCCACCTTCGTGGGACATGAACTGTCTCGAACAGGTTTGCGGCATCTGCACGATGGTCATTAACGGACGCGTGCGGCAATCGTGCTCGGCGCTGGTCGATAATCTCGATCAACCGATCAAGCTCGAACCGATGTCCAAGTTTCCCAACGTGCGCGACCTGATTGTTGATCGATCGCAGATGTTCGATCATCTCAAACGCGTTCACGCCTGGGTTGAGCTCGACGGCACCTACGATCTCGGCGCCGGTCCGCGCATGGACAATGACGACGTGCTGGAGCGTTACGCTTACTCGCGCTGCATGACCTGCGGTTGTTGTCTGGAAGCTTGCCCGCAGTACGACGAGGATCACTACATCGGCCCGCAGGCGATCGCGCAGGTGCGCCTCTTCAATATGCACCCCAGCGGAGAGATGAACCGGGATGAGCGTCTGGAAGCCATCATGGGTGAAGACGGCATCACGAACTGCGGCAACGCGCAGAACTGCGTCAAAGTTTGTCCAATGAATATTCCGCTGACGAAAGCGATCTATGAAGAGAACCGCGAGACTGTTCTGTATGGATTGCTCGGCTGGCTGAAGAAATAAGCCACAGATTGTGGAGACAAGTATGCTGAATGTCAGGTCGGGCTACTAGAATAAGCAAAAGGAGAGCAGCTTATTCGAGGAGAAACGACGATGACAAAACAGCTTCAGGACACAGGCTTCATTGCTCGTAACTATGAGATCTTCGGCGGTCTGGACGTCGACAAAAAGAGTATGGCAGTCACTTTTAGGGATCATGGAATAATGCGAAAATCTTTGCGGCTGCCCTACAGTGCGAGCGACTTGCTTAATTATACGCGGAAGCATTTTCCGGGTCAGCGAGTGGCTTTTGTTTACGAAGCCGGACCGACCGGCTTTGGCCTCCACGACGAGTTGACGGCGGCGAGCCATCCTTGTTTGGTAGTCTCGCCGTCGATGGTACCGACGGTGCAGAGGAAACGAGTGAAAACAAATCGCCTCGACAGCCTCAAGCTGGCGGAGGGGCTGCGGGGCGGGCAACTGCGCGGCATTCACGTGCCCCCACCGAGTTATCGCGAGCTGCGTCATCTGGTGCAATTGCGCGACACGCAGGTGGCGCAATTGCGGGCCACCAAATGTCGGATAAAGTCGCTGCTGCTGTATGAAGGCATTCCCTTTCCTACTGCCAATGGCAAATGGTCGGCGCCGGCGTTGCGCGAGTTGGAGGCGTTGCCTTGTAACGCGACGGTGCGCTTTAAGTTGGACCAGTTGATCGACGCTTTGCAATTCCATTTTCAGTCCGCCGCCAAGGTGCAGAAACAAATCCGGTATTTCTGTCAAAACGATCCTGAGTTGCGCGGCTGCATCAGTTTTCTGGTCAGTCTGCCAGGAGTAGGCACGATCACCGCCACTCATGCCCTGGCACGCCTGGGGGATTGGCGCCAGATCAAGGACGTGCGCCAGATCGCCGGCTTCCTGGGTCTGGTCTCCAGTGAACACTCCACCGGCGATAAGGAAAATCGCGGCGAGATTACGCGCATTGGCGACAGCCGTTTGCGCAACAAGCTGATTCAGTGTGCTTGGACAGCGATCCGCAAAGATCCGGAACTGCGCGCTTTCTATCGCCGCATTTATGAGCGCCAGCCCAAGAAAGTAGCCGCCCGCAAAGCCATTGTGGCCGTAGCTCGTAAACTGACGACGCGCATGTATGCCGTCTTGAAAGAACAACGCCCCTTTGTGATTCGCGCAGACAGTTCCATAGCTCCTTTGACCGCAGAGGAGACCGGCGGCCCCCGGGAACGACTCGACGCCGCACAGAACGAACAGCCGTAATTGGCTGCGCTTCGTTTCTGGAGACAGAGAACCCAGGGCTACCGGTATCGCCCTAGTGGGCCGCATGCTCGAGAGTGTGACGAACATTGTGTCGTGCCACGTATAGCAGTCAGTCTCTTTAGGTCGAAGAAGAAGAAAAACTGTCATTAGAACAAGAACGAAAACGCTTCGCGCTGCGAAAGTTGACTCTTGACATTCACATAGCAGTGCGGCGACTTGTCGCCGCTTTC
>WNFC01000542.1_pt1 | contig 49495 bp, 43 predicted proteins | sample 5400541 | NCBI WGS metagenome assembly WNFC01 (sample SAMN13153342, study PRJNA577476) | soil metagenome | isolation source: 120 cm saprolite under Douglas fir tree site 2 hole 2 replicate 1 | place: USA:California | collected 2015-04-18 | reverse complement strand
CCCGAGTCCTCCCCCGCCCTCGCCGCGTCCACAGCCAGCTGCTCCACGACCGCTGCTGCGGGTCGGTTCGCCACCTCGCCCCTCGCAAGCGGGGGTAGCGAAACCGACCCAATCGCCTCGCCCCACATCACCCAGCGTTCGACCGCCGGCCGCCCCGGCACCGCCGCGGACGCCGTCCACGCCCTCGCCACACAAGCCGGTCGATGACGCAGACACAGCGCCGCGCCCGGCCTCGCCCAGCGTTCGACCGGCGGCACCTACACCGGCAACCCCACGGCGGAGACCGCCGGCACCGTCGCCACGCGAGCCAATCGATGACGCAGTCACAGCGCCGCGCCCGGCCTCGCCCAGCGTTCGACCGCCGGCACCTGCACCGGCGCCTCCCCCGCGGACACGGCCGACACCGTTGCCACCTAAGCCGCTCGAGGACGCGGACAGAGCACCGTCGTCAGTGCCGCCGCGAACGGGTGAGCGGCCTGCCCCGCCACCCCCCGCTCGCCCGGCGCCAGCGCGACCTCCGGTGTGGCCGCAACCACCCAGCGCTCCCACGATTCCTCCTCCGGGCCCCAAGCCGAAGGCAGAGCTGCCCCCTCTTCCGCCGGCTCCGGCGCCTCCTGTCACAGAGTTGCCGTGGATTCTGACACCCGAAGACGCAGACGAACCCCCTGCCACTACCGAGGTCGAACCGTCACCGAGCGCACCAGCAGCCGAGCCGGTCGCAGCAGTGCCGCCGGCAGCGGCTGAACCCGAGCCGCCGCCCGCCGCGCCGCCAGTCGTCCCCGCCGCAGCAGCGCCACCCGCCGCTATTCCGGCGGTCGAGCCCCAGGCCATCGCAGCTGGGCCAGCACCGGCGCCAAGCGCCACCCCTCCCCCGCCCCCTCCCCTGCCCCCTCCTCCGCCTCAGGTTGCCGCGCCGCAGCCGGCGGCTGTAGCACCCGCTGCCGCGCAGGCGGGTGCAAGCGAGGTGCCAGAGGTGATCTTCGTGGAAGACGACCCAGCGCTCGCCGAGCTGCTCGCCTACGGTCTCCGCACCCGTGGCTACCGGTTCGTGGCCTACCGCAACGGGCGCGAGGCGCTACGTGAGCTGATCGCCCTCGACACGCGGGGAACTCACCCCCTGCTGCTGTTGGACGTCGATCTCCCCGCGCTCGACGGTTACTCGATCTTTGCCGCGCTGCAGCGGGAGCGTCCCGGCACGTATCGCGTGGTGTTCACGACGGTGCACGGGAGCGAGGAGGAGCAGCTGCGTGGTCTCGAGGCGGGCGCGCTCGATTACCTCGTGAAGCCGATGAGCCTGCGCGTCTCGCTCGAGAAAATCAAGCGTTGGGTGGGGCGGTGAGGAGTCGTGAGTTTCTCCTCATCGTCGCCATCGTCCAGGGCGGACTCCTCGTCGCGTTGGTCATCCTCATCATTCTGAATCGCTGGATCCGGTTGCGCCGGCGCGCCAGGCTCGATCCGCGTCGGCTCGAGCTCGAGGAGGTCATGCACCGATGGACGCTCGGCCAAGCGACGCAGGACGAGGTCCTCCGTCTGCTGGCGCGGCTCCCGGCCTCGATTGCGATCGACGCGCTCATCACCTGGTCCGCCCGCGTGGCGAGCGAGCGGTGGCAGGAGCTCTCGCGGGGGCTCGAGAACCAGTGGTGGGCGAAGGCGGTGCGCGCGAACAGCCGCTCGGCTCGCTGGTGGAAGCGGTTGGACTGCGCGCGCTTCCTCTCGGTCGCGGCGACACCGCGCGACATCAGCCGCGTGCGCCAGTTGCTGCGCGACCCGCACCCAGCAATCCAACTCTCCGCCGCGACGACACTCGAGCGCGTCGACAGCCCACTGCTAGTGGCTGCGGCGCTGGACCAGCTGCCGTTCCTCGGCCCGACCGTCCAAGCCTACTACGCAAGCGTCCTGAAGCGCGCGCGCCCGGCCGTGCTACGACATCTGCAAGCCCTGTTTCGGCGACTCAACGACCCCCGGCTCCCACGTATCGTCGAGTTCGCCGGGCGCCTGGACGAGCCGGTACTGCGAGAGCCGTTCACGACGCTCGCCACCCATCTGGATGCAGAGGTCCGATCCCAAGTGGCCCGCGCGCTCGGCAAATTCCCGCACGCTGAGTCCGTCGCCGCGCTCGGCTTCCTCGTCCAGGACGAGGCGTGGCCGGTCCGCGCCCAGGCCGCCCGCTCGCTCGGTATGATCGCCGATCCGAGCTCGCTTCCCGCGCTGCGAGCGGCCCTGCGCGACCCGGAGTGGTGGGTGCGGCTGCGCGCGGCCCTCGCCCTCACCCGCTTAGGCGCGGCCGGCCGCAATGCCCTGCTCGAGGCGGAAGTCGGACCGGACCAAGCCTCCCGTGACATGGCCGGCCTGGTCCTCGGGCTTACGCCGCAGGCGCTGGCGGAATACGCCGCGTGAGCCACCTCATTCAGGCGACCGACGTCGTCATCCTGATCTACTTCCTGGTCCTTAACACGTTCTACGCCTTGCTGCTGATGTTGTCGATCCCGGAGATCTGGGCGCAGACCCGTCTCGCGGAGGACGAGGACCTCCAGCGCCTGATGCAGAGCGACGCCCTACCGCCGATCACGATCCTCGTTCCCGCTTACAACGAGAGTGCCACAATCGAGTCGAGCGTCACCGCGATTCTCACGCTCGAGTATCGGACCTTCGAAGTCGTTGTCGTGAACGACGGCTCGAAGGACGACACCTTCGAGCGAATGCGCCACGCGTTCGACCTGTACGAAGTGCCGCGCACCTACCCCGAGGGGATTTCCACGCAGCCCCTGCGCGGCGTGTACCGGTCGCGCACCCGTACCCGGCTACTGGTGATCGACAAGGAGAACGGCGGCAAGGCCGATTCCCTCAACGCCGCCATCAACGCGAGCCGCTTCCCCCTCGTCATCGCTGTCGACGCCGACACCCTCATCGAGCCCGACGCCCTGCTCCGGCTCACGCGCCCGTTCCTGCTCGGCCGTCCGATCGCCGCGGTCGGCGGGACTGTGCGGGTCGCCAACAACTGCATCGTCCAGGACGGCCGCGTCACCGACGCCCGCGTCCCTCACCGCTTCCTCCCCGGCATCCAGGTTGTCGAATACCTCCGCGCCTTCCTCTTCGGCCGACTCGGGTGGAACCACCTCGGCGGCAGCCTCGTCATTTCCGGCGCCTTCGGGCTGTTCCGCAAGGAGTACCTCACCGCCATCGGCGGCTACGACGTGACGAGTGTCGTGGAGGACCTGGACCTCGTCGTGCGCCTGCACCGGCATCTGCGGCGGGCGAAAGTCCGCTACGAGATGCCGTTCATCCCCGATCCCGTGGCTTGGACGGAGGTCCCTGAAACAGGACGGATTCTTGGCCGCCAGCGGGAGCGGTGGCAACGCGGGCTGATCGCCGCCATGTGGGAACACAAGGGTATGCTCTTCAACCCACGCTACGGTCGTGTCGGGCTGCTCGGTATGCCGTTCTATACCTTCGGCGAGATGCTCGCGCCCCTGGTGGAGGTGCTCGGGTACGTAATCACCGCGCTGGGCGCCGCGTTCGGCGTCATCAACGTGTCGTTCGCCCTGCTGTTCGTGCTCGTGGCGTGGGGCTACGGGATGCTGCTGTCACTCTGGGCGGTCACCCTGGAAGAGGTGAGCTTCCGGCGCTACCGGCGCGGCAGCGATCTCGTCCGCTTGGTGTTGTACGCGGTGTTCGAAACGTTCGGCTACCGCCAGCGCACGGTGTGGTGGCGGCTGCGGGCGTTCTTCACGCTGCAGACGCACCGCCGGGTGTGGGGCGAGATGGTCCGCCGCGGCTTCTCGCCCGCGGACTCCAAGCCATCCTGATCACGCGGCTATCCGTCAGGGCAGGAGCAGAAAGATCCGATCGCCGGCAGCGCGGGTACGGACCGGGATCTCCGCCCCCTCGGAGTCCAGCACGCGCGGCACGGCCCCGGGCGTACGCGCCTCCACTACCAGCGACTGCCCGGACGGAAGCTCCGCGCGCTTCAGGTCTCGGAGGATGATCACGGGCCGACCGTTGCGCTGCTCGATCGCAGGATGCAGGCGGGCGCGTCCTCGCCAAAAGCTCGCCACTGCGCCGACCGCCCCGATCCACGTGTCGGTCCGCCCCTCCACACCCGATCGGACGTGTTGGATGAGACGGCGTTCAGTCTCGAGCTTGTAGGTGGTGTCGGTGGGATGAATCAGCAGGCACGAGATGGCGTTGTTCTCGGCGTTGGCCCGGATGACCTCCATCCAGGTGTGCAGGGCTTCTTCCTGAGTGACGGCGGTCAGGAAGTTCCGTATCTGGAGCTCGCCCCGCGAGTCGTCCAAGGTGACGGGAACCTCCACGATCTGGCTGGGCTCGCTGCCCAGGGTCCGCTCACGAAACCCGAAAAACGGAAAGTTCGTCAGCACCCACTGCGCTGACACGCTCGAATCGAACAGGTAGCCGGACGCTTCCAAGACGCGCAGCAGTGGGTTCGGGAAGCGAAGATAGCCGGATCGGAAGCCGACGGTCCGCTGATGAAGGTCGCGGTCGAGCAGCTCTTTGCTGACCTGCACTTCCCCAAAGATGCTCGGGTGGGCCGGATCGTACTCCTGAGGGTCGCCGATCGGCTTCCCCGCGGGGAACGAATCGAACCTGAGGGAATGACTCACCGAATGCGAGCCGACCTCGAACCCCATCCTCTGGAGCCGGCGGATCCAGGACACCCGCTCCGGCGTGTAGTAACCGATGTCCGTGGAGTCAGCGAAGTACTTCGTCGTCACGAAGTACGTACTGCGCACGCCGAGCGCCGCCTCCATCCGGGCGAAGACGAGCGAGTTGCGGAACGACTCCTGAGCGTCCACGTCGTGCGAGAGACACAGGGCCGTCACCTTGCCGTCGGGGACGGTATGAACGAGCAAGAAGGGGTGGACGGTGGTTTCGTACAGTCCCCGGAGCAGCAGGCGAAACACATCTCCCGAGGGCTCGAACCAGTTGATCCAGTGACGCGCTGCTTCGAAGCTGCGTGCCAGGCGAGGGATCAGCGTGGTCTCCTTGAACCCCAGGCCCAGTCCATACGCCAGCCCTCGCCCGTAAACGTTGACCGTCAGCGCGGCTGCACCGTCCTCGTATTGGGCCAGGACGTCGGTGCCTGGGCCGACCGTGTATTCCGAGGACCAGATGGTCTGCAGATACAGTGCGGGATCTCCCAGGGAGATGGTTCGCTCCTCCGGTCGATTGATGTAGCGCAGCGCCGGGTCGCTCGAGGCCGCGAAGGTGACGCGGAAGTTGGTGCGACTGGTGACGACCTTAGTGATGCCAAAGAGCGGAAAGAACGTGTTGCCCTGGACTTGCGTGGCCAACAGGACTCCTCCCCGCTCGACGTAGGCGTACAGGGCTTCGCGCTCGGCCGGCGTAAACAGGCTGTTGGTCAACTCGCCGGCAATAACCACGAGCGGGCGCCCCACGGCCTGCTCCACGCTCTTCGTGACCGTGTACGGAATGCCGACGAGCTCCAAGCAGTCTTCCACGGCGACCTGCTCCTGACGAGCGTCGGTGCTCACGCCGGCCTCGAGCACGGCCACGCCCCACTTGAGCGGCGGTGCAGCCTGCGCTCCGCAACGCGCGCCGGTCGCGGCGCAGAGAAGCGCTCCGACGATGAGCGGCCGTGTCAGCGCCATATCTGCCGGGCAAGGGAGTCGCCGACGAGCGCCCGCGTCACCAGGATCAGCCAGGCGGACCCAGCGACGCTCGCGGCGTCGGTCATCTCGAACGGCAAGTCCATCGAGGCATAGCGCAGCCCACCGTTCTCTTCTAGGAGCGGCCGCATGCCCAGGGTGATCTGCCGGGCCCGGGACGCGTGTCCCAAACGCAGGTATGCCAGCGCGACTTGCAGCGACCCTTCCGACCACACCAGCGGGAGCTCCCGCCACTGGCGGTGAGGGTCCTGAGGAAAGAAGAGCTTGCCGACCGCGCTATCCTGGTAGATCGGGCGGTCGGCGTAGGGCCGATACCCGGTCGCGGTCCCCCCCCCGCTCTTGCTCGCGTAGTAGCGCTCCGCTGTCGCGAGTGCCCGGGCCGCCTTCGCCCTCTCCCCCCGGGCGAGCAGGAACAGCGCGCCCAAGGACGCGCAGTCCAGCGCCCGGGCGGAGTCGGGAACGCCTCCGGCGTCGAAGCCCTCGATGAACTGGCCGAGTCCATCATTCCACGCGGACAGCTCGAGTCCCCGCGCGATCGCTGCGGCCGCTTCGCTCCAGCGAGCGTCGCCAGTCACTGCCGCCAACTGCCGCAAAAAGAACCAGGCGGCGATGTTGTTTTCCGTGCTGATCCCTGGAGCAGGCCCCTCGCGATAGCGCTCGACCACCGTCCTCGTCTGTGAGTCGAAGGCGAGGGTAAGAGTGCCGTAACCGAGACGCAGCAGGCCGTCGCGAGGGTCGTGCGGGGCCTTCACTCGCAGTGAAACCAAATAGTCCGCCAGGCGCCTGGCCGTTGCCACGAAGAACGCTCGCTCACGAGCGCCAGCGGGGTCGCCGCTCCGCAGCGGCGCGTGCGCCACGTAAAACGTCAGCGCATAGCCGACCCAGCTCACTGTCCCCGCGCGAACGAGGGCGCTTTCGTGATCGTTTTCTGTGGGCCAATTATTCGCGGTGTTGTAGGTGAACCAGAGGCTCCCATCCGAGCGCACCAGGCGAGCCAATGCGTGGAGGGTGAAGGCTGCTCGGTCCCAGTCGCCGTGGAGCTGAAAGACGAGCGCCACCAGCGCATCGTCGTACGTGGCCGACCGGTGAAAGCCGCTGGGAAGGGTCTTGGGTGAGATGTCGTAACTGACCGCCAGTCCTCTGCGGCTGGCGTCCGGGTCGGGAACGACGCGGTTCGGGGTGATCTGTCGCTCCAACCACGATTGGGCAGCGGCGGCCCAGTCGCCTAAGGGGCCGCCGGCGGCGACCACTCTCTGCCCAGCGAGCGGCGCCGCTTGCAGGACGGCGCACAGTGTCGGGACCAGACAGCGGCTCACCCGCAGGAGCCGCACCGCCGGGCGGGGGTCCGGCGGGTTCCGTCCACGGTCACCAAGCCTGGTAGGATCGAGCATCCTCGGCGCGGTCCCAATCTAGCAAACGACCCCGCGGGGCGCTCCCATTTGCGCGGCGGGGCAGATGTTTCCTACTGTATGTGGCTGCACAACCCAGGGGGGGGAGCGGATGGAAGTGAGGTGGAGCGTTCCGTCGGCCCGCGTGGTCGCCGTCCTGGCGGCGGCGCTCGTACGTCCGCTTGCCGGGCAGCTGCCTGCAGCGGAGGACGCGTTCCGCCTCCGGAACTACGCAGCCGCGCGCGCCGCCTACGAGCGGGTGCTGGCAACTGACTCGCTCAATGTGCAGGCGTTGTATCGGCTGGCCGTCCTGGACAGCTGGGAAGGCAACCTGACCCGCTCGCTCGAGCGGTTCGCTCGCGTGCGCACTCTGGCGGCGAACGACGCGGACATCATGGCGTCGCAAGCGGCGGCGCTCGGGTGGGCGGGGAAGCGGCGGGCGGCAGAAGCCTTGTATGACTCCGTGCTGGCACGATCGCCCGAGCGATCGGACGCCCTGGCCGGGCGGGCGCGGGTGGTTTCCTGGAGCGGCGACCTCGACCGTGCCGAGCGCCTCTGGCGCGGCGCGCTCACAATCCATCCCGACAATCCCGAGCTACTGCTCGGTCTGGCACAGACGCTCTACTGGAAGGGCCACCCCGCGCTCGCCGAGAGCTACGCGGCGCGGGCCCGCGCGCTCGCGCCGAGCGACCGCGCCGCCCTCGAGCTTGAGCGCCAGGTTCGTGCGGCGCTGCGTCCCGAGGTCGAAACCGCGGTAGACGGCGCGGGCGATTCGGAAACGAACGATTTTATCGCGCAGGAAGCTTCACTGACCACGGCGCTCAGCGGGGAGCAGCGCCTCACGCTACACGCCGGCTGGCGCTACGCGACGCTGGGGGCGAGTCGCGGTACGAGCTATGGCGCGGGCGGGTCGGTGAGCGCCGCCCTCAGTCCGCGCCTGGGGGTGCGCGCGGGTCTGGGCCTGCGGCGGCTTGAGCCGGACGTGGGAGCGGCAACCACGCCCCTCACGGGCGAGTTCGGCCTCACCACCCGGCTCGCGCGGTACGCCGCGATGAGCATCGAGTATAGCCGCATCGGCTTCGATGAGACGGCCCTGTTGATCCAGCGCGGCTTCGTGATCGACGCCGTCGATCTGAGCGTAGACGTCTCTCCTCGGACCGGCTGGTCCATTTCGGGTGGCGGAGGCGGCGCGTGGATTTCGGACGGCAATCGGCGCTACTCCGCCACGATGGCCGCGCTCGCTCCCCTCGGGCCGGGCATGCAGGTTGGGCCGTTCGCGCGGATCATGGGCTTCCGCACGAACCCGCTGGACGGCTACTTCGCCCCGAACCGCTTCTCCGTGTTCGAAGCCCGCCTGGTGTACGCGAGGCAGCGCGACCGTTGGGGAGTGCGCGCCGACGGGGGAGTGGGCGCACAGCAGGTGCTCGCGGGCGCCGCCGTCCAGGCGGAGTGGCACGTGGGACTCACGCTGTCGCGCGGTTGGGGCGAGAACAACGAGCTCGCGCTCGTCGGCTCGATCACGAACAGCGCGGCGGCGACTTCCACGGCCGGCGTGCGATCGGAGGCTTTCCGCTTCCGCGCCCTGGGGCTCAGGTTCACGCAAGGACTCTGAGCGCTTAGCCGGGCCTGTCTGATGCCGGCGCGGCTACACGCGAACGTGCATCGGCTCGCGGAACAACCGGCGCTGCAGGAGGGGATGCGTGCGCCACACCTGCCAGCCCATCGCGACCACCGCCAAGAGGTTCCCCACCGCCACCGACCACCAGCCGATCGTCCCCAGCACCCATTCGGCTGCGACCGCCAGAGTCGCGACGACCAGCGCCTCGAGCACGATGAAGGTGAGCACCACGAGGAACGCCATGGTGGGGACTCGCTCGACCTGCTCTGCAAGGGCGACCAGCACGACGCCGGCCACGACGAACGCGGCAACGTGGACCACGGTGTAGGTAGCTACCAACCCGAGACTCACCGAGACGTCGGCCGGCCCCGCGGCACCGAGCAGCAGCGCCGAGCCCAGCGCAGCGGGAGTGTGTAGCGGCACGCCGGCGGCGAGATCGCGGACGAAGAACCAGGCGGCGACGGCGACCGCGCCGATGAGCCCGGTCACGAGCCCCCGCATCACAACGGGACGCTGCTGCAAGATGCCGAGACCGAACGGCCGCGGGTCCCGCTCCGCGCGGTGCAGGTAGCTCATGAGAATGAGCCCCGAGGCGATGTTGGCCCCGAACACGTGCGGCCAGGGGATCACATCGAGGCGCGGCGCCCCGGACAGGACCAGCCCCGTGTAAAACACGACTTCCTGGAGCACCAGGCCGAACACCACGCCGAGCAAGACCCGGGGCGGTGCGGCCAACGCCGCGCTCACCCAGGCCATCGCCACTCCCAGCAGCGCGAAGACGCCGAAATGGAGCACGGAGTAGGCTGCAACGAGACGGAATGTCGCCTGGGGAAACTCGCGGTGCAGCAGCACGCCCGCGAGCAACGTCGGAGTGCGGAACGGATGGCCGACGAGCACGTCCACAACCAGAAACCAGAGCGCCACCACCAGCCCCGCCAGGATTCCCCCCATCACGCCCTGGACGATCACTGCCTGCACAGGTCGCCTCATGATTTCCGACCTCCTGCGAAGCGGCTGCCGTCAATATGGCACGGCAGTCCGTCGCTCGGCTAGCGCGCGCCTCTCAAGTCCGCCGCGACGCGCTCCACGGCACGCATCACCCGCAGGCAGTTCAGCCCGGCCACCTTCTCGACGTCTCGATCCGTCCAGCCGCGCCGCAGCAGCTCTGCGATCAGATCGGGGAACTTCGACACGTCTTCCAGGCCGGCCGGCACCTCCGAGATGCCGTCGAAGTCAGAGCCGAGGCCGACGTGGTCGATGCCGGCCACGTCCCGGATGTGCTGGATGTGGTCGGCGACCTGCTGCACGGTCGCCTTGGGGCCCCGGGTCATCCACGTCCGCAGCGAGTCGGCGCGCGTCGCGGAGTCCGCTCCGGAGGCGCGCAGCACGCGGGCCCAGGCCCCGACACTGTCGCCGTACGCCCGCACCGCCTCAGACACGAAGCCCGGGTTGAAGTTCACCATCACAATGCCGCCGTTGATCTTCACGCGGGCAAGAATCGAATCCGGTACGTTGCGCCGGTGATTGGACAACGCCCGCGCCGAAGAGTGCGAGTAGATCACCGGCGCGCGGCTGACGCGGAGCGCGTCCACCATCGTGGCGTCGTTGACGTGGGCAAGGTCCACCATCATCCCAAGCCGGTTCATTTCGCGGATGACGTCCTCGCCGAACGGCGTGAGGCCGCCGAGCCGCACGCTGTCGTTGGCGGACACCGCCCAGTCGAGGCTCTCCCAGTGGGTGAGGGTCATGTAGCGCACACCCAGATCGTAGAACATACGGAGCGCGCCGAGCGAGTTCTCGATGGCGTGCCCGCCTTCAATCGCGATCACGCAGGAGATCTTGCCCGCGCGGAAGTTGCGCTCGATGTCGGCGGCGGTGAGCGCCGGCGCGAACGTCTGGCGGTACTTGCGGCACAGGCGGTGAAGCAAGTCGATCTGCTCGAGTGCGTACACCGCCGGGTGTATGCCTTGATGCAGAGTCGTGACCGGGATGTAAGCCGCCCAGAACTGCGCGCCGACGGCGCCGCGCCGCAGTCGCGGGATGTCGGTCATCAGCTTAGCCTGCGGCACGGCGACATCCACCGAGTCGAGCCCGCCGCGCTCGCGGATCGCGTCAGCGAGGTCGTTGTGCCCGTCGATCAGGGGGACAGTCTTGAGGAGGGCCAGCGCTCGGGCGCGCAACGAGTCGGACTGCGCGGACAGTCGGACCGCCGGAAGGAGGACAACGAGCACCGCTGAGGCTGAAAGGACGATCAGCCTCCGCAGGAGCGCCTTCCCGTCCGACCGTACGACTGTGCGACCGTCCGACATAGGCACTCCGCGACCCGAGTGAGGCCCGAAAGCTGCCGTCGCATCCGCTCCGCGGCAAGATTAGGTTTCCCTTCATGCCCGACTCCAAGGTCACCATCGCGTTCGACTTGAACGGCGAGCTGACCGAGGTCGCATTCGCGCCGCACAAGACGCTGCTCGAGGTCCTACGCGAGGACTGTGGCCTCACCGGCACCAAGCACGGGTGCGAGCTGGGCGAGTGCGGCACCTGCGCCGTGCTGCTGGATGAGCGGCCGGTGCTCTCGTGTCTCGCCCTCGGGCTCGCCTGCGCGGGCCACCGCGTCAAGACCGTCGAGGGCATGGCCGGGGCCGGGCACCTGCACCCATTGCAGGAAGCGTTCGCCGAATTGGGCGCGGCGCAGTGCGGCTACTGCACGCCGGCGTTCCTGCTCACCGCCGAGGCGCTTCTCGCGGGAAACCCGACGCCGACGCGCGAGGAGATCAAGCAGGCGCTGGCCGGCAACCTGTGCCGCTGCACCGGCTACATCAAGATCTACGAGGCCGTGGAATTGGCGGCAGCCCGCCTGCGGGGCGAGGACGCGACGCCGGCACCAGAGACGCTGTATGGCCACCTCTAGAAGCCCCCCCCCATCCGTCCCTCCCTCAGTCCGTCGGATTATCGGGAGGGCCCACCGCAAGCTCGACGCCACCGCGAAGGTCACGGGTGTCACCAAGTTCGCCGACGACTTGTTCCTCCCGCGCATGCTATTCTGCAAGCTGCTGCGGAGCCCGCACCCCCACGCCCGCATTCTCTCTGTCGAGGGCTCCAAGGCGCTAGCCTTGGAAGGCGTGAAGGCCGTGCTCACGGGAGCCGATCTGCCGATCCCCTTCGGCATCCTTCCCGTGAGCCAGGATGAGCACGCGCTTGCGCTCGACAAGGTGCGCTTCGTCGGCGATCCCGTGGCCGCCGTCGCCGCCGTGAGCGAGGAGATCGCGACCGAGGCGCTCGACCTGATCACGGTCGGCTATGAGCCCCTCGCGGCGATCTCTTCCGCCGAGGAAGCCATCGCCCGCCCAGAGCCTCGCATCCACGACTATGGCGACCACGGCAACTTGCACAAGCTCATCAGCCTCGAGTTCGGCGACGTCGCAGCCGGCTTCGCCGAGGCGGATCTCGTGCGCGAGGACCTGTTCTTCTTCGAGGGCAGCACGCACCTACCGATGGAGCAGCACGCGGCCCTCGCCGACTGGTCACCGGACGGCAAAGTGACGTTGTGGAGCGCGACCCAGACGCCGCACTACGTGCATCGCGCGCTCGCCAAGGTGCTGGAGCTACCGCCCGCGAAGATCCGGGTGATCGCCACGCCCAACGGCGGCGGGTTCGGCGGCAAGAGCGACCCCTTCAGCCACGAGATCGTAGTCGCGAAGCTCGCCATGCTGACTGGCCGACCGGTGAAGATCACGTTGACGCGCGAAGAAGTGTTCTACTGCCACCGCGGCCGCCACCCGACCCTGATGTGGGTGAAAACTGGCGTGAAGCGGGACGGCACGATCACGGGGATGCACTTCAAGTCGCTACTCGACGGCGGCGGCTACGGCTCCTACGGCGTGGCGAGCACCTACTACACCGGGGCGCTCCAGACCGTCACCTATCCGGTGCCACGCTACAAGTTCCAAGGCGCCCGAGCCTTTACGAATAAGCCGCCCTGCGGCCCAAAGCGTGGGCACGGCACGCCGCAGCCGCGCTACGCCCTCGAGGTGCACCTCGACAAGATCGCCGAGCAGCTCGGGGTTGATCCAGCCGAGCTGCGGCTCCAGCATCTCGTGCCGCCCAACTCGCTCACCGCGAACTACCTGCGCATCGGCTCGATGGGTCTCGGCGCGTGCATCCGCAAGGTGGTCGACGGCTCCGAGTGGAAGCAGAGGTTCCGGAAGCTGCCGTTCGGCCACGGCGTCGGGCTCGCGTGCTCGAGCTATATCAGCGGCGCCGGACTGCCGATCTACTGGAACAACATGCCGCATTCGGGCGTGCAGCTGAAATGCGACCGCGGCGGCGGTGTCACGGTGTTCTGCGGCTCGACCGAAATCGGCCAGGGCTCAGATTCGATCCTCGCCTACATCGTGGCTGAGGTGCTGGGGATCGATCCGTTCGATATCGCCGTCGTCACCGCTGATACCGACCTCACGCCGGTCGACCTGGGGAGCTACTCCTCCCGCGTCACGTTGATGAGCGGCAACGCCGCGCTGCAGGCAGCCGAGCGAGCTCGTGAGATTCTGGCGTCACATGCGGCGGGCAAACTCGAGATCCCGCTCGAGCGGATCGCCTTCGTCGACCGCCGGGTGTTCGACGTCCGAGACCCGAAGCGCGGGCTGTCCTTCGCCGAGGCGGTGCAGCTCGCCGAGGCCGCGCAAGGCACCGTCGGCACCGTGGGCTCCTACACCCCACCTCCGAGCGCCGGCCACTACCGCGGCGCCGGGGTCGGCCCATCCCCCGCTTACTCCTACAGCGCGGCAGTGGCCGAAGTGACCGTGGATCCAGCGACCGGCATCGTGAGCGTGCCGCGCATCTGGATCGCCCACGATGTCGGCCGCTCGATTAACGCCGCGGCGGTGATGGGGCAGGTCGAGGGCTCGGTATACATGGGTCTGGGCGAGGCCCTGATGGAAGAGATGGCCTACCGCGGCAACCGCAACACCATGCACAAGTTTCCGAGCTTGCTCGAGTACAAGAGCCCGACCACGCTCGAGATGTGCGACGTCATCACCTACTTGATCGAGAACCCCGACTCGAGCGGCCCGTTCGGCGCCAAGGAGGTCGGCCAAGGGCCGCTGCTGCCGGTGATGCCGGCCGTGGCCAACGCCGTATACGACGCTGTCGGCGTTCGCGTGGACGAGATCCCGGTCACCCCCGAGAAGGTGCTGAAAGCGCTGAAGCGGAAAGCAAAGGGTGAGGAGCCACGGTTCGGGCCGAGCACGTTCCCCGAAATTCCCTGGCCGGAGCCGACCCGGGTGCCGCCGCCGTGGGAAGGGGGCGACGGAAAGGCGGCCGAGGAGTCGGACCGTCGGGCTGCTGGGCAGAGGGCAGCGGTAGCGGGGGAGCGTCAACACTGATGCTACGCCTCCCCTCGTTCACCTATCTCCAGCCCAAGACGCTTGCCGAGGCGTTGCGGATGAAAGCCGACGCAGGCGCCGACGGTATGTACGTCGCGGGCGGCACGGATCTCTACCCGAACATGAAGCGACGGCACCAAGAGCCGCGGACCGTGATCTCGTTGGCCGCGATGCCCGAACTCTCAGGAATCGGGAAGCGGGAAACGGGAATCGTGCTCGGATCGTGCGTAACGTTGACTGCGCTGTCCGGCACTCCGGCCGTCCGGCAGTCCTACTGGGCTGTGGCCCACGCGGCCGAGCTCGTGTCGACCCCCTTGCTCCGCAATATGGGCACGCTGGGGGGCAATCTCTGCCTCGACACGCGCTGCAACTACTACAACCAGAATTACGAGTGGCGCAAAGCGATCGACTTCTGCATGAAGAAAGACGGGGCGATCTGCTGGGTGGCGCCCAGTAGCCCGCGTTGCTGGGCGGTGAGCTCTTCTGACGTCGCGCCGGTCATGGTCGCGCTCGGTGCTGAGTTCTTGCTCGCGGGGCCGCAGGGCGAGCGCGTCGTGCCAGCGGGGCGGTTCTACCACAACGACGGCATCAACTACCTCACCAAGCAGCCCGACGAGATCCTAGTCGCCGTGCGTCTCCCCGCGTCCGACGGCTGGGACGCGGTCTACCACAAGCTGCGGCGGCGCGGCTCGTTCGATTTTCCGGTGCTGAGTGTGGCCGCATGGGTCAAATGGGAACCCGGGAGTGGGAACGCAGCACGCGGCACAGTTGCGGAAGCGAGGATCGTGCTGGGAGGCGTCGCGAGCTACCCGCAGGAGATCGCCGCAGCGGGGGCGGCCCTTAAGGGCAGGGATCTTTCCGACGAGGCGATCGCCGCGGCGGCCGAAGAAGCGTATCGGCCTGCCAAACCGCTGGACAATACGGACTTCGACCTGTCGTGGCGCAAGCAGATGACGCGGGTGTACGCAACGCGGGCGCTCGAGCAGCTGCGCCAGCGGCGTCAGCAGTAAGCTCCCGACCTATCGCCTGGTGCGGAGCCACCAGGGCCCGCGCCATTGGACCCAGCGAGCGCGTCGCGCCCGCGCGAGGACCCCGAGCGCCAGGAAGGCTAGCGGCCAGATCGGCCAAAAGAACCTCGCTCCCGAGAATCCCCAGAGCGTCACGAGCAGCGCTGCGACGATGGCGAACCTGGCAATGTGGAAGAACAGCCGGAGCGGGGGGGGGGGCGCCGCCGCGCCGCCCACGCGCGGTTCGCCGAGCAGCGGCTGCTGGCCCCCCCCCCACTGGCCCTCCGGGAGGTCCGCGATGAGACGCGCCAGCTCGTCGCGGAGGCGGGCCGCCGAAGCCGCGGCTAGCCGCTCCCCGGCCTCTTCGGGGGAGAGCCGTCCGTCAGCGGCAGCGGTTTGCAGGATCTGCGCCACGTGATCGCGCTCCGCATCGGAAGCGCGAACGCCGGGAAGGCTATCAAGCGCGTTCATCCCTGTCCCACCGCTTCGACCTCCTCGGCTGCCCGCGTCAGGATCTCCGCCATCCGCCTGCGCGCCGCGTCGTCGCGGGTCCGCCAGCCGGCCCGGTAGACCTTCTTCACCAACACGCCGACGGCGCGGTTGATCTCCGCCATCGACCCGCCCAACACGTCATCCACCGCATCTTTCACGCGGTCGAAGATCTCCTCGACCACGTCCTTGTGCTCTTCGAGGAATTTACGGCCAGCATCAGTGATCTCGTAGACCTTCTTGCCATCCACGTCGCTGGCCTTGACCAGTCCCTCGTCTTCGAGCCATTGCAGCGTCGGATACACCGTCCCGGGCGAGGGCGTGTAGCAACCGTGCATGCGCTCCTCGAGCTCCTTCATGACTTCATAGCCGTGGCGCGGCTTGTCGCGCAGCAGCTTCAAGATCACGTACTTCATGTCGCCCGCTTCGAACCATTGCCGGCGCCGGGGGCCGCGACCGCCCCACGCCCATCCGCGTGGCCCGAAACCGAATCCGAACGCTTCCCAATTCCGAGGCATCTATTGCTCCGTTGTACGATGTAACGTCACGATACTATCGGACGATATATCTTGTCAATATGTCGTGCGTAAGCTGCAGACGGGCTTGAGCTTGGCAGGCCAAATCGCTTGCGGCACGTTACCTTCTCCCTCCCCTTTTTCTCGGAACCCATGCGCACCGCGATCTCACTTGGCGCACTCCTCGTCTGGGCCGCCACCACCGCCACTGGCGCTGCCGGCCAGGAGTTCGACTTCTATGCTCGCGGGCCCTACCAGCCCGCCGTTCCCCGCCCCGAGGCGGTGACGGGGTACCCGGCCGGGGCTCAGCAAACGATGTACGCCGTTATGCAGCGCTATCTGGACACATTGCTCATCACGGCGCCCGAGCGTCTCCGCATCGAGCGGTGGGGAGAGACGCCGGAGCATCGGCCGATCCGTGCCCTGATCATCTCCGACCCCGCGAACCTCGCCCGGCTCGACCAGATCCGCGCCGAGGTCGCCGAGCTCACCGACCCCCGCAAGACCTCCCCGGCGCGCGCAGCCGAGATCGCGGCAAAGGATCCGGTCATCGCCCTGTTCCAGTACACAGTCCACGGCGATGAGCCTGCTGGCTTCGAAGCGGCCATGCAGGTGGCCTACCAGCTCCTCGCCTCCACCGAGCCGGCCACGCAGGCGATCCTCAAGAGCGTCGTCCTGGTGCTGAATCCCTCCGCCAACCCCGACGGCCACGAGCGGTTCGCGGCATGGTACAACTCCGTTGCGGTCGGCGCCGCCGAGCCGGCGGCATTCGAGCAGCGTGAGCCGTGGAGCATTACGGGGCGTTACGGCCATTATCGCTTCGACATGAACCGCGACCTCCTCGCCCAGAGCCAGTCCGAAGTGCGGGCCATGATGGACGGCGTGCTGCGCTGGCACCCGCAGGTGTTCGTGGATCATCACTCGACTACCCAGACGTTCTTCTTCCCACCCGTCGCGCCGTCGGTGAACCTGAACCTGCCAGCCCAGACCACGCGGTGGTTCGACACCTTTGGTCGCGGCAACGCCGCCGCGTTCGACCGCTACGGTTGGCAGTACTTCGTGCGTGGGGTCTTCGACTTCTTCTACGTCGGCTACTGGGACGAGTGGACCAGCTTCCAGGGTGCGACGGGCATGACGTACGAGACGGACGGCGGGCCCGAGCTCGCTCGCCGCCGCGACGACGGCACGATCACCACGCTACGCGACGGGATCGCACATCACTTCGTGGCCTCACTCGCGACGCTGGAGACGGCGGCGCAGCACCGCCAGGCCCGGCTGCAGGACTACTACGCCTTTCGCCGCTCGGCGATGGAGGAGGCGGCGACCGACCCGATGAAGCGGGTGGTGATGTTGCCCGGGAGCGATCCCCGCATGGCGGCTCACGTCGTGGGCCTGCTGCTGCGCGACGGCATCGAGGTCAGGCGGCTAGCGCAGCCCGCTACGACTACTCTCGCCCACCCGTACTTGGGTGGAAGTCCCGGCCGCCGCACTTTCCCCGCCGGGAGCTACGTGGTCGATCTGGGACAGCCGCAGCGCCGCCTGGCCAAAGCAATACTGGAGCCCCGGGCGATGCTGGAGCCCGGCTTTGTGCGGGAGCAACTCCTCAAGTTCCAGCGCAACCGCCGCCGCGGCGAGGACACGGATAAGGAGGACTACGGCTTCTACGACATCACCGCCTGGTCTCTCCCGTACACGTTCAACCTCGAGGCCTATTGGACCGAAGACGCGGCCCCGCTCGGCGGCGACCTCGTTACCGATACCCTACTCCCGCCGCCCCCGGCCCCTGGCCGGGCTGCCACTGCGTACGTGTTCACCGACGACAATCTGGGCGCGGCCCGGCTCGCGCTCACGCTGCTGCGCGAAGGCTTCCACGTCGCCACCGCCACTCAGCCGCTGCGCGCCGATGGACACGGCTGGCCGCGCGGCACGTTCATCGCGCGGTTGCAGCGCAACCCAGCGACGCTGGCCGATCGGCTCGCCGCGCTCGCCCCTGCGCTCGGTGTGCCCGTGACAGCGGTCCAGAGCGCCTTCGCCGACAGCGGCAACGTCGGGACAGGGTCGGATCTCGTCGTCAGTCTGCACGCGCCGAGCGTTGCCGTGGGCGTCGGGGACGGTGTCTCCGAGACGGGCTACGGTTGGCTGTGGCATTTTCTGGCCCGCGACTTGGGGCTCCCGTTCGTGCCCGTGTCGTTGCGCAGTCTGGGCGGGATGGACGACCTCGACCGCTTCAATGTGCTGTTCCTGCCCGACGGGAATGCGGGCCGGATGCGCCGCGAGTTGGGCGAGGGCGGCATCGCGAAGCTCAAAGCCTGGGTCAAGACCGGTGGAGTGCTGATCGGGTTCGGCGGCGCGGGAGACCTCACGGCCAACAAGGAAGTGGGGCTCTCCACCATCGCCACCGTGGGCGACAGCGCCAAGCCCGATACCGCGGCCAAGGGCGATACTCCGCCCCTCGCCTCCCCCACGGCCACCTCGCACGACAAGCCCGAGGTGCTCCCGGGCACGATTTTCCGGGCCACACTCGACCGCACGCACTGGCTTACCCTCGGATACGAGCAGGACCAGCTGCCGGTCTACCTCGAAGGGTCGACGTTCTGGAAGTTGTCTCGGACGGGGGCGAACCCGGTGGTGTTCACCGTTGCCGGAGCGAGCGACTCGCTCACCCTCTCAGGGTTTACGTGGCCGGATAACACCGAGCGGCTGCTCAAAGGAACGGCGTGGGCCGTGGTAGAGAACCAGGGCGACGGCCACGTGGTCTTGTTCCTCGGCGACCCATTGTTTCGCGCGTTCTGGCGCGGGCCGGCGCGGCTGGTGACAAACGCGATACTGATCGGACCGGGGCGCTAGTCGACAAGCCAAAGGGCTAAGAGGCTAGACAGCCTCTTAGCCCCTTAGCCCTGCAGTGCGTCAGTGTCTCAGATCGCGCGCAGATGCTGCCATTTTACCCGTCCCATGACGTGCACCTTCGCCATCGTGCTGGCCAGCACACGGGCTTGCACCTTGGGCAGGATGCGCCAGTAGCTTGCTTCACCACGCTCGTTGTGGCGCGGAGTGCGGGGCGGGCGCGCACGGATCATGTCCTCGCGCTCCGGCACCTTCCAGGCAAGGGTCAAGCGCTTCTGTTTGCGCATGATCTCGATGGACACCGTCTCCCCCGTATCGTAGGAGCGTAGGATCCGCATCGCGTGCTCCGCCGTCGTCGGTTTGCGTCCCCCGATCGAGAGTATCACGTCGCCGCTCTTGATCGGCAGGCTCGAATCAGCCGGCGCCTTAACGACCAGCAGGCCCTCGGAGGTCCCGAAATACTCGCCCAGGTCCGCGTTGAGGCGTACCAAGTTGAGGTCGCACCAGCCCTCCCCGAAGCAGAACCCGAAGCTCCCCATCCCAGGCTCGATCATCATGTGCCCAGGGGGCCACGCGAGTTCTGGCGTGGGCGCCGGCGACATGTGGAAGTCGCTGCTGTAGCTCACCTCTTCCGCGACCAGGGTCGCTTTCTTGGCATCGCTGCCGCGGCGGTACTCGACCTGCACTGTGTCACCTGGGTCCAGATCATGGGCGAGCTCGACGAGTTTCGCGCCCGGGCCCGACTCGTCCTCCTCGCCTTCAGCCCGCACGCCGGCGAGCGAGGTCCCGTTGAACTTCGTGATGATGTCTCCGACCTTGAGCCCGGCCTTCGCGGCGGGGCCGGCGGGAGTGACGCCCTCGATCCGCGCGCCGATCTTGTCCGAGTCGGCGTTGGCTGCCGTGTTCACGATCACGCCGATCCGGCCGCGATTGCCGCTGAAGCTGAACACCGAGAAGGGGGCCCTCGCGCGGGCGCGGGGAGGGCGGGGGGGGGACGGCCGCGGGGTTTCCTGCGCCGCCAGCGCCGCCGGCAGGGCGACAGCGACGGCCACAGCCAGTTGCATCCACTTCCGATTCATGTGCTCTCCTAACAGGGCGTTATAGCCCGACGTATGAGACGCGGGTAACCCGTACCTGGTAGAGTTGCTGCATCAGGGTCGCCCGCTGTGTCCAGAGATCCACCAGCTCCGCTTCCGGCGTCCGACGTCCGCCTCGGGGACTGAGCTGCGAGAGCCGGCCGTCCACTGCGGCGATCTGGTCCTCCAGCTGTGCCGCCAGGGCGGCCGACCGCCCGCTCACCACGCGCGCGTCGGCGTCGTACTGCTGCAGCGCCGACTCCAGCTTGGAACAGCGCTGCTTGGCCTGAGACAGCTCGGCGTGCAGCGTGTTGCCCCCGCTCCAGGGCCCGAACACGATCAATCCGGCCAGGGCCGCAGCGGCCGCGAGGCTCAACGTGCCCCACACGCTCCGCCGCCGTCGCTGCGCCGCGACGACCTCCGCCCGCACAGCCTCCCAGCGATCCCGCGGCGGGCGCAGCGCCGGCAGGGCTTTCAGCTGCGCCACCCGCTGATAGATCGCGTCCAGCTCGGCGCGACACGCCGCACAGTCCTCCAGGTGCCGGCGGACCTGGGCGGATCCTTCGCCGTCCCGCACCGCTACGAGGTCGTCCATCGTACAATGCATCTATGCTCCCTCCAGTCCCGGCTCCAGCGTGCGCCGCAGACGCGCATGCGCCCGCGCCAGCTGGGACTTCGAAAAGCTCACTGTCTTCCCCATCAGCTCCGCGATCTCCTCGTGCGTATAGCCTTCCACGTCGTGGAGCCACACGACTGCTCGTGAGGTCTCGTGCAGTTGCTGCAAGGCGCGTTCGAGATCGATGTTCGTCCCGACGTGCGCCGTGGGCCGTCCTCTCGTCGCGGACTCCTCGAACTCCTCCGTGGCCCGTACCTGCTCGCGCCGGATGCGCATTAGCGCCTTCGACGCCGCGATCCGGCGGATCCAGCCCCAGAGGTGCCCCTCTCCCCGATACTGCTTGATACTCTTCACCACCTCGAGGAACGTCTCCTGCAGCACGTCCTCGGCGTCCTCCGGCGTCCGCAGAATGCGGCGTGCGAGGTTGTAGACCGGCGTCTCGAACGCGCGGTACAGCGCTTCGAGAGCCTCGAGGTCACCGGTGCGGGCGCGCGCGACCAGGACATCCGGGACGGTCAGTGAGATGGTCATCTCCCGTAAGCTATGATGCGGTGGATGATTGGAGAGTCGCACAACACGGTGCGGGGAGCGCGGTATACGGTGACTAGGAACAGCACACAGCGTCCCGCGGACCGTCTACTTAACTCATTGCCCTCTAGTAGCTTGGCACACCGCACCGTATCTTCCCGCCATGCCGAGCCCCGACCGAGCGACCCTTCACACCTGGCTTCATCACTGGCAGGACGAATTCGACGCCGCCTACCTGTACGACATCTTGGCTGCCCAGGAGTCAGACCCGAAGCGGCAGGCAACCTATGGGAAACTGGCCGGGGTCGAACGGCGGCACACGGAGATGTGGGCCAAGTTGCTGGGGGAGAACGGCCATCGCGTCCCTCCCGGCGGGGCGACGCCCTCCCTCAACGCCCGTGTCATGGCGTGGCTCGGGCGCCGCTTCGGCCCGCGCTACCTCCTGCCGTTGTTGCTGCGCGAGGAGGGGCGCGAGGTGAAGGGGTACATGGACCTGCACCAGGCCTCGCAAGCGGCAGACGCGCGTGCGGTCTCGCTGACGCTGGCCAAGGAGTCGGCCGAGCACGCCGAGACTCTCGCTGGCCTCGCTGGCTCGAGCGCCGAGCCGTGGCACCGCACCGGATCGGGCGGCTTCCTGCGCAACGTGGTCTACGGCTTCAACGACGGGCTCACGGCGAATTTCGGTCTCGTGGCCGGCGTGATCGGCGCGGCCGTGCAGCCGCACGTGATTCTGATCTCGGGCGTAGCGGGGATGATCGCCGACGCACTCTCAATGGGCGCCTCCGGCTACCTCGCCGCCAAGAGCGAGCAGGAGGTCTATGCGCACGAGATCGCAATGGAGAAGGAAGAGATCCGGTTGATGCCCGAGGTCGAGGAAGAGGAGCTGGCGTTGGTCTATGAGACCAAGGGGATCGACGCCGCGCAGGCGCGGCGGCTCGCTGCGGAAGTGATGGCAAACCCCGATCGCGCGCTGGACGAGCAGGTGCGCGAGGAGCTGAAGATCGGGGCGGCGCACTCGACGCCGCTGCGGGAGGGCTGGATCACCGGGGTGGCCACGGCCGTGGGTGCCCTTATTCCCGTGGCCCCGTTTCTCGTGCTGCCCGGCCGGGCGGCGATGTGGACCGCGTTCGGGGTCGCTATGGTATCGCACTTCGCAGTAGGCGGGGCGCGCAGCTTTTTCACGGGGCGCGGGGTGCTGCGCAGCGGCCTGGATATGTTCGTCGTGGGCCTGGGGGTGGCGGCGGTTGGCTACGTGGTCGGCAACCTCGCCGCGAAACTGCTGTGAGACCCGGGAATGGGGAAACGACTGGCAAACGGTCTGCCATTCCCCAATCCTTCCCCGTCTCACACGACTAGATTGACCAGCCTATCCTGCACGAAGACTGTCTTCTTGATCGGGTTGCCATCGACGAACTTCCTCACCCCCTCGTCCGCGAGCGCGCGCTTGACCACTTCCGCCTCGGGCGTGCCACGCGCAACGGTGACGCGACCGCGCAACCGGCCGTTCACTTGCACGGCGATCTCGACGTCGCCCGCGGCGGCGAGCGCCTCGTCGTAGGCCGGCCAGCGCTCCTCGAAGATTGAGCGCTCCGTGTGGCCGAGCACCGCCCACAGCTCCTCGGCGAGGTGTGGCGCGTACGGCGCGAGCATCAGCACGAGCGGCTCCAACGCCTCCCGACTCGCGCCTCCCGCCTCCCGGACCTCGTTCACGTACTCCATCATCGCCGCGATCGCCGTGTTGTAATCGAGGTTCTCCGTGTCCGCGGTGACCTTCTTGATCGTCTGGTGCAGCTTGCGCTCCACGGCCCGGCGGAGAGAGGTAGGGAGCGAAGCCGGACTGAAGCGCGGGGCCGCCACTTCGTGAGCCAGCTGCCACACCTTGTCGAGGAACCGGCGGATTCCCACGATCCCCGTTTCCCGGAAGTCCCCTCCTTCCTGGAAGGGTCCGAGGAACATCAGGTACATCCTGAAGGTGTCCGCGCCCCATTGCCGGATGTAGGCGTCGGGGATCACCACGTTCCCCCGCGACTTGGACATCTTCGCGCCGTCCTTCACGATGAGCCCGTGCGCCCGGAGCTTGGGAAACGGCTCTTCGAAGCGCACGTGGCCGAGCTGTCGTAGCACCATCGTGATGAAGCGGGAGTAGAGGAGGTGCAGTACCGCGTGCTCGTTGCCGCCGATATAGGTCGTGACCGGAAGCCACGTCTTCGTGCGCGCGGGATCGAACGGCCGGTCGGGGAACTCCGTCGAAGGATAGCGTAGGAAGTACCACGCGGAGTCGAGGAACGTGTCCGAGACGTCGGTCTCCCGGCGGCCCGGCCCGCCACACCGCGGACACGGTACGTGGTACCACTCCTTGTGCCGGGCCAGAGGACTGACGCCACTATCGTCAGGCCGGAAGTCTTCGATGACCGGGAGTTCGACGGGGAGGTCGCGCTCCGGCACGCCCACCGGCCCGCAGGTCTCGCAGTAGATGATCGGGATCGGCGGTCCCCAGTAGCGCTGGCGCGAGATGCACCAGTCGTGCAGCCGGTACTGCACCCGCGGCGTGGCGACGCCGCGCCCCGCGAGCCACGCGACGATCTTGCGGCCTCCTTCCCGGCAAGGGAGTCCATCAAAGGCGCCGGAGCCGATCAGCACGCCCACCTCGGATTCGCTGGGGACGAGCTCCCCCTCCGCGTGGATCACCTGGCGGATCGGCAAGCCGAACTGACCGGCGAACTCGAAGTCACGCTTGTCATGCGCCGGCACGCCCATGATGGCGCCGGTGCCGTACTCCATAAGCACGTAGTCGGCGATCCAGATCGGGATCGCCTCGCCGGTGGCCGGATTGCGCGCGTACGAGCCGAGGAACACGCCGGATTTGGTCTTATCCCCGACCTTGCGCGAGACGATGTCCCGGCTCTCCACCTGCCGCTGGTAGGCCTTCACAGCCGGCCGTTGCTCCACGGCGACCAGCTCCTCGACCAGCGGATGCTCGGGGGCAAGCACCAAGTACGTGGCGCCGAACACCGTATCGGGCCGGGTGGTGAACACGGCGATCTTGCGGCCCGCCGGCGTCTCGAACGCGAGCTCGGCGCCCTCGCTGCGGCCGATCCAATTGCGCTGCAACGCGATGGTGCTCTGGGACCAGTCGAGCCGGTCGAGGTTCGAGAGCAGCGGCTCGGCGTAGTCGGTGATCCGGAAGAACCACTGCTCCAGGGCGCGCTGCTCGACTGCGGTGCCGCAGCGCTCGCACCGGCCGTTAATGACCTGCTCGTTGGCGAGCACGGTCTTGTCTTTAGGGCACCAGTTCACCGCCGCGCGCTTCCGGTAGGCGAGCCCGGCGGCGAACAACTGCAGGAAGAGCCACTGCGTCCACTTGTAGTAGCCGGGGTCGGTGGTCGACAGCTCGTGACGCCAGTCGAACATCCCGCCGAAGCGCCGCAGCTGGCGTCGGAAGTTCTCGATGTTCTGCGGGATCAGTCGCGCCGGATTGGTGCCGACCGAGAGCGCGTAGTTTTCCGAGTGGATCCCGAACGCGTCGAACCCGATCGGCTCGAATACGTCGTGGCCCTGTAGCCGCTGGAAGCGGCCGTAGATGTCCGCGCCGGTGAAGGCGAACATGTTCCCCACATGCAGCCCCTCGGCCGAGGGATACGGGAACATCATCAGGTTGTAAAACGGCGCGCGCGGGCGGTCGAGATCGGGCTCGTTGGTGTGGCGCTCCGCCCACCGCGCCTGCCAGGCGGTCTCGACGACCTGCGGATCGTAGATCGGGAGCTCGGGCATAAGTGCCTGAAATTAAACGGCCTTGCTCGGCCGTGTCACCCGTCCTAGCTTACCGCGTCCGACCCCGGTCATGGCCACCAGAACCCAGCAACTGCGCCAAAGCTTCCTGGTCACCGGAGCGGCCGTTGCGCTCGCGCTGGTGATCGTACTAGCCGTCGTAGCGGCCCATGAAGCCAGCGGCACCCTGAAGGACCTGGCCGACCGCCGGGGGACGGAAGTCGCGATCCGCGTGGCCAGTCTGGCCACGAGCTACCTACGAGAGCGCCGCCACGAGGCCGAGGCCTTGGCGCGCTCCCCCGCCATCATCGCCGCCGCCCAGGATGCGTCCCAAAAATCGGCGGCGCAGGGACTCGACCGGCAGGACGTTCCCACCCTGGAGCGCCAGTTCAGCGGCACGCGGCAGCTGGGCGGCGATCCCGCATTACAGCGCTACTTCCGCGAGTACCCGCAGCGCTCCGATATCGCCTCGTTGTTGTTCACCGATCGCCACGGCTTCAACGTCATGACGTCCGATCGCACGTCGCGCTTCGCGCAATCAGGGGAGGGTTGGTGGCGGGGGGCGCTGAGGGATGGCGAGTACGAGGGCAAGGCAACGTTCGACTCCGCAGCCAACGCCGTGGCGGTCGAGTACGCCATCGCGATCCGTGCGCCGGGAGTGGCGCGGCCGGTGGGAGCGGTAAGGGCGGTCTTTGGCCTCGACAAGCTGGCGACGTTGCTCGGCCCCGACGCGCTCGGCGACGGCGCCTATCTCCACGTGGTGGATGAGCTGGGCCGCCTGCTCATTGGGCCGGACCAGTCCCAGCTACTGCAGCTCGTGCCCGACGGGAAGCTCATCCCGCGCCGCGATCGGCCCCAGACGGCCGTGATCACCACGCCGCGCGGGGAGGAACTGGTGATCTCCATTCCGGCCAACCACGGCCACTGGTGGGTGCTGTTCCGCCAGCCGACGAGTGAGGCCTACGCCGCTGCGCGGACCACGCAGCGCGACATCTGGCTCGGCGCGCTGGCATTGCTGGGCATCACGGTGGCGGCACTGGTCGGACTGGGGAACTGGCTGAACCGCCGCGTCACCGAGCCCGTGCGGGCCGTGGGCGCGATCGCGAGTCGCGTGGCTGGCGGGGATCTGTCGGTGGCGGTCGTCATGCAACGTACCGAAACGGGGGACGTGCGGGACCTGCTCTCCTCGGTCCACACCATGGTGGTAGCGCTGCGGCGCTTGGTCGGGGCGATCCGCACAGCGGCCGACGAGGCCGCGGCGATGGCGGCGCAAATCTCGGCGGCAACCCAGCAGATGAGTGCTTCCACGCAGGAGATGACCGCGACGACGCAGGACCTCACCAAGCGGGCGGCCGAGCAGGCGCAGCTGGTACGGGCCGGAGCCGACGACGCCGCCCGCATCCTGCAGATTGCTACCGCCTTAGCGACCGGGGCGGAGGAGTCCGTGCGGCGCAACACCAAGCTCGCCGGAGTCGCGCGCCAACATAAGGAGGTGTTGGATCAGAGCACGGCTCAGCTCGCAAAGCTCGTCGAGGAAGTGGAGCGGGGAGCGCAGGAGGCGGAGGCGCTGGCCAAAGCGTCGGCCGAGATCCAGAAGTTCGTGACCCAGGCCAAGTCCGTCGCGACCCAGACCAACATGCTGGCGCTCAATGCCGCCATCGAGGCCGCCCGCGCCGGCCCTCAGGGTCGGGGGTTCGCCGTGGTCGCTGACGAGGTGCGGAAGCTCGCCGCGGTAGCCGCCGCCTCGGCGGGGGACACGGCCGACACGGTGCGCGGCGTGCTGGCACGTGTGCAGGCGAACCGCGACCGGCTGGTGCGGCTCGCGCAGGGCGGAGCCGAGGCGCGTCAGGCCGCGCAGTCCGCGGCGCAGGGGCTCGCTACCGTCGCCGGCGAGGCCGATGCCAACGACGCGTGGGGCCGGGAGATCGCCGTCGCCTCGGTCGAGCTACGCAAGCTGGTGGAGGAAATCGCGGCGCGCCTCGAGTCCGTCGCGCAGGGCACCGACACCTTGCTCGCCTCAACGGAGGAAATCGCCGCCTCGAGCGAGGAGCAGTCGGCGTCCACGCAGGAGATCGCCTCTTCGGCCAATCAGCTCGCCGAAGCGGCCGACAAGCTCACCGGCGCCGTGAAGACCTTCCGCCTGCTCGCCGAGGAGGAGCAGCAACCGCCGGCGCAAGCAGCCGACTAGCCCTCGTCACTGCTTGGTGCAGACGAAATCACCAGCGAGAACGTTTGGCGCGCCGTTCACGATCACCTGCGCGTTAGCCGTGCCCCGCATACCTGTCCCGTCGACGACACCGAAGTTATGCCAGGCGCTCCCGTCGAAATCGAAGTAGACGCTGTCCCCGGACACCGACCCGTTCATAACCGAGCCCGATGTTTGGCCCATATGCGATCCACTCTGGTCCGTGCAGATGATGTTGCCGGAATAGCTGCCGGAGAACGCAGCGCCCTGCGGCTTAATCGTCAGGATTTCATTCACACTGCAAGAGCCGCCGCTTCCGCCGAACGTCGCGGTATAACTGTAGGTCCCCGCCAGTTTCTGTGCGGGGCCGGTCACATCCTTGCTGCACGCGACTGCCGCGAGGGCAGCCACCGCCAGGCCCCAGGGTCTACGCTGCGCCATGTTCTCGCTCCTTCCTTGCCCACGGTCGACCGCTTCTGTCCGCACCAGCCGTGTTGCGTGGACGCAAGTTCCGGACGAGCTGAGCTCAGAGTGAAACGGCGCTGGTTGATATGGAGGTATCGTGTTGCGTCGTAGCAGCATGAAGCGGGCGGCCGCGAGATTTCGAAGCCAAGTCTGAGTCGTGGCGCCGCCTCGTTTTAGGACAGGGGGGGGTACAAACCCGGCCCAGGAATGGGGCGGGGAGGGACGGACGGAGCCTCGTTACTCCCCGAAGTCCGCCAGCTTCACCTGCAGTACGTCGGGCACGCGCTCAAGTCGCTCCCGCACGCCGTTCGTCAACGGTTGATCCACGGTGATCGCCGCGAGCGCCTCCTGACCGGTCGTGCGACGGGACTGGTGGTAGCTCCCGATGTTGATGCCGCTCTCGGCCAACACGGTGCCCACCCGGCCGATCACGCCCGGCACGTCGCGATTCCGGATCACCAGCATCCACCCCTCGGGGGCGACGTCTACATGATAGTCGTCGATCCGGACCACCCGGCCGTGACTGTTGCCCACCAGCGCTCCTGCGACGCGCACCCGGCCCCGGGCTGTGTCCACTTCCACGCCGACCGAGATCTCGAAGCCCGACTCGGGCGCGCCCGTCTTGCGGGCGAGCTGGATCCCCTTCTCTTCGGCCAGGACCTGCGCGTTCACGAGGCTGACGGGCCCCGCGTTCATCGCCGAGAGCAGCCCTTCGAGCGCCGCCATCAAGACGGGCCGCGGCGCGGCATCGTCTTTCCCCCCATAGGCCACTTCCACCGCCGTGACCGGTCCTTCAGCCAGCGCGAGCGCCAACCGGCCCAAGCGACGCGCCAGCGTCAGCAGCGGCCCGAGGCGCCGCAACAGGTCGCCGCTGATGCCGGGGACATTGATGGCGGTGGAGAGGTCCCCCGCGAGCAGGGCGTCGCGCACGGCGGCGGAGATCTCCAGCGCCACGCGCTCTTGGGCTTCGGCGGTCGACGCCGCGAGGTGCGGGGTGAGGATCACCCGGTCGAGTTTGCGCAGCGGCGAATCCGCCGGCAGCGGCTCCTGCGCGAACACGTCGATCGCCGCCCCGGCGATTCGCTTGGCGGTGACTGCTTCCGCCAGCGCAGGTTCGTCCACCAGCTCACCGCGGGCGGTATTGATGAGCACCGCCGTCGGCTTCATGAGCGCCAGGCGCGCGGCGTTGATCAGGTGCCGGGTCTCGTCGGTGAGGGCGACGTGCATGGTGACCACGTCCGAGGTGCGCAGCAGGTCTTCGAGCGGCAGCACCTTCACCTGCAGCTCGGCTGCTCGGCCGGGCGGTAGGTAAGGATCGTGCGCCACTACGCTCATGCCGAACGACCGCGCCAGCTGGGCGACGTGTCCCCCGATTCGCCCCAGGCCGACGATCCCCATCGTCTTGCCGCGCAGCTCGGTGCCCTCGAAGCGCTTGCGGTCCCATTGTCCCCGGCGCATCGCGTCGGCTGCCCACGGGATGTGTCGCACGAGCGCGAGCAGCAGCCCCAGGGCGTGCTCCGCGGCGCTCACCGTGTTGGCGCCGGGAGCGTTCATCACTGCGATGCCGCGACGCGTGGCGGCGGGCACGTCGATCGTGTCCACGCCGATCCCGGCCCGAGCGATCACTCGCAGATGCGGGGCCCGGGCGAGCAGCTCCGCCGTGACCCGCGTCTCGCTGCGCACGATGAGCGCGTCCGCCTTGCCCAGCGCCCGTTCCAGCTCCTCGGGCGACTTGCCGGCGCAGTCGACGACTTCGATCTCCGGCTCAGCCGCGAGTAGGGTCAAGCCCGCGGCGCCGAGTTTGTCGGCCACTACGACCCGATGCGTCACGCGAGCTGCGCCTCCACCGCGATGAGCAGCTCTTCCAGGGCCGCCACGGTGTGGTCGCCCATGTGGCCGATCCGGATCGTCGAATCCTTGAGCGCCCCGTACCCGGCGCCGATCACCCACCCTTGCCGCTGCAGCGCGCCGACGATCTCCTTGGAGCGCTTGCCGTCGGGGAGTCGGAGGCAAGACACGGTCCAGCTGCGCCGGCCCTCGCACGGCAGATACTCGATCCCCCGCTCTCCGGCCCAGCGCTCGGTGCGCTGGCGCATCGCGTCATGCCGGCGCCAGCGCGCCTCCACTCCGCCCTCGCCCGCGATGCGCTCGAGCTGTTTCGCGAGGGCGTACAGCAGCGGCACGGCCGGCGTGTTCGTCGGTTGGAACTTGGCGCTGGCCTGCTCGAAGCTCACGAGGTCGAAGTAGAGACCGCGGCCGGGGAGCGATGCGGCGCGCTGCAGCATGCGCTCGGACGCGACGCCCAGCGCGAGGCCCGGCGGCAGGGCGAGAGCTTTCTGAGAGCCAGTGAAGGCGAAGTCGAGCCCCCAACGGTCGGGCTCGACCGGCGAGCCGGCCATCGACGTAACGGCGTCCACCAGCATCAGGACGTCGTCGAACTCGTGGACGACTCGTGCGAGGGCCGCCACGTCCTGGAGCACGCCCGTCGACGTCTCGGAGTGCACCACCGTGACGGCGTCCACCGGCGCATTGCGCTTCAGCGCGTCGCGCAGCATGTCGGGCTCGATCGCGACGCCGAGCGGCACGTCCAGGCGAACGCATTCCTTGCCCGCCGCCGTCACGAGCTTAGCGAAGCGGTCGCTGAACGCGCCGTTCACAACGGCGAGGGCGCGGCGGCGCACCCCGTTGCGGACTGCCAGCTCCATGAAGCCGGTGGCGGAGGTGGTTCCCACCAGCACGGTGCGTCCGGTCCGGCACAAGGCCTGCAGCCGCGGTGCCATGGATCCGAGCAGCTCTTCCATCGCGGAGGAGCGGTGGCCGATCATCGGGTGCAGCATCGCCCCGAGCACTTCGGGGTGGACGTCGGTAGGACCTGGGAGGAAGAATTTGCCGAACGCCGGGACCGTCATGCGGTGGCGCGCGCCAGTTGCTCGACCAGCCCCCCGACGACTACCTCGCTTGTCTTCACGAGGCGGACGCCCTCCTCGCCCCACTCCTTTAACAGTGTCTCGGCGCCGTCGCGGTCGATCGGCTTCATGGCGTCGCTCACGGCGAACAGGCGCGTCTCGGGCCGGTGCCGCAGCAAGCCCTCGATCGCGTATTTGTCGCATACGTCTAGTGCCACGCCGTACAGCACGACGTCCTGCGGATCGAGCACGCCCAACACGGTGAGCACATTCTCGTTCGTGAAGACGTCGAAGCGGTGTTTGTGGAACAGGATGTCCCCGGGGTGCCGCCGCACCCGCTCCGCCAGCGTCTTGGGGTCGGCGCCCTGGGGCTCGATCACGAGCGGGTCGCGCAGGGCCGTCTCCGCAATCTTCCGTTGTCCCGGCGTGCCACGCAGGCAGTGGGGGGGAAAGGTCTGCTTCCAATCAGGCGTGTCGGAAATCTCCGGGTCCTCGCGGACGTGGTCGTCGGCGCTGGCAACGATCCGCAGACCGTGCCCGTGAGCGTAGTCGGTGAGCTTCTTAAGCTGCGGGATGATCTGCTCGGCGTCCGGCACGTATAGCTTGCCATCGGCTTTCATGAAATCAACCTGGGTATCGACGTCCCAGAAAATCACCTTGGCCACAGGGTCTTCCTCACGCGAAAGCGGCCCCGGGAATCTCTCGGCACGGAAGGGAGAGTGTCAACTACGTCGCGCTCGCCTGCGTGTAGGCGATCATGCGGCGAAACCGGCCCAGCATGCCGGGATCCCGGAACGCGAGGGCAGCGCGCACGGCGGCGCGCACCTCGGGCGGCAGCGCATCCTGCTGCAGCCGCTCGAGCGCTTCGCGGCGCTTGCGGCTGATCCCCCGCGACATCTCCTCCGGGTCTTGCAGCCAGCCGTCAGCGACGACCCGCACGAACTCGCGGCGTACCGCCACGGACGGCCGGGGGTCCGCTGCGAGCTCCGCCAACCCCAGAGCGTTGTCGGGGGCGACCCCAGCCACCCAGGCGAGGGTCTGGAGTCTCCCCAAGGCGTGGCTGGAAGCATCCGCGCGTGCCAGCGCCGCCCGCACTCGGGGCCCGGACTCCCCGCGCCATAGCTCCCGATGCCGGGCCCGCGTGTCCGCGGCATCGCGCTCGATCCGCGCGCCCAGCACCACCGTTGACAAACGCGCGTCCGCCTCCAGAGCATAGGCGATGGTCATGACCGCACGTAGCACGGTGTCCGCGGACGATCGGCGTCGGGCCGCGAGGTCGAGTTGCACGCGCGCGAGCATGGCCCGCACGGTCGCGAGCACCGGCCTCGGCTGCAGTGTCGGAACGAGGGCATCGCCGCTGTCAGGCGCCGCCGCAGCGAGCCGCCACGGCTGGAGCGCGGCGCGGACGAGAGTATCCACGAAGTAGGACGCGCCGGCGGCGAGCCAGGCCTGCCGCTCGGTGGACCCGGTGGGGAAGGTGTCGCCGAACGTCACCCTCAGGGTCGCGATCCCCTGCCCGCGCCACACGGCCATGGCCAGGACAGCTCCATTGGCGTTGCCCTGTGGCGCCAGGGCTTCGCGGGGATCGGACTGGCCGAGCAGGGAGCGGACGTCGAGGTTGCGGAGCGAATCGAGGGCCGCCACAGGAACGAGAACCGCCGGCACCGGTCGGGACCCCGGGTGCTTCGCCTCCTCGTTCCGGGCCACGAATATCCCGAGAATCATGAAGCCGGCCACGAGGCCGCCGCAGCCGAAGCCGGCGAAGACGAAGACCTTGTGAGTGGAGGGCTTCACGACCTACAACCTACAACCAGCTTACAGCTTCAGCGTCACCGCGATCTCGTCGCAGCACGCCTGCCGAGGGCAGCGGGCGCAGTCGGCCCACACCTTCTGCGGGAACTGCGCCTTTTCAGCGGGCCCGAAGCCCAGGCGAAGGAAGAACGCGGGCTTGCGGGTGAGGGCGAACACCTCGCTCAAGCCAAGGGCCCGCGCTTCGGCGACCAGCGTTTCGATCACTGCGCGCCCGAGGCCTCGGCCCTGCCTATCGTCCTGCACCGCCACACCCGCGATCTCCGCGAGCGTCTCGCTGTACAGCTTGAGCGAGCCGCACGCCACGATCGTCTGGTCTCGCTCGGTTTCCTCTTGCGCTACGACGTATTCCTTGATGTGCCGGCACAGGTCGTAGCGGCTGCGCGGCAGCAGGTCTCCGGTCGCGACGAACGGCGCCATGAGCGTCTCGAGTGCTGGCACGTCGGCCAGCCGCGCGGCCCGCATCAGCGCGGCCGGCTCGGCTCGCAACGCCCGGAGGGGCAGCGCGCTCATGCCAGCACCTCACCCAATGTCGCCACGGCGCGATCGACTTCGGCGTCTGAGATGACCAGCGGTGGCACCAGCCGCAGCACGCTCGGTCCTGCGGTGGCAATGAGCAGCCCCCGCTCGCGGGCCGCCGTCACCAAGGGCGCGGCAGGCTGGGTGAGCTCGATCCCCCACATCAGTCCGACGCCGCGTACCTCCTTCACCTTCGGACTCCGCTCCGCGAGCGCGCGCAGCGCCGCGCCCAGGCGCGCCCCGCGCGTCCGGACGGCAGCCAGAAACTCCGGCGCCGCTAGCCGCTGCAGAACCTCAAGCGCGACGGTGGCCACCAGGGGTCCGCCCCCAAATGTGGTGGCATGGTCGCCGGGCTTGAGCGCTGCGGCGATCCGGTCCGACAGCAGTACAGCCCCCATCGGCAGCCCTCCGGCCAGCGGCTTGGCGAGGGTGAGCATGTCGGGCACGACGCCGCTGTGCTCATACGCGAACAGTGTGCCGCTACGGCCCAGGCCGCATTGCACTTCGTCGAAGATCAGGGCCGCACCGTGGGCGTCGCACAACGCGCGCAAGAAGCCAAGCCATTCGGCCGGGGCCGGCCGTACCCCGCCTTCGCCCTGCACCGGCTCCATGATCACCGCGCCTACGGGCGACTCGGCGAGCATCCGCTGCGCGGCCGCGCGGTCCCCCAGGGGAAGCACATGCACGCCCGGTACCAGGGGCTCGAACGGCACGCGGTAATCAGGGCGGTCCGTGGCGGCGAGCGAGGCGAACAGGCGGCCGTGGAAGGAGCCGGAGAACGCGACGATCCCGGGCTTCGCCGACCACTTCCGTGCGAATTTGAACGCCGCCTCGTTCGCTTCGGCGCCCGAGTTGCAGAAGAACACCCGGTCGGCGAACGACCGCGCAACGAGCTCGTCGGCGAGGCGCTCGCCCGGCTCAGTGTAATAGAGATTGGAGACGTGGATCAGCCCGGTCTCGAGCGCGCGCAGCACCGCGTCCCGAATCGCAGGGTGGCCGTAGCCGAGCGCGTTCACCGCAATCCCGGCGACGCAGTCGAGGTAGCGCGAGCCGTCGGCGGCAATCAGCTCGCAGCCCTCGCCGGCCACGAATGTGGGGCCGACACGAGCGTACACGCCCAGCAGGGCCGTGGTGGCCTGGGTCGAGGCAGCGGAAACGGCGGTCGTCATGCGGGCTGGACCGTCGCCGCGAGGAGGCGAGTGCCGGCCGTCGGGTCGCCCAAGAGGCGCAGGTCGCCGATGCGCACCGCCCGCGTCCCGGCCTCGAGAGCGGCAGCAGCCGCGCGCAGCTTGGCGGCCATACCGTCCGCAGCGATACCGAGCTCGATCAGCGTGTCGAGCGCTCCGACCGGGAGGGTCGGCTGCGGCACGCCCTCGACTACCACCCCTGGCACGTCCGAGATGAACAGCAGCTCGGCAGCCTGCAGGGCCCCGGCGATGGCGGCAGCGGCGTCATCGGCGTTGACGTTGAACGGCACGTCGGCTCCCCCTCCTCCTCCCCCGCTCCCTCCGTCCCCGCCGCTGCCCGGCGCCATGGGGGCGATGACCGGGGTGAGTCCCGCCAGCAGCAGACTGTGGAGCAGAGCCGCCCGCACAGCGGTGATCTTTCCGACATGACCGAATCCGCCAGGGAGCAGCTCGGCAGTGAGCAAGCCGCCGTCCACTCCGGAAAGCCCCACGGCGTCGAGCCCGGCCAGCCGCAGGGCACCGACGACGTTGCGGTTGATTGGTCCGCCCAGAACCATCTCGACGACCGCCGCCACCTCCGGGGTCGTCACCCGTATGCCGGCGCGCTTCTCGACCGGGAGTCCCAGCTGCCGCGACAGGGCGGTAACCGCCCGGCCGCCGCCGTGCACCACCACGATGGGACCAGCGCTGGCGAGTGCCTGGGCGCACGCCGCGAGCCAGTCGGGGCGCTCCAGCTCGTTCCCCCCAAGCTTTACGACCCTGACAGACAACATCAGCCAGCGCTCTCTGTCCGACGGTCCGGCCGTCCGACTGTCCGACGCCTCAGCACACCAGTCCTGTTGTTTCCTGCAGCCCGAGCATCACGTTCATGTTCTGGACGGCCTGGCCTGCCGCGCCTTTCACGAGGTTGTCGATCGCGGCGATCACGGTGAGGCGGGGTCGCCGCACGTTGGCCACGGGCGCTACGCCGAGGGCCACCCGGTTGCGGTAGACCACATCCTTGAGCGAGGGCAGTGTGCCGTGCAGCACTCGCACGCAGGGCTCGCCGTTGTAAACCGCATCGTAGATGCCTTCGGCCGTCTCCCGGTCGAGCATGCGGGTGAGCGGCACGTGGATCGTCTCGAGGATCCCCCGTTTCACGGGGAGGAGATGCGGTGTGAACACGACGTCCCCTGTGAAGCCGCTCTCCCGCGCCAGCGTCGCCCGCAGCTCCGGTAAGTGGCGGTGCTCGTTGCCCGCGGCGTAGGCCCGATAGTCCTCGGCCACTTCCCCAAAGAGCAGCTCCCGGGTGGGGCTCCGCCCCGCTCCGGTCACACCTGAGGCCGCGTCGATCACGACTTCCCGTGCCTGGTCGATCAAGCCCTGTTGGGCGAGCGGGATCAGGGCGAGCAGCGCCGCAGTTGGATAGCAGCCGGGGTTGGCGACGAGGTCGGCACCGGCCACCCGGGGGCGGGCGACTTCCGTGAGCCCGTACACCGCTTCGGCCGACAGTCGGAAGTCGGCGGACAGGTCGACGGCCCGGCGGCCCGCCGCCCGCACCTCGTGCACGTAGCGGCTGGAGACCCCATGGGGCAGACAAGAGAGTACGATCTCCGCTTTCCGCAGCGGTGCGTCGACGGCTTTGATCAGCTGATACCCTTCCAGGGTCTCACCGGCGGCCGACTCGGCGGTGGCGAAGGCGATTGTGGCCCCGGGGTGGCCGGCCAGGAGGCGCAGCAGCTCCTGGCCGACGTACCCAGAAGCGCCGAGCACGCCGACGGGAATGGATGCATGATTATTCATCGTCACGGAAATTTATACACACCCCCCTGAGGCGCAAGGGCACCGCCGGACCTAGTCCACCCGCTCCAGCCGGGGGTTCGGCCGGAACCGCCGCCCCACCTTGCCGCACGGCTTGCCCTCCAGGCGCACCACGTCGGCAGTGAAGTCGAACCGCCCCTGGAACAGGCTCGAGCCCACGCCGTACATGTCGACGGGGACGCCCTGCTCCTCGAACTGGCGGATCTTGTCCACCGTGAACCCGCCTGAGACGACGATGCGAACGTGCTGAAAGCCTTCTTGGTCCAGGGCCGCGCGCACGTTACGGACTAGCTGCGGGTTCACGCCGGTCGGCTTGAAGGTGCCCATCTCGGGAATGACCGACTTGTCCACCAGGGTCTCGGAGGTGTCGAGCCGCACGCCGTAGAGCCGCTTGCCCAGGGCGCGGGCCACCTGGAGCGAGGTGCCGACGCAGTCGTTGTCGAAATCCACCAGCGGGATAAGCCGAATGGCGGGGTCCATGTGCTCGGCGAACTTCTGGGAGGCGAGTACCGTGTCTCCGCCGTACGCCGCGATAAGCGCGTGCGGCACGGTCCCGACCCCCTCGGAGCCCCACCAGGAAGCCTGCGCATCGGTCGACACACCGATGGCGCCGGCGATGTGGGCGGCGTACCCGTCGCCGGTCTGCACCAGCCAGTGGTCGTGACGCGCCGGGAAGAACATCACCTGCTTGGGCCGCGCCGCGTCCACGACCCGCCGCGTGTTGGTGCCCACCCGGGTCCGGCGGGCCAGCACTCCCAGATAGAGCGTCTCGAGGTTGGCGAAGGCATCGTACGGGCCTTCAATCAGCAGCACCGTCTCCCAGGGAGCGATTTCGTCGCCGTCGTACAACGCCGCGACTTCGAGCTCGTCCCAGCGCTCCGCGCTGAGCTTGAGGATCGCGATCGCCTCGTCGATGCCGCCGAGGTAGGCGTGCGTCTTGGCGAACACCTGCATCGTTACCCGCGGGCGGTGACCGTCCTTGAGCAGAGTCTCGCGGGCCCGGACGAAATACTTGTCGGAGTAATAGCCCTCCCGCATCCGCTCGACCGGAAGATGGAAGATCGCCGGATCCAGGCGCCGCTTGCGGGGCATCGGCCGGGAATATCGCGGCTCAACGAGCGCCGGGCCAGGCGAACGTGGCAACCAGGGTATCTCCGCCCGAGAGGACCAGTCGCCGGGCCACGTTGTTGAGCCGCCCGCACAGCTCCCGGGCCGGCTCCGCGCTCGCTCCGCTCCCTGCCCCTCCCGCCGGCAGCACCCGCAGGCAGACGATGTCCGCGTCCAGGGCGAGGGCGCGGTCTCGCTCCGCCCGCGGCGGCTCGGGGCGCACGAGGGCGATCACCAAGGCGCGCGTCGTTTCGCCTGAGTGCAACAGCACCGAGTGACTGGGCGCGTCGGGAACCAGGTCGTAACTGCGCGGAACGCTCGTGGCGCCGTCCCCCCCCCCCGCCAGGGTCAGGGTGACCGCCACCCGGCGGGGGCGCACCACGGCTTCGAGCGTGAGCTCGTCGCCTGAGTCGCCGCGCTCCACGGACTCGGTGGGACGCGTTTCCCCGCCGGTCGCCGCACGGATGGGGATCAGGTCCAGGCGCACGCCGTCCACCCCCCCCACCCCCTCCCCTCCCCCGAACGGAAGGATCCGCGCCGTGTCCCCCCAGGCGAGGCGCGCCGCCCGCTGGTAGGTGTCTTCCTCCCACAATGGCAGCCCGCGACGCGAGCGGCCCATCAGGCGGCGGCTGAAGAAGTCGCCCGAGAGGCTCACGGAATCGACTCCGCCCTCGGATGAAATGCTGAGGAGCGCCTCTAGGAGGACGACGTCGGTGCGGATGCCGAGGCGCAAGCGGGTGTCGGACGGTCCGCTCACCTCGCCGGAGGCAAGCACTCGACTCCCTTCCACCAGCTGTACCCGGTACGTGATCCGCACCCCCGGCCCCTGCTGTTGGGGAGGGAGAGGGAGAGGGGGAGGCGGGAGGACGCGGGCGGGGACGGACGCGACGGACGCGACGACCGCGCCGAAGACGACGCTAGCGCACCAGAATCGTCGCACGGCTGCTCTCCAGGGTGCCCCGCCCGGGGCCGCCCCAGCGCGCGTGCGCCAGCCAGCCCCCTAGAAGGCCGATGCCCAGCGCCAGGGACGCCCAGAGCACCACCGTATGGCCGCGCAGCACCGAGCGGCGCACCACCAGCGCGTGCGGCTCCCCATGGGCCCGCGCGAACGAGGCTTCGAGCTCGAGTCTGCTGACCCGGGCGCTGGCGCACCGTGGGCAGGTGGCGACGTGGCGCGCCAGCGCGGCACGCTGGGCGAGCGGCAGTGTGCCTGCGACCTCAGCTTCGATCTGACGCAGCCACTCCTCATGACTGTCGGTCACGGCAGCTCCTCAGTGACGGTGTAGCGCAGGACGCGGCGCTGCATCCAACGCACCGCAAAGGCATCGAGCAGCGCGCGAACGGCGCGGTTCCACATCCCGTACTTGCTCGTGCCGGAGCGCCGCGGCCGGTGCCGCACTGGCGCCTCGGCCACGCTGCCGCCCCGCATCTTGATGAGCGTCGGCAGGAAGCGGTGCATCCCCCCGAACTGGAGCAGGTCGCGCACCGCCTCGGCGCGGAACGCCTTGAGCGAGCAGCCGGTGTCCCGGATCGTTTCGCGGTTCAGGCGGTTGCGGATGCCGTTGGCGATCCGGCTCTGCACGCGCTTCCAGGACGTATCCTGTCGGTTCACCCGGTAGCCCGCGACCGCGGTCGCGCCGCTGCGCCGCAGCTCCGCGACGAGTGCCGGGATGTCCGCCGGATCGTTTTGGAGGTCGGCATCAAGGGTCACCACGACCGCGCCGTGCGCCACCCGGAACCCCGCCGCGAACGCGGCGGTCTGCCCCGCGTTGGCGGCGAACGACACGATGTGCAGCTCGGGGTGGGCGCGCTTCAACGCCTTGAGCTCCGCCAGCGAGCCGTCGGTCGAACCGTCGTCCACGGCGACGATTTCGTAGGCCACCGTTGGCAGCGCGGCGGCGATCTCGGCGACGAGGGGCGCCAGGTTCTCCCGCTCGTTGTACACCGGGACAACGAGGGAGAGTTCGACAGCCGTGGCGGTCACGGCCGGAACCTAGGCCGGAGCTGGAACCGGAGCAAGTTGACAGCCGTCGCCCGAGCGGCTAAAACCAAGCACCGTCATCGCCCCGAGGAGCCTGCCGTGCCCGACGCACTGTCCCGTCGCGACTTTGTCGCGTCTGCCGCTGTCGGCCTAGCGGCGAGCGCCGCCGCGGACATCCCGCACGCCATTCGGCCTCCGCGGCCGCTGCCACCTCCCAGCCGATGGGCCGCGAAACCGGTCGTCATCTCGAGCAACAACGGGCTGCGGGCGGTGCAAAAAGCGTTCGACATGATCATGCAGGGCGCCGACACGTTGGACGCGGTGATCGAGGGCGTGAAGATCCAAGAGCTCGACCCCACCGACAATTCGGTTGGCTATGGCGGATTGCCCAACGCCGAGGGCGTGGTCCAGCTCGATGCGTCGTGCATGCACGGGCCCACGCGGCGCGCCGGCGCGGTCGGTTGCCTCGAAGGGATCAAGACGCCCTCCGAAGTGGCCAAGCTGGTCCTCAAGTACACCAACCACATTTTTCTGGTGGGCGAGGGGGCGAAGAAGTTCGCCCTCTCCTACGGCTTCAAGGAGGAAGACCTGCTTACCCCGGAGTCCCGCGAAGCCTGGCTCCACTGGCGGGCGAATCTCAGTCCCAATGACAATTATCTGGACGTACCGGACACCCTATCCGTGGTCGTCCACCCGCCCACCGGCACGATTAACTGCAACGCCGTCACGCCGCAGGGCGACCTCTCGTCCGTGACCACGACCAGCGGCCTCGCCTGGAAGATCCCCGGCCGTGTGGGAGACAGCCCGATCGTCGGGGCCGGGGAGTACTGCGACAACGATGCCGGAGCAGCCGGGTCGACTGGTCGGGGTGAGTCGACCATCATGGTGTGCGGCGGGTTCCTGACGGTGGAGCACATGCGGCGCGGCATGAAACCGACCGACGCCTGCCTGGAGACCCTGCGCCGGGTGGTCACCATGACTGAAAAGCGGTTGCTCACCGCCGACGGCAAGCCGCGCTACCAGCTCAACTTCTACGCCATCAACAAGCGCGGCGAGTACGGCGCGGCCTCGCTCTATCCCAGTCGCTTCGCGATCCACGACGGGACCGAGGCGAGGCGCCAGGACACCGCGCATTTCTACGACACGGCTGCCCCCAACGACTGACGGGCGGCGGCTGCTGGCGGCGACGCTGCTGGCCGTCGGGGTCGCCGCAGGGGCGTGGCCGCGGCCGCTCGCCGCCCAGCGCTTCTGGAAGAATTCCCTCTACCCGTATGTCTACTACAGCTCGATCGACGGGTTCTGGGGCGCCGCCCATTTCAGTGAGTACAGCCCGATCGGCTACCTCGAGCGGCCGGAGCCGAACCTGGCAGCGGTGACGCTCGATGTCTCAGCAAGCACCAAAGGCAGCTACCTCCTCCTCGCCGACGCGCAGGCGCCGGCCTGGTGGGAGGGCTGGCGCGTGGGGCTCACCCTCAGCGCCGCACGGTCCAACAGACTGGGGTACTACGGTCTGGGCAACGCGACCGTCTATTCGGCTGACAGTGAGACCGCCGGGCGCCCGTACTTCTATAAGGTGAGCCGCACTAGCCAGACGGCCCGCGCTACCCTGCAGCGCCGGCTGGTTGGCCCGCTGCGGCTGCTGGCCGGCGCTGAGCTCGCACATACGGATTTCCGCGAGCTCCCGGGCGAAACGATCTTCGCCCGAGACCGCGCGAGCGGTGCAGTGGACTCGAGGACCGTTCCCTTCACCGACAAGATCGTCAGAGCCGGTGTGGTCGTGGACCTGCGCGACAACGAGATCGACCCCCATCGCGGCATCCTCGTCGAGGCGCTGTACGCCCATGGTACCGGCTATCGGCGGACGACGGCGGCGGCGCGGCTGTACGTTCATCCGGCCGAGCGGCTGATCCTGGCGGCCCGGCTCGCCGGCGAGCGGATGAGCGGTGCGCCACCCGTTGCCGCCCAGATGATCATGGAGTCGAGCGAGCAGCCCTACATCGCCGTCGGCGGCTACCGCTCGCTACGCGGCTACTACGACGCCCGCTTCACCGGCCCCGGCAAGCTGATTGGCGGCGGAGAAGTGCGCTATGCGGTCGTGTGGGCGCCGAGCATCCTCGAGCTGAAGCTGGTGGGGTTCTACGAGGCGGGACGCGTGTTCGGCGTCGGCCAGCCGGTCAAGATCGCCGCCACCGGCCTGCACAGGGCCGGCGGACTCGAACTGGCCGCGCGGTTGTTGCGCAACTCCCTGATCGTCCTGGGCTGGGGGAAGGGCTCGGAAGGGAGTCAGTTGTTGTTCGGGAGCACGTGGAGCTACTAGGCATCATCAGACGGCTGATGTCTCAAACCTCCCGGATCTCGATCCCCCGCTTCGCCAGTTCGTCCACGTAGGCCTGGAACGGCACCGCCTCGTCCGGTGTGTGCACGCCGTGCGCGGTGATCCGCCCATCCACCTGCATCACTCCTGTGACCGCCAGCGAATAGCCCGTGGCCCGCATCATCGCGCTGATGCCGTGGTGCTCATCATAAAAATCGAGCAGCTGCCAGGCGGCGCGCCGGCCGCTCGCGCCCGTCACCTCGACACGCAGGGCAACCAAGTCGCGGCCTTGCGGCTTGGTGAGCTTCGGCGAGACGGCGGCGATGAACGCGTCGCGCGGCGCCACCTTCACCCCCCGCACTGCAATCGGCTTGAGATCCAGAAGGCCGAGGTCCCGGAGCGCCCGCATGATCGCGACATGCCCCCGGTAGCGCAGTGTCTTGTACTCCATGGTCCGCACCTTGCCCGCGTACGCCCACGGCATCGTCGAGATGCCTCCCCCCGTGTGAAACGCCTCCAACGAGCCGACGGGCGCTGGGAATTCCACCGTCTCGACCTCCGAGAGCGCGTCCACGCGGGCCGGCTGGCCGTCGCGCAGCACCCACGACGGGGTCGTGTAGTAGTCGAGGGCACCTTCGAGCGAGTAGACGATCTGATAATTGAGGGGAGGCTCGGGGTGTTGCGGCAGGCCGCCGACGAAGATCTTCACCGTCTCGGCCTGGCCCACGCGACGGATCCCTTCGGCCGCGATGATGTTCACCATGCCTGGCGCCAAGCCGCAGTCCGGGATCACGGAAATGCCTTTCCGCGTCGCGACCGCGTGGAGCTTCTTCTGCTGTTGCACGATCTCGGTGTTCCCGCCCAGATCGGCGCAATGAATCCCGGCGGCCACTGCCGACTTGGTCACTGTCAGGTTGAAGTAGTAGGGGAGGGCGCACAGCACCGCGTCGTGGCGCTCAAGGAGCAGGCGCAGGCGCCTCGTGTCCTTGACGTCGAGCCGCGCCAGCGCGAGCCGCTTGCCGGTCTCCCCCCCCGCCCCTCCCCTGCCCCTCCCGCCGCCCGCCTGCTTTACGAAGGGCGCCACCCGGCCGGGCTTCAGATCGGCGAGGGTGACCCGGTCCACGTTCGGCTGCCGCAGCAGATCGTATGCGCAGGCGGATCCTTGCAGTCCAGCACCCAACACCAGCATGCGCATCGCGCCTAGCCTCCTCGGAGCGGCGGGAAAGCTAGCGGTGCCAGGAAACACCGGGAAGCATCAGCGCAAGCCGTTGAGCGCCATTAGATTCGCGGGGCGATGCCTACGGCCGATCTCACCCGCCAGCGATTGGTGCGCGCCGCGCTCGAGCTCTTCAGCACGCGGGGTTACGAGGCGACGACTACCGCCGAGATCGCACGGAAAGCAGGTGTGGCTGAGGGGACGATCTACCGCCACTTCCAGAGCAAGCAACACCTGTTGAACGAACTGTACCGGGGCGCGGCGCGGTGGGCGTTGCGCCTCGTGCAGGAAGCCGAAAGCGCGGGCGGAGACCCGCGCGAGAAGCTGCGACACCTGGCGCAAGCCCTGGTGCAGGGCGCCACGCGGGAACGCGCCGTGGTCCAGCTGTTTTTCCTCGAGCGCCACAGTCCCCCGCCCCGGCTCGAGCCCCAGTCCAAGGACGCCGCCCACGAGTTCCGCGTGGGCGTCGAAGCGCTGGTGGCGCAAGGTAAGGCCGCGGGGGCGGTCCGCCCCGGCGCGGTGGAGGTGTGGGCGGCCGTATGGCTCGCCGTAGTCAGCCTGGCGCTCGAGCGGATCACGGCTCAGGAGTGGAACGAGAGCCATCCGGGCGTGCGGCTGGCGATCGACGCGGCGTGGTCAGGGATAAGCGCCGGCTAGACTAGCCGACCATCCGACGCAGTTCGAGCAGCGCGATTTCCGGCGGCACGAACACCCGGATCGGCACGCCCACCACGCCGATGCCGCGGCTGACGTAGAGCTGGCTGTTGCCTTGCCGGAAGTGTCCCATGACGTATTTCGTGATTAATCGCCCGGCCGACCAGCCGAGGATCGGCAGATAGAACTGCCCGCCATGGATGTGGCCGGCCAGGGTGAGCGGGATGCCCCGGGGCGCCGCGCCGTCGAACGCGCCGGGACGGTGGGCGAGCAGGATTTGGAACGCATCACGTGGCGTTCGCCGCAGGGCGAGGTCGATGTCCAAAGGCTGGGGGTCGTCCGCCTTCCAGTTACGGGGGTCGTCGATGCCGACGAGCGCGAGCGTGGCGCCGCCCCGCTCGATCACGTGTACGTCGTTCCGCACGAACACCTGGCCCGCCTCGCGCACCCCGCGGATCACCGCGTCCGCCCCAGTGTAGCGGTCGTGGTTGCCGAGCACGGTGACGACGCCGAGGGGGGCGGAGAGCTCTCGGAACGCGCGCACGTAGGGCGGGATGTAAGCCGGGTCGATGTCGATCATGTCGCCCGTCTGGACGATTAGGTCGGCGCCGAGCGCGTTCGCCTGCGCGACCAGCGCCTGCATCTTGTCCTGCTCCATGTGGACGCCGGCGTGGACGTCGGAAAGATGGAGCAGGCGCAGGCCATCCAGTCCGGCGGGTAGACCTGGGAACGTGAGCGTACGGCGAGTCACCTCAGGGAGCCGCTCGGCGTTCCAGATGCCGTAGGTCGAGAACGCCGCTCCGGCAGCGCCGTATGCATAAGTCGCGCGCACGAGGAAGCGGCGACGAGAGATGACTGTGTCTGGTGCGCGTACCGTGGACGGCGCGCGGCGCACTTTCTTCCCCAGCCACACCACTGCCTTCGCGATGACGTAGACCGCCACGAGCCCAAAAAGGATCCAGCCGAGCATCTGCCACGCGATCCACGGGCCCAGGTAGGGGATCCGGCCCATGCCCCACACGCTGCCGAGCAGCACGCGCCGCGCGACGAACAGCCAGGGGAAGTTGAAGACGGCGAACACGGCCGCCAGGCCAGCGCGCACGAGGTGGGCGCGCGCCGGACGCGCGGGGTCGGGGAGGCGCTCGCGCAGGTATACGTACAGCAGCACCTGCGGCGACACGAAGAGAAGCAGGTAGATTAGGGCCATGCCGTCACGCACCGTCCGTCATTGCGTCGTCGCGCTCCTCATTCCGCTCCGGGTTGTCGTGGCGGCGCAGCAGCTCTCGCCCGCCGATCGTCAGCTCATCGTCGTGAAACTCTGGGCCGAAGCCCGGACCAACTACGCCTACTGGGATCGCGTGCACGCCGACTGGGACTCGGCGCTCACGGCGACCCTCGCGTTCGCAGCGGGGCGGCCGACGGATCGGCAGTTCTTTCACGCCCTGCGTCGCTTCGTCGCCTTGCTGGGCGATGGCCAGGCGGAGGTCCGCGCGCCGGGGGCAGTGCGGGCCCGCGTGGCGCGTCCACCGATCGAGCTGCGCGCCGTGGAGCGCCGCCCGTTCATCATCGACTACGCGCCGAACGACGAGATGCGCATCGCCCGCCCCGAGCGTCTCGCCGAGGTCCTCGCCGTTCAGGGCATCCCCGTCGAGACGTGGATCCGCGACTCGGTGCTGCCGGAAGTGGGAGCCGCGACACCGGCCGCCCGCTGGGAACGCGCCACGGCCCGCTTGCTCGAGGGAGAGAAAGGTACCGCGCTGCACCTGCAACTCCGACTCCCCGGGGGCGCCGAGCGCGGCGCCAGCGTGACCCGCGCCGTGGCGCTCGGCGATCCTTGGCCGCTCGAGCACCCGGCGCTGGAAGGGGACACACTCCCTGGGGGCGTGGCGTGGGTACGGATCAACGCCCTCGGCGACCCCGACGTCACGCGCCAGTTCGACCGCGCCTTTCCCGACTTCGCCAACGTCACCGGGATGATCCTCGACCTGCGGGAGCACGGCGGGAGTGGAGTCGGCGGTCGCGAAGCCGGTTATCAAATCCTCGCCCGACTGGTGGACCACGCCTTCCTCACCTCGCGCTGGCGGACGCCGCAGTACCGGCCCGCCTACCGGGGTCCGGACATGCCCGATTCGGCGGGCGCCTGGTTCACCGTGCAGCCGGACACAATCCGCCCCCGCGCCGACCGCCCGCGGTTCAAGGGCCCCGTGGCCGTGCTCGCCTCGCCACGCACGGCGGGAGCGGCGGAGGATCTGCTGGTCGCGTTCCGGAACGCGGCGCGCGGCCCCATCCTGGGCGAGCCCTCGGCCGGCAGCACCGGGCAGGTCCTCACCCTACCGCTCGCCAAGGGGTGGGGGGTCCAGCTCTGCGTCACGCGCGACGCGTTCCCCGACGGGGCGGAGTTCGCCGGCATCGGCGTGACACCCGAACAGCCAGTCGTCGTGAGGGTGGAGGACTTTCTCGCTGGGCGGGACGCGGCTCTGGAACGCGCCCGACAATACCTGGAGACAACGCCGAAACGCTGAGGCTAGGGACGCCCCCCCCGCCCCCCCTCCCCCTCCAACGTCTCGCGGAAAAACCGCACCACCGCCCCCCACGCGCTGTCGGCCACCTCCGGCTTCTCACGTGTCTGCAGGAACGCGTGTCCCACGCCGGGATACACCGTGTAACGATAACTCACGCTCGTGCGCTTCAGCGCGCCCACGAGATCGGGGAGGCCGGCGTCGATGCGCGCATCGTTTTCCGCGTAGACACCGAGGCCCTTCGCTTGGATCCGCCGGAGGGCGGCCGTGTCCGGTGCCGGCCCGTAACACACCACGAACGCCCGCAGCGTCGGATTGTTGGTGGCATAGCGGAAGCTCTGCCCCCCTCCCCAGCAGAACCCGATGACGCCGATGCGATCGGCCCGCACCGCTCTGAGCGTGCGGAGGTAGGCAGCCGCACCGTCCAAGTCCATGGTGAGGGTGTCGGGGTTGAGCCCGCTGACCAGCCGCCGCGCGTCGTCTGACGACGGCGGCGTGCCTCCCTTACGCGATAGGAGGTCGGGGCCGATCGCCACGAATCCTTCGCGCGCCAGCTTCTCCACGGCGGGGCGCAGGCGGTCGGCCATGCCGTAGACGTCGTGAATCACGATCACCCCAGGCGCCGGATCCCGCCGCTCCGGGTAGGCCAAGTAGGCGGTGATCGAGTCCTTGCCCGAGAGGTACTTGACGTATTCGGAATGAATGTCGGACGGACTGGTCGGACCGACAGACAGCAAGGCCCCTATCCCCCCAACCAAAACCAGTGCACCACCGAAGAGTCCCACCGACCGTCCGCCTGTCCGAACATTACTTGCCATAACTCACCCTCCAGATCCGCCCGCCGGTGTCGTCGGAGACGAGCAGCGAGCCGTCGGGCAGCACCAGCAGGCTCACCGGCCGGCCCCAGCGTGAGCCGTCCGCGAGCTGCCAGCCGGTCACGAAGTCCTCGACCGAGACCGGCTTGCCGTTCTGGATGTGCACGCGCACCACCTTCGCGCCCGTCGGCACGCTGCGGTTCCAAGAGCCGTGGTAGGTCATGAAAATGTCGCCCCGGTAGTCGCGGGGGAACATGCTCCCGGTGTAGAACGCGAGGCCGAGCGGCGCTGAATGCGCCTGCATGAGGAACACGGGCGGCTCGACCCCGGTGCACTTGGCCTCGGGATACTCGGGGTTTGGCTTGCCCGGCAGGTAGCACTGCGGCCAGCCGTAGAACTTGCCGTCCTTCAGGACGTTGAGGTGCTCGGGTGGCAGGTCGTCGCCCAGGTTGTCGCGGTCGTTGTTGTTGGCCCAGAGCTCGCCCGTCGTCGGATTGAATGCCAAACCGACCGAGTTGCGCAGCCCCGTCGCGAACAGGTGCTCACCCGAGCCGTCGAGGTTGTAGCGCACCACTGCGGCGCGACGCGGATCGCTCTCCTCGCAAATGTTGCACGAGCTCCCGATCGCGAGGTAGAGGTGGTTGTCCGGTGGCGGACCGATGACCACGGTGCGGGTATAGTGCCCGCCGCCCGGAATGCCGGCAATCAGCTGTCGCGGGGCCGCGACTCCAGGGTCGACGCGCTTGACCCCGTTCGTCTCCCCGACGTACATCGTGTCTCGCCGAAATGCGAGCCCGAAAGGGAGATTGAGCCCGCTCGCGACGGTGATCACCGTGTCGGCGACGCCGTCGTGGTTCGCGTCCGGCAGCCGGACGATCAGCCCTTTGCCCGGCTGTGCCGCGTACACCACCTCGCCCGGGCCAAGGGCGAGGGAGCGTACCCCGCCGACGTTGTCGGCGAAGAGGCTCACGGTGAATCCGGCCGGCACAAACAGGTCGTGGCCGGCGACGCTGACCCTCACGAGTCCCGGCGCCGCGGTCTGCGCCACGGCAGCGAGGGGGAGGGACCCGGAAGCGATCGCCATGGCGAGCAATTGTCTGATGCGCATTAGGGATTCTCCGCCTTTCGGTCCGTTCGTGTTACCGTCGCCTCCAAGAGAAGTTTCCCGTCCGGATCGATCCGGACATCGCCCGGCGTGAGTGCGGGGGGGACCTCGACGATCGCCAGGGAGCGCGGCCCTTCGACGCTCACCGTCCGCAGCACGGCCGCGTCGCCCGCCCCCCGAATCTCGACGGTCACGCGTGGCAGCCGGAACGAGCCCCAAGTGGCAGACTGCGCTTGGGAGAAGTCCAGACGCACCCGATGGGCCGCGCTGTCATATCGCCAGGCCACCTGCAGGCGTGGGTAACCAGGCTGGCGGAGCCACTGATCAAAGAACCACTCGAGCTGGCGGCCGGCGGCGTTCTCCATCACCTGCTGGAAGTCCTCACTGAGGGCGGTCGAATCCCGGAAGCGCCGGTAGTACTCGCGGATTCCCAAGAAGAAGACCGAGTCGCCGACCAGCCCCCGTAGCATATGAAGGATCCAGGCGCCCTTCTGGTAATTGTTGGCGTTCAGCAACTTCAGCGGATCGTGCTGCGCGGTATCGATGACCGGCCGATCAACAACGTCCGACCGCAAGTAGCTCCGGGCGTCGGCCCGCAGGCCCGCGGTGAGGACGGAGTCGCCGTGCAGCGCCGCGCCCGCGACGAGGTCGAAGTAGCTCGCGAAGCCCTCAGAGAGCCAGAGATGGTGCCAGTCGCGCTCGGTGACGGCGTCGCCGAACCACTGGTGGGCTGTCTCGTGTCGCACGACGCCTTCTCGCATCCGTCGTTCAACGTACGGTCTTTCCGCGTAGAAGATCGCGCTCGAGTTCTCCATCCCGCCGAATCGCGTCGAGGACTCGACGTGGGCAAGCTTCTCGTATGGGAACGGCCCCACGATGCGCTGCAGCGTCTCGACGATCTCGGTGGCGTGCTGGAAGGGCACCGAGTCGGCGTAGGCGGAGTCTTCGGGGTAGGTCCAGACCTCAATCGGGATGGTTTCGCGGCCGTTGACGACAGGGCGGTGGTGGCTCACAGCGAACTTGGCGACTCCGATCACCATCGTATAGGGGGGGATCGGATGATTCTCGCGCCACGTGCGCGGACCACCGAAGACCGCTCCCGGCCCCACAACGCGGAACCCCGCAGGCGCATCGACGCTGAACGCCACTGTCGCTTTCGCGCCCGGCTGGTCGACCAGCGGCAGCCAGTAGCGGGCTCGTTCCGGCCAGTTGTCGCCGAACACCACTCGGGCTCCTCGGCTGTTGGAGCCAATGATCAGGCCATCCCTCGGGGACGCGTGGTACGACACGGTGACACGGGCGGGCGAGCCACTCAAGTCGACAGGCAGCGCCACACGAAGGTGCGCGCTGTCGGGGGCAAAGGGTAGCCGGCCTCTATCCCACGTCACTGAATCCACGACCAGCCCAAGCGCGTCAAGACTCAGAGTGTCGTGCGGCCCACCGATGGGCCTGGCTAGCCACACATCGGCCCGCCCAATGATCTTCGAGCCGGTATCTGGCAGGATGACGTGAAACCCGTAATGCACGACGCGAGTGCGGAGATCTTGACCCTCGGAAGGGGTGGCCGCCACGAGCATGATTGCGGCCAGCAACTTACCGCCCTGGCTTCGCATACACCCCCGCCAGCGCCGTCTCCCCCTTCGGCATCCGCGCCTTGCTCTGCACCGCCTGCTCGGCCGCTCGCTCCACTTCGGCAGTCACGTCCCGCTCCACGTCCGCGAGCCCGGTCGCGCTCCACCCCTCTTCCTTCAGATACTCCTCGAACAGGCCGATCGGGTCGCGGCGGCCCCATTCCTTGAACAGCGAGTCTGGGAACGTCTCCCGTGCCTCGCGCTCATCGTGGGTCGCGTGGCCACCCATCCGGAACGTCTCGGCGACGAGCAGGGCCGGCCCCTCGCCGCGGCGGCAGCGCAGGGCCGCGAGGGCCGTTGCTGCGTAGGCGTCGAGCACGTTGTTGCCGTCGAACTGGGCGCTCCACATCCCGTAACTCGCCCCCCAGTCGCGGAACGTGCCGGGAAGGTGGTGTTGCTCGAGGCGA
>WNFC01000296.1_pt1 | contig 49504 bp, 37 predicted proteins | sample 5400541 | NCBI WGS metagenome assembly WNFC01 (sample SAMN13153342, study PRJNA577476) | soil metagenome | isolation source: 120 cm saprolite under Douglas fir tree site 2 hole 2 replicate 1 | place: USA:California | collected 2015-04-18 | reverse complement strand
GCGCCCCTTTGGCTCGCTCATGTGCTGTGCTCCCCCGCTCGCCTCCGGGGCCCCGCCCGCCTCCCCGTTCCCCCTTCACTGCGGCGCCTTCCCTCGTCGCTCGTCCCTCGCTCCTCAGTCCAGGCACCGCCGCGCCCCTCCGGCTCGCTCACACTTCGCTCCTCAATCCAGGCACCGCCGCGCCCCTTTGGCTCGCTCACTGGTGCACCCTCCCCGGCCGGGCGCTGGGCCGGCCGGGCCCAGCGCCTGACGTCTCGTGTAGCACCGCGTCCAGCGCGTCGCGGAACGCGGTCATCTCCTCAGGTCGGCCGACGGTAACCCGAAGCCAGCCCGGCGGTCCGGTCTCGCGGATCAGCACACCGCGGTCGAGTAGCGCCTGCCAGACCGCGTGCCGGTCGGTGAACTCCCCGAACAAGGCGAAGTTGGCGTCCGAGTCCGCCACGGCGAGCCCGCGGCCGCGCAGCCAGGTGACGAGGTCGTCCCGTTCCGCGCGAATGGCCTGAACCGTCGCGAGCGGCTCGTCCCTATGCGCCAGGGCGGCCCGCGCCACGGCCTGGGTCACGGAGGACAGGTGATAGGGCAGCCGGACCAGCAGCAGTGCGCTGAGCACCTCGGGATCGGCCGCCAGGTAGCCGACCCGCGCGCCGGCCAACGCGAACGCCTTGGACATCGTGCGGGTCACCACGAGCCGAGGGTGCTCGGGCAGCAGGGCGAGCGCGCTCGGCGTGCCGTCCCTGGCGAACTCCGCGTACGCCTCGTCGACCACCACCACGCCGGGCGCGGCCTCACAGACCGCTTCGATGACCGCTGTAGGGAGCGAAGTCCCGGTCGGGTTGTTCGGCGAGGTGAGGAAGGTCACGGCCGGCCGCTCCGCGCGGATCACATCGACCGCGCGACCGAGGTCCAGGCCGAAGTCGGCGTCCCTGGCCGCACGGACCCACGGGGTGCAGGTGGCCAGCGCGATGAGTGGGTGCATCGAGTAGGACGGCTCGAATCCGAGCGCGACGCCATCAGGTCCGCCGAACGCCTGCAGCAGTTGCTGGATGATCTCGTTGGACCCGTTGGCGGCCCAGACCTGGCCCCCGGTGAGCCCGTGCCCAAGGTAACCGGCGAGGTCCTCGCGGAGCGCGACCGCGTCCCGGTCGGGGTAGCGGTTGAGCGCGCCCGCGACCTCAGAGACCGCGTCGGTGATGGCGCGGACCAGCGCGGGCGACGGCGGGTACGGGTTCTCGTTCGTGTTCAACTGGACAGGCACATCCAGTTGCGGCGCCCCGTAGGGACTCTGGCCGACCAGGTCCTTTCGCAGGGGCAGGCCAGTCATCGCGGCGTCCAGGCGGCCGGCACCCGGACGCGGACGGCGGCGACGTGCGCGGCCAGGTCCTCGGCGCCGCCCAGGGCGTCGATGTACGGCGCGACCCCGGCGAGCGCGGCCTCGTCGCACTCGACCAGGTGGATGCCGCGCAGGAAGGACAGCACGGACAGGCCGCCGCTGTGCCGCGCGGTGCCGCCGGTGGGCAGCACGTGGTTGGAACCCGCGAGGTAGTCGCCGAGGGATACCGGGGCATAGGGGCCGACGAAGACGGCGCCCGCGTTGCGGACCCGGCGCGCGAGCCCGGCGGCGCCCTCGGCCTGGATTTCCAGGTGCTCGGGCGCCCATACGTCGGCGACCGCCAGGGCGGCGTCCAGGTTGTCCACGAGCACGCAGGCGGACTGGCCGTCCAGGGCAGCTTGCACTCGTTCACGGTGCCGGGCCGCGGCGACCTGGCGGCCGAGTGCCTCGTCGGTGCGGTCGGCGAGCCCGGCGTCGGTCGTGATCAGCAGGCAGGCGGCCAGCGGGTCATGCTCGGCCTGGGCGATCAGGTCGGCGGCGACGAATTCCGGGTCCGCGGTGTGATCGGCGATGATCGCGACCTCGGTCGGGCCGGCCTCCGCGTCCGTGCCGATCGTGCCGAGCAGCAGTCGCTTGGCCGCCGCGACATAGACGTTTCCAGGGCCCGTCACGGTGTCCGCGGCGGCGCAATCAGCCGTGCCGTAGGCGAACATGGCGATGGCCTGGGCGCCGCCCGCCGCGTGCACCTCGTCCACGCCGAGCAGCGCGCAGGCCGCGAGCACGGCCTGGTCAGGCAGCCCGTCCCCGCCGGGCCTCCCGTCCCCATCGCCAAGCGTTTCCCCATCGCCAAGCGTGTTCCCATCGCTAAGCGTGTTCCCATCGGCAAGCGTGTTCCCATCGGCAAGCGCGTCACCGCCCGGCAGGTCTTGCTGGGTGGCGTCCAGCTTGGCCCGGCTCGGGCGCGGTGGAGAGGCCACGGCGATCTTGGCCACCCCCGCGACCTGTGCCGGGACCACATTCATGATCACCGATGAGGGGTAGGCCACCAGCCCACCCGGCACGTAGACACCGGCGCGATCGACTGGAACGGAACGTTCGGTAACAAAGGAGCCTGGTGCGACCGTGGTGGTTGTGTCCGGTGGCCGCTGCGCCTCGTGCACCAGTCGCACCCGGCGGATGGCCTCCTCCAGCGCGGCGCGCAGATCCGGGGCCAGCGCTTGCAGCGCCTCGGCCAGCGCGCGGGCCGGGACCCGGGTGGTGGGCAGGTCAACGCCGTCGAACCGGGCGGTGTACTCGCGCACCGCGGCGGCCCCGCGATGGCGGACGTCCTCGCAGATGGGCCGGACCGCGGCCACCGCCGCCTCGACGTCAAGTTCCGCGCGCGGCAGCACCCCGGCGAGCTTTTCCCTGCTCAGGGCGGCTGCCGATGATCCGCGTAGATCGATCCTGGAAAGCACCCGCACAGTCTACGGAGGGGGCGGTGCAGCCGCTGAATACGTCCGCATGGTGGGCAGGCCGGGCCGGCGGCGGGGCTGCCCTGTCCGGCCTGCCCGGGCGCCGGGTGTGTCCCCTGGGCGCTGCCCTCACAGGCCGAGGACGCGCTCGGCGTTCTCGTGGAAGACGAGGCTCATGACAGCTTCGTCGTAGCCGAGTTCGTCCCACTCCTTGAGCACCCGCTCATAGGTCATGCTGGGATGGTCACTGCCGAACATCACCTTCTCGCGGAGACGGCCGCGGATGTCCTTCCGCACCCCGGGTGGAAAGTATTTCGGTGCCCAGCCAGAGAGTTCCCAGTACACATTGGCCTTGTGCAGGGCGACAGCCGTCATGTCCTCGACCCAGGGCCAGCCCGGATGGGACGCGATGATGGTCAGCCCCGGGAACTGCGCGGCGAGGTTGTCGATCGCCATCGGGTGGGCGTGTGACAGCCGCGCTCCCAGGCCACCGGGGAGGCCGGCCCCCATCCCGGTCGTCCCGACGTCAATCATGACGGGCACCCCCATGCCATCGATCGCCTCGAAGAGCGGGCGGAGGTCAGGGTCGTCCACGGAGAAATGGCCGATGATCGGATGGAAATGAAATCCCAGCACGTGGTGTACCTCGACGGCCGTGACGGCCTCGGCGACCGCCTGCTCGCCCTTCAGCGGGTCGACCGCTCCCCATGCCTGGATGAAGGTCTGGGGATGGCGGTCGCGCATCCCGGCGACATAGGCGCTCGTGCACGGGGGGGCACCAGTTAGGGATTCGATGTCGAACGCAACGAGCACGGCCTCTACCCCGGCGCTGGCCACGTCGGCCACCACCTCGTCCTCAGCCCTGCCTGCCCAGGATCGGCCCCAGTACCTGGCGAGCGCGTCCACGTACGGGCCCTGCGATTTGACCCATTCTTCTGTCCCGGGGTAGCAATGCAGGTCGATCCGTCTCATGGTCCCCATCGCCCGACCTCCTTACTGTGGTGAGCACCTGGCTCCTGGCCGCGGTGAACCCAGGCCTCCAGGCTGAGGACGGTTTCCCGGCCGGCCAGCCGGGGCTGGTAATCTGGGCTTGTTACAGCGGTAGTGACTAGCGCGCCATATCGGAGGCTGTGCGGATGGTGACGGACGATCCAGGTTCCGTCGAGCGGCTGATCGAGCTGGGTTTCTCGCATTACGAGGCGCGGGCCTACGTCGGCCTGCTGGGCCAACCACCCATCACCGGCTATGCCCTGTCCAACGTGACGGGCATCCCGCAGCCGAAGGTGTACGAGACGCTGCGCCGGCTGGCGCGCAAGGGAGCTGCCATCCCCATCGAGGGCGAGCCCGTCCGGTTCGTTGCCCTGCCGCCCGCCCAGCTGCTGGCCCAGCTCGAAACCGCGTTCCACCGGCGGTTGGCCGATGCCGAGCTGGAGCTGACGCGCTCGGTCACCCCCGAGGGCACAGGCAACTTCCGGGTCCTTCCGGTGCTGACCCGGTGGGACGAGATCGAGAAACATGGCGTCGAGATGATCGATGGGGCGCGGCGCCACATCTACCTGTCGCTCAACTGCGACAACGCGTCCGCGGTGGTCAGCGCGGTCGGCCGGGCGGACGAGCGCGGCGTGCAGAGCGACATCCTGCATTTCGGCCCGGCCGGGGTGGAGGTGAGGAACGGCCGCTTGCTCAGGCACTTGAGCACGGACGGGGTCATCTACCGCCATCACCAGGCACGGCATCTGGCCCTCGTCGTTGATGGCACCCAGGTGTTGTGGGCGCTGGCGGCGGACGGCACGGCGTGGGACGCCCTGCGGGCCGACGACCATCTGCTGGCGGCAGCCGTCAAGGGCTATGTGCGGCACGACATGTACGTGCAGCAGATCGCCAAGGACTTCGGCAGCATCCTCGCCGAGCGGTACGGCCCCGGGCTCGAAGGCCTCGTGACACCCGACGCGGCGGCGTCGGCGGCGCGTTCCGGCGGCAAGTCCCGGCGCCGGAAGCTCACCGCCTGAGCCAGGGCGTGTCCCGCGGATCGCCGGCCTGCTGGGCGTCCGCTCGCGACGGCCGAGATCCACGAGATACGCCCTCGCGGTCATGGATGCCCCGGGCTGGCGAGGCGGCCGGCCAGTTCTTGCTTGGACACCTTGCCGAAGCCTGACAGCGGAAGGGAATCGAGGATCTCGAGCCGTTCCGGCAGCTTGAACTTCGCCATGTCGAATCCGCCGAGAAATCCGACGAGCTCGTCGAGGGTAAGCGAGCGGCCCGGCTTCAGCACCACGCAAGCGCACATCCGCTCGCCCAGCACATGGTCGGGGTAGGGGACGCAGGCTACGTTCAGCACGCTGGGGTGGACCAGGATAAGGTTCTCCACCTCTTCCGCGCTGATCTTCTCACCACCTCGGTTGATGAGGTCCTTCCGCCGGCCTTCGACGATGTAGTTCCCGGACGGGTGCATCCGGAGCAGGTCACCGGAACGGTAGAAGCCGTCCGGGGAGAAGGCCCGCGCGTTGTGCTGCGGTGACCGGAAGTACCCGCGCAGCGTGTACGGGCCGCGGACGATGAGTTCCCCCACCTCCCCCGGGGGAACCTCGATGCCGTCCTCATCGACCAGTTTCACCTCGTCGCCGGGGCAGACAGGACGGCCGCACGTCTCCCGCCTGACCTCGTCCGGGTCGTCGGCGCGGACGAACATGATCAGCCCCTCGGCCATGCCGAAGTTCTCCTGGATGAAGCACCCGGGGAGCGCCACCTGCGCCCGATGGCGCACCTCCGGCTGCAGGCGCTGCCCGCCGCTCTGAATGATCCGCAGCGACGAGAGGTCGTAGCGGGCCAGCGACGGGTCATCCAGCCACCGGATGAGCAGCGCCGGCACGACGTGGATGTGGGTGACCCGGTGCCGCTCGACGAGGGCGAACACGTCCTCCGGCCGGGTGCTCGCGGCGAGCACCGCGGTCGCGCCGCTGAGCAGGAAGCCCTGCAAGCCGGGGCAGGCGAGCGGCAGGTTGTGCTCGATGGGCAGGACAAGCAGCAGGACGTCACCCTCACCGATGTCGCAGACCGAGGCGGCGAGCCTGGAGTTGCACAGGTAATCGTTGTGGCTGCGCGGGATGAGCTTGGGTATCCCGGTGGTACCGCCGGACAGCAGGAACACCGCCGGGTCGGCCGGGTCGATCTCCACCGCGGCGAGCGCGTCCTCATCGGCCGACGGCTCAGCCGCGAGCAGTTCCTCGATCGAGATGAAGCCGTCCGGCAGTCGCTCCTGGTCGGCGCCCTGCACCAGGCACAGCCTCAGCCCCGGGTGATCAGCCATGATCGTCTTCGCCATCGTAATGTAGTCGAACCCTCTGGCCTGGGCCGGGATGGCCAGAGCGATCGCGTCCGAGATCCCGGCGAACTGGTCGATCTCCCGGCGCCGGTGGCCCGGCAGGGCCAGGATCGGGATCGCTCCGACCTTCTGCAGCGCGAGGTAGAGGTACACGAACCCGGCCACATTCGGCAGTTGCACCACCATCCGGTCGAGCGGCCGGATGCCGCGGTCGAGCAGGGCCCGGGCCAGCTGCGTGGACCGCTCATCGACCTGGCCATAGGTGATCTCATCGGTGCCGTCCACGACGGCGATCCGGGTGGCGAACCTCTGGAACACGTCGCGGAAGCCGTCGATGAGCGGGCGATCCTGCCAGTACCCGGCGGCGCGGTAGCGGGCCGCGAAATCAGCCGGGAAGGGGACGACGCCATCTAGCATGGCCGCGCCCCCGGGCGCTGGATCGTGACCACCTGGCTGGGCATCTCCTTCTCCTGTCCTGCTGCTGGGCACATCGTGGCGGTAGCCGCTACGGCGTGACTTTGACCACGGGAACGTGCACCACGACGACCTGGTCTGAGGCGAGCCCTTCCTTGATGGCCCCGCCGAGAGCCTCCCGGTCGGCAGCAGCCACGCCCGCCGCCCCGTATCCGCGGGCCACGGCCAGTAGGCGTCGATGACCATGACTGTCCCTTCGATGCGGGCCGGGGCGGGCTGACGGTCCATGGATCTCGATAGTAGTTACTTGAGTAGGTAGCGTACAAGCGGGAACAGGCCAGAGCAAGATCCACGAACGGTGATCATGTGACCGAGGCGAATCCGCTATCGAGACCACGACCGGCCCGGTCACGACCGTGATCAAGTGACCGGGATGAATCCCCCATCGACCACCACGACCGGCCCGGTCACGACCGTGATCAAGTGACCGGGATGAATCCCCCATCGACCACCACGACCGGCCCGGTCACGACCGTGATCAAGTGACCGGGATGAATCCCCCATCGACCACCACGACCTGCCCGGTCACGACCGTGATCAAGTGACCGGGATGAATCCCCCATCGACCACCACGACCTGCCCGGTCACGAAGGCGTTGGACAAGGCCAGGGAGACGATCGTCTCGGCCACGTCGTCGTGCGTCGCCACCCGCTGCAGCGGGGTCAGCCTGGCCCGCCGTTCCATCAGCCGGTCGTAGTTGCCGCCGAGCTGATGCTCCATCCACTCCCCCGCGATCCACCCCGGCGCGACCCCGTTCACCCTGATCTTCGGGCCGAGCGCCCCGGCCAGGGTCTTGGTCAGGTTCACCGCCGCCGCTTTCGACGCCGAGTACGGCAGCGACTGCGGGCCGGGCCGCAGCCCGGCGATGCTGCACGTGGTCACGATGGCCGCGATGGGTGACTGGCGGAGCATCGGGACGCAGGCGCGGACGACCTGCACCATGCCCCGGACGTTCACCGCGAAGACCCGGTCCCAGCCCGCCATGTCTAGGTCGTCCAGGTCGGCGGGCGGCGTGTCAATGGTGGTCCCCGCATTGCTGACCAGGACATCCAGCCGACCGAAGGCCGACTTGACCTGGTCAGCCATGGCCAGCACGGCGGGCTCGTCGGCGACATCAGCCTGGCAGGCGATCGCCCTGGCGCCGAGTGCGGCCACGGCACCGACGGTAGCATCGGCCCCGGCCTGGCTGGTCGCGTAGTTGACCACCACGTCGAAGTCCCGCCTCGCAAAGGCGAGCGCGCTGCTGCGCCCGATGCCGCGCGAGGCACCCGTAACCAGGACAACGGGACGCCCATTCGCTGCCATGTGCTCACCTCTCCGCGCTGTGCCGCGCTGTGCCGCGCTGTGCCGCGCTGTGCCGCGCTGGACTTCGCTGGACCGCGCTGGACCGCGCTGGACCGCGCACTATGGGCCGTAGCGCTCGCCCGACCCGCGCCCATGCAGCCTACTGCCTACCACGGTAGGTGGTTAGACTTGTCGGCACCTGACCGGATCAGAGCCGACCCGAGAACCCCGAGGATCCTCCATGATCAGCACATCTGGCCAGTCCCCGGCCAGCCCGCACCGGTACCAGCAGTTCATCGCCGGGGAATGGGCCGACGCGGAGGGCGGAGGAACGTTCGAGGACTTCAGCCCCTACGACGGCAGTGTCTTCGCGCAGGTGCCCGCCAGCACCGCCGCCGATGCCCGGCGTGCCGTCGAGTCCGCCGCCGCTGCCTTCCCGTCCTGGAAGGCCACCCCGCCCGGGGCACGACAGCGGCTGCTGCTGCGCGCGACGGGCCCACCATGTACGCCGAGCCCATCCTGCCCATCGGCGGGGTCAAGGAGAGCGGCTGGGGCCGGTTCGGCCGCTGGTCGGTGGAGAACTTCACCGACCGCAACCTGATAACAGTGCACCACGGCAAGCCACTCCGCACGTTGTGACTGACTGACAGGCCGGCTGACTGATAGCTCGGCTGACCGATAGCTCGGCTGACCGATAGCTCGGCTGACTGACAGGCCGGCCAACTGCTAGGCCGGCTGATCAGTCAGAGCGGTGCAGCGCGGCGGTGATGACGTTGGCCACGGCGGCGGGCAGGCCGGCCGCCGGGACCCGTAGCCCGATCACGTGCGACCCGGCCAGCACCGGGCCCGGGACAACGAACTGCACGGACGGGAACCGCCTGGCCTGCGCCCTGACCGCCGCCACCTGGGCAGGCCCGGTAGCCACCACGACGTTGCAGTGCCGCTGGAGCAGGCTGGCCAGGTACGGCGCCGCTGCCGCCGCCGTCGATCCGGACATGACTGGCATGTACTCCACCTTGGCCTGGGTGGCGAGCGACGCGTTCTCCATCCCGCGCCACACCAGTGCCGTCTCAGTCGGCGCCAGCCCGTGCGAATCGGTGAGCAGGCACGCCGTGAACGATGCCAGGTACTCACGGGCTCCCGACGTGGTATCGCCGCTCGATGACGGCCAGAGCAACAGCCCCGCCGCCAACAGGACTAACGCGGCTGCCCCGCCGCCGGTCAAGAAGCGCCGCCGCGGAGACAGGGCCCGCCACCAGCCTCGCGGTGCCGGCCGCCCCGCCCCGGCAGCCCGCTCGGGTGGCGACCGCCAGCGGTGCCGGGCCGGCGTCCTGGTCGCCCGCGCCGCGGCCAGCATCCGTCCGCGTTGTCCTCCAGTCGGCATTTCGCCAACCTCCGCCCGTACGGACCCCGCGGCGGGCCCACCCCGCCGAAGGACACACCGCGGAAGGAGCATAACCGCGGCAGTCACGCTGCGCTAGGGCGTGTCCTGTGGATAGCCAGGCGGAGCGCCCGGATAGCCAGGCGGGGCGCCGGGATACCCAGGCGGGGCACTCGGATAGCCGGTCGGGGCACCCGGATAGCCAGGCGGGGCACTCGGATAGCCGGTCGGGGCACCCGGATAGCCAGGCGGGGCACCCGGATAGCCGGTCAGGGCACCCGGATAGCCAGGCGGGGCACCCGGATAGCCGGTCAGGGCACCCGGATAGCCAGGCGCGGCACCCGGATAGCCGGTCGGGGCACCCGGATACCCGGGCTGGGCGCCCGGATAGCCAGGCGGCGCGAGTACCAGCGGGACGGCGGTCCGGTGCCGCTCGCGCATTGCGCTGATCGCTTCAACGCCGCCGGCCATCAGCCCCGCCGCCAGCGGCCAGAAAGCGATCGCGCTTCGCGAGCCCAGCGTGAGGCGAGACTGCATGTGCGCGCCCGCCGGCAGCGTGGCCAGCAGATGGTGGAACGTGGCGAGCCCGGACTGCTCCCCGATCCACGACGTGATCAGCCCTGCGGCCAGCCCGCCGATGAGCACCCCCGCCATGGCCACCGGGCCGTGCCTGCGCACCACGAGCCAGTACCCGAGCAGGCCCGAAATTACGCCGCCAACCAGGCAGATCACGCAATACCACCCATCGGCGGCGATGAACGCGCTGGTTTCCGAATTGACCAGGTCCGCGGCGCCATGACCGACCACCACGAGCGCCACCCGGGGAGCCACGGCCGCCCAGAGGTACCCGCCAGCCACGCCGAGCAGGGCAGTTCCGGCCACCACCGCGAGGGAAGGGACGAGAGCTGCCCGCCACTCCACGGCGTTCCGGGCCACGTCGGGGGCGGAGCCGCCGCCGGCCGCGTGCCTGCCGGGCGCCCGGCTGCCGCCAGGCGGCAGATAACCGGCGGCCGGATCAGGAAAATGCATGGGCTGGGTCATCCTCCGCAGAAGCGTACGTGACGGCCCTGACCGCCGGCCCGCCAGTCCCATCCGAGCCAGCGCCCACAAGGCAGTTATTGCTACGGTTAACCCAGTGGTCTCTAAGCGGGGTCCTGCGAATGGCGTCCAGGCAAAGAGGACTCCGCTTACAGACCACTAGCTCCGGGGGGATCCGGCCACACCGCCTAGAACCGCTCAGAGGGAAGCACATGATTGAGGCACGTGACCTGACCAAACGTTACGGGGACAAACTCGCAGTCGACCATTTGTCGTTCACCGTCGAGCCGGGCCGGGTCACCGGGTTCCTCGGGCCGAACGGTGCAGGCAAGTCCACCACCATGCGGCTCATCCTCGGCCTCGACCGGCCGCAGGCCGGGAGCGCCACGATCAACGGGAAGCGCTACGTCGACCTGAAGCAGCCATTGCGCACGGTCGGCGCGCTGCTGGAGGCCAAGGCTATGCACACTGGCCGCAGCGCCTACAACCACCTGCTCTTCCTCGCGCAGACCCAGGGCCTGCCGCGCAGCCGGGTGGACGAGGTGCTCGACCTGGTCGGGCTGAAGGAGGTGGCGCACAAGCGCACCGGCGGCTTCTCGCTCGGGATGAGCCAGCGGGTCGGCATCGCCGTGGCCATGCTGGGCGATCCCCAGGTCTTCGTGCTGGACGAGCCGGTCAACGGGCTCGATCCCGAGGGCATCATGTGGATCAGGAACCTGATGAAGCAGATCGCGGGCGAGGGCCGCACGGTCTTCGTGTCCAGTCACCTGATGAACGAGATGGCGGTCACTGCCGACCACCTGATCGTGATCGGCCGCGGCAAGCTGATCGCGGAGAGCGGCACGCAGGAGTTCATCGAGCGAAGCTCCGAGAAGTCGGTGCTGGTGCGATCCCCCGACGCGGCACGGCTCGCCGACCTGATCGCTGCGGAAGGCGGCAAAGCGACCGCCGAGGAAGCGGCCAACGGCCGGGCGGAAACGCTCGGCGTCCGCGGGCTTGATGCGCCGCGAATCGGCGAGATCGCCGCCGCGCACCAGATTGTCCTGCACGAGCTGACCCCGCGGCTGGCCTCGCTGGAGGAGGCGTACATGGAACTGACTGCCGACAGCGTCGAGTACGTCGCACCTGGCACCCACGGACGTGACGAGGCCGGGGCGGCGGCGGCTGAACCAACCGGCATCACGGCTCAAGGGAGGACCGAATGACCTCCGCCAGCCCGCCCGTGGCCCCGAGCTGGGCCGGGGGGCCTGCTGTTCCCCCCGCGTCACACAACGTGGGTTTCGGCCATCTGCTGCTCGCCGAGTGGACGAAGATCCGCTCGGTCCGGTCCACCGTCTGGTCGCTGATCCTGCTGGTCGTCGTCACCCTCGGGTTCACCGTCTTGTTCACCTGGCTCACCGTCTACGGCTGGAACAAGTCCGATCCCACGCAGCGTGCGCAGATAATGGCCGACCCGGTGAGCACGATTCTGGGCTCCGGGCTTTTCCTCGGGCAGCTGACCATATGCGTGCTCGGCGTCCTGGTGATCGCGAGCGAGTATTCCACCGGGGTGATCAGGGCCTCGCTGCTGGCCGTGCCACGCCGGATCCCCATGCTGATCGCCAAGGCGGTAGTCTTCGCGGCACTCGTGCTCGTGGTCGGCGAATGCGTGACCTTCGCCTCGTTCTTCATCGGCCAGCCGATCCTGCACAGCCACGCACCGGTCTCGCTGGGCGAACCCGGCGTGGCCCGCGCTGTATGGGGCTCCGGGCTCTTCCTCGCCGTGCTGGGCCTGTTCGCGATGTCGATCGGCGCCATCATCCGGCACACCGCGGGCGCCATTACCGGCGTGATCGCTTTCGTGCTCGTGCTCGCACCGCTCACCCAGCTGATCCCGGGAAAGATCGGGAAATACGTCCACGGCTACTTGCCGACCGAGGCGGGTCACCTCATCGGACAGGCGCACCAGCAGGCGAACCAGGTGCTATCGCCGTGGGCGGGGTTCGGCGTGTTCTGCTTGTGGACCGCCGTGCTCTTTGGCATCGCCACCTGGCTACTGGTAGTGCGGGACGCCTGACTCGCAGGACGCCTGATCGGGCCGGCCGGGCCGGCCGGCCCGGTCGGCCGCGGGGTCAGCCAACGTCGGCCCAGCTGGCGAAGCTCAGCCCACGCAAGCCCAGCCGGCGAAGCTCAGCCCACGCAAGCAGGCCCGAGCAACTGCTTCAGGTCGGCTTGCAGTGCGGGCGAGGGCCTGACGCGGAGCTTGTCATCGAGGCGCACGATCGTCGTCTGCGGGCCATTGCAGAGTTTCAGGTGTACCTCGGCCAGGCCCGGATGGGTACGCAGGACCTCCCTGAGCCGGTCCACGACCGGCGCGACGCACCGCTGGACCGGTATCGACACCACGAAAGGGCCGCTTCCGCCCACCGACAGGTCGGGGACGGTCACCTCCATGGCGATCAGCTTGGGTGAGTCCTCGCGCCGGTCCAGGCGCCCCTTCACGACCACCACCGCGTCCTCGGCGAGCAGGAGCGCGCACTGCTGATAGGTGGCCGGGAAGAAAAGTACCTCGATCGCGCCTTCCAGGTCCTCCAGGGTCCCAGCGGCCCACGGATTGCCCTGCTTGGTGACCTTCCGCTGGACGCCGGACAGGATTCCGCCGACGGTGACCGGCTGGGCGTCGCCACGGTTACCCTTGGCGGTTCGTTCGGTATCTTCTGTGGCGGAGCCGAGCAATTGGGCCACGGAGCAATCGGTGGCCGCGGCCAGGATGTGCTCCACGCCCAGCAGCGGGTGGTCCGAGACGTACAGGCCGAGCATCTCCCGCTCGAAGCCGAGCAGGACGGACTTCTCCCACTCGCCGTCCGGGACCGGCACCTCGAAGGTGGCCTCGGTCTCGGAGTCACCGCCGAACAGCGAGTCCTGGCCCATCGCCTCGTTGCGCTTGACGTCGATCACCGTGTCGATGGCCTGCTCGTGGATTAGCACCAAGCCCCGGCGCGGGTGCCCGAGTGAGTCGAACGCGCCGGCCTTGACCAGTGACTCGATCACCCGCTTGTTGCACACGTTGACCGGGACCTTGCGCAAGAAGTCGGCGAAGCTGGCGAACGCGCCCTTGGACTTGCGTGCTGCGATGATCGACTCCACCACATTGGTGCCGACATTACGGACAGCGGCCATCCCGAACCTAATATCCTCGCCGACCGGCGTGAAGATCGCCGTGGATGCGTTCACGTCCGGCGGCAGCACGGTGATGCCCATCCGGCGGCACTCGTTCAGGTAGAGCGCTGACTTGTCCTTGTCGCCGGCCACGGAGGTCAGCAGGCCCGCCATGTACTCGGCTGGGAAGTTGGCCTTCAGGTAGGCGGTCCAGTAGGAGATCAGCGCATACCCGGCGGCATGCGCCTTGTTGAAGGCGTAGCCGGAGAACGGGACGAGGGTGTCCCAGATCGTCTTGACCGCGTCGTCGGAGTACCCGTTGTCCCGCATGCCCGCCGAGAACGACTCGTACTCGCGGTCCAGGATCTCCTTCTTCTTCTTGCCCATTGCCCAGCGGAGCAGGTCCGCCTTGCCCGGCGTGTAGCCGGCCAGAGCTATGGCGGTGGCCATGACGTGCTCCTGGTAGACCATTAGCCCGTAGGTGTCGCCAAGGATGTCCTCCAGCGGCTCGGCCAGCTCCGGGTGGATCGGGATGACGGGCTTGCGGCCGGTCTTGCGGTCGGCGTAGACGGGCGCGCTGGCCATCGGCCCGGGCCGGTACAAGGCGATGACCGCGGCGATGTCACCAAACTTGTCCGCTCGCATCGCCCGCAGCAGCGCCCGCATCGGGCTGCCGTCGAGCTGGAACACGCCGAGGGTGTCGCCGCGGGCCAGCAGCTCGTAGGTCGGCTTGTCGTCGAGCGGCAGCGTGTCCAGGTCAATCTGCTGACCGCGGTTGGCCACGATGCCGGCGACCGCGTCCTCCAGCACCGTGAGGTTGCGCAGGCCCAGGAAGTCCATCTTGAGGAGGCCGATGTCCTCGCAGGCCGGGTAGTCGAACTGGGTAATGATCGCACCGTCGGCCTCCCGCTTCCAGACCGGAATATGGTCCATCAGCGGCTCAGAACTCATGATCACGCCTGCCGCGTGCACGCCGGGCTGGCGGATCAGGCCCTCCAGCCCGCGCGCGGTGTCGATCACCTGCTTGACCTCGGCCTCGGCTTCATACAGGGCGCGGATCTCGCCTGCCTCGCCGTAGCGCTGGTGATCAGGGTCGAAGACACCGGACAGCGGGATGTCCTTGCCCATCACGGCCGGCGGGAACGCCTTGGTGATCCGGTCGCCGAGGGCATAGGGGAAGCCGAGCACCCGTGCCGAGTCCTTGACGGCGGCCTTGGCCTTGATGGTGCCGTAGGTGATAATCTGCGCGACCCGGTCATCGCCGTATCGCTCAGTGACGTACCGGATCACGTCACCGCGCCGACGCTCGTCGAAATCGATATCAAAGTCCGGCATGGTCACGCGATCGAGGTTGAGGAACCGCTCGAAGACCAGGCCGTGGTAGATCGGGTCGAGGTCAGTGATACCCAGCGAGTACGCCACGATGGAACCCGCGCCAGAGCCGCGGCCCGGTCCGACCCTGATGCCGTTCCGCTTGGCCCACATGATGAAGTCGGCGACGACCAGGAAGTACGCGCAGAAGCCCATCTGCTCGATAACGCCGATCTCGTACTCAGCCTGCTTGCGGCGCTGCTCGTCGAATCCGTCCGGGTAACGCCGCTCCATGCCGGCCCAGACTTCCCTGCGCAGCCAGCTCTGCTCGGTCTCGCCGTCCGGCAGCGGGAAGCGGGGCATGAGGTTTGACTTGGCGAACGAGACATCGGTCCGTTCGGCGATGAGCAGCGTCGAGTCGCAGCCGGCCTGCCACTCCGCGTCGGTGCTGGCCGCGCGCATCTCCTGCGGGCTCTTCACGTAGTAGCCGGTGCCATCGAACTTGAACCTGTCCGGGTCGGCCAGGTTGGTCCCGGTCTGCACGCAAAGCAAGACCTCATGCGAGCGCGCATCCTCGGGCCTGGTGTAGTGCGAGTCGTTGGTAACCACGAAGGGCAGCGAGAGCTGTCCGGCGAGGCGCTTCAGGCCTTCCCTGGTGCGCTGCTCCAGGCCGAGGCCGTGGTCCATGATCTCAACGAAGAAGTTGTCCGCGCCGAAGATGTCGCGGTAGGCGGCGGCCGCCTCGACGGCCTCGTTGTACTGGCCGAGCCGGATCCTGGTCTGCACCTCGCCGCTGGGGCAGCCGGTGGTCGCGATGATCCCCTTGGCGTAGCTGGCGAGCAGCTCGCGATCCATCCTGGGCTTGCGGAAGTAGCCCTCCAGGGAGGCCAGCGAGGAGAGCTTAAAGATGTTGTGCATGCCCTCGGTGGTCTCGGCGAGCAGCGTCATATGCGTGTAGGCGCCGCCACCGGATACGTCGTCGTCCTTCTGAGCCGGGCTGCCCCACCGCACCGGGCGCTTGTTGCCGCGATACTCCGGCGCGACATACGCCTCGATGCCGACGATCGGTTTGACCCCGGCCTTATTCGCCTTCGACCAGAAATCATAGGCGCCGTAGAGGTTGCCGTGATCGGTCATCGCGATGGCGGTCATCCCGGTTCGCTCGCACTCGGCGAACAGGTCCTTCAACCGGGCGGCCCCGTCCAGCATGGAGTACTCGGTGTGCACGTGGAGGTGGACGAATCCGCCGTCCGCGCCGCGTTCCGCCGCTGCTGCCGTCATGAAGTAGCGCCTCCTTCGGGCATGCGTCGGAGCACCCTCGCGGGCGTCTACTACCGGGGCCGGGGGGAAGTGACCGGTGCGCCGTCTTGGAGGACCCATGCTCTGACAGATCCTCAGCAGATGGCCGTACCGGTCCGGCTCATCGAGCCTATTAGAGCGGCTGGGCGCACAGCGACTCGACACTCCGGATGTGCCGCCGGTCCCGCTATGTCCTTCATGATCACGGTATGGCGCCGGGTCAGGACTGGGCGCGGAGGGTGTCGAGAGGGCCGGCGAGGTCGGGCGGGTACTCGCTGGTGAATTCCACCCGGCGGCCGTCGGCTGGGTGGGCGAAGCTCAGCCTGACCGCGTGCAGCCACTGGCGGGTCAGCGCCAGCCCCGCGGCGAACACGGGGTCGGCGCCATACAGCCGGTCTCCCGCGCACGGGTGCCGCAACGCGGCCATGTGCACCCGGATCTGGTGGGTGCGCCCGGTCTCCAGGATGATCTCGGCCAGGCTGGCGCCGCGGAACGCCTCGATGGTGTCGTAGTGCGTGATGCTGGGCCGGCCCCCGGCGACCACCGCGAAACGGCCGTCGCCGGACGGGTGCCTGGCGATCGGCGCATCGACGGTGCCGCGCAGCGGATCCGGGTGCCCCTGCACCAGGGCGTGGTACCGCTTATCCACTTCTCGTTCCCTGAACGCTCGCTTGAGGGCACTGTAGGCAGGCTCGCTCTTGGCCACCACCATGAGCCCGGAAGTGTTCGCGTCCAGCCGGTGCACGATGCCCTGCCGCTCAGCGGCGCCGCTGGTGGCGATCGTGTGACCCGCTGCGAGCAGGCCGTCGAGCACCGTGGGCCCGGTCCAGCCGGGCGTGGGGTGAGCCGCCACGCCCGGCGGCTTGTCCACGACCACGACGTCGGCGTCCTCGTAGACCACGGCCAGGCCGGGAACAGCCTTCGGCGGCGCCGCCGCCACGGGCGCGGGCAGCGTCACGTCGAGCCACTCCCCGGCCGGCACCCGGTCGGACTTGGCCGCAGGCCGCCCGCCGACGAGCACCAGGCCCTCGCTGATCAGTTCCGCCGCCAGGGTCCTGGACAGCCCGAACATCCGGGCCAGCGCGGCGTCCAGCCGCTCGCCGTCCAGCCCTTCCGGAACCGGCACCCGGCGCTGGTCCGCTGGTATCACGTCGTGCTGCCCCCGGCCGCTGATCCAGGGGCTGGCCGGTCGCGGGCGAGGGTCCCGTCCGGCGTCCGCTGCCTCGGCCCGTCAGGCCCGTTTCCCGTAATGTCCCCAGGCCCGTCCCCTGGGCTCTTCCTGGTCCGGTCCTGAGTCCCATCCAGGCGGATGCCACGCGCGGCGAGCAGCACCGCCAGTATGCCGCCGCAGACGATCGCGGAGTCAGCCACGTTGAAGACCGGCCAGTGCGGCAGTTCGATCCAGTCGACGACGTAGCCGCGCAGCGGGCCCGGGGAACGGAACAGCCGGTCGCCCAGGTTACCGGTGGCCCCCCCGAGCAGCAGGCCCAGCGTCATCGCCCAGGGCAGGCTGCGCAGGCGGCGCGAGGTGCGCAGAATGGAAATGATCACCGCGACCGCGATCAGGGTGAACACGGCGGTCATGGACGTCCCGATGCTGAACGCCGCTCCGCTGTTGCGCAGCACCCGCAGGGTGAGCAGTCCACCGAGGAGCCGGACGGGCTGGCGGTCCGACAGCGTGGCCACCACGATCGTCTTGGTCGCCAGGTCAATGGCGAAAATCCCGGCCGCGATGGCCAGCAGCAGCCCCGTGCGCCGCGGGCGGACTGGTTGGTCTTCCCGCACCCCGTGATCTTTGTGCACTCCGCGCACTCCGTGATCTTCGTGCACTCCGCGCACTCCGTGATCTTCGTGCACCCCGTGCACCCCGTGATCTTCGTGGCCCCCGTGATCTCCGTGCACCCCGCGCACGGAGGGATCTCCTGGCTTCCAGGGCTCGTGCGGCCTGGCCGACGCCCCGGTCAGCGTCTTTCCTCGCGCTGTTTGCATGACACGCACAGGGTCGCACGGGGGAATGCCTGCAGGCGTGCTTTTCCGATCGGCTGCCCGCAGGACTCACAGACGCCGTAGGTGCCCGCATCGATCCTGGCCAGCGCCCGCTCGTTCTGGACCAGCAGTTCACGGGCGTTCTGCGTCAGCGCCAGTTCGTGCTCCCGCTGGAAGGTCTTGGCCCCCGCATCCGCCTGGTCGTCTCCCGCGTCGCCGACCGCGTCACCGAGCCGCTCAGCGATCTCCGACTCGGCCCTGGAAATGTCCGCGCGCAGCCCGGCGACCTCAGCGTCAAGCTCCTTGCGCACCTTGGCCAACTCCACCTCGGTCCAGGGCTTCTCGCCCGGCCGGACAGGAAGAGCGGCGGCACCCGAACGCGCGGTTGCGGTCATGTCGGGCCCCTCTCTCAGCGAATGTTCGGGAAAGATGACCGCACGCAAATCGATCTTGATTGCGGGTAGTCACCGGAGGATAAATCGCCGTCCCCCGCGTCTGCAAACACATCCGCGTCGGCCAATCATCCCGGCGACCGGCCGGCCGGGGTAAGAGCGCCCGGCAATAGGGCGCTGGATCAGGGAGCGGTGATCCAGGCGGCGGTCCGGCAAGGCCGAGCGAGCCCGCATAGCGGAGCTATGCGGGCGAGTGAGAACGCCGCCGGTCGTCGTCTGGGCGCCGCGAGCCCGGCAGTCCTATTGCCGGGCGCTCTAAAATCGTTCCGGTGCTTGCCTGGCCATCGGCTATCGTTAAGGCCCTGCGAAGGTGTTGATGGGGACAGCTGCCGTTGATCGCGGCCAGGAGCGACCCGGGGATGGTGGGAGCCCGGGGCAGGCCCAGCGGACCAGATCACCCCGGAACTGCCGGAAGAACAGCCGCGGCCAGGCATGGCCAGCTCAGTAGAACCGGCCGCAGAACATTGCAGAGAGGGCCGTGGTCCGCACCAGGCGGGTCGCCGCGGCCAAGGAGGGTGGTACCGCGGGGCCGCCGCCGGCGAGCCTCGTCCCTCCAGCGAAGCCGTTCGCACGGGCACCCATAGATCAGCCCGCGCGACGCCCGCAGGAGGCCCGCCACCATGCCGCACGAAGCCGAGCCGCAGCCAGCCCAGCCGGACACAGCCCAGCCGCAGCCAGCCCAGCCGCGCGCGGCCGGCCGCGCGCGTTTTTTCCCTGATCTGCCCGCGGCCATCGACCTGCCTGCGCTGGAGCATGAGATGCTGGCCCGCTGGCAGGACGGGAAGGTCTTCGAACGCTCCCTCGACGCCACGGCGGGCGGCCAGCAGTGGACGTTTTATGAGGGGCCGCCGACCGCCAACGGGATGCCCGGCGTGCATCACATCGAGGCCAGGGTCTTTAAGGACCTCTTCCCGCGCTTCAAGACCATGCAGGGTTTCCACGTGCCGAGGCAGGGCGGCTGGGACTGCCACGGGCTGCCGGTCGAGGTGGCGGTCGAGCGGGAACTCGGGCTGTCCGGCAAGAAGGAAATCGAGGCGTACGGCGTTGCCGAGTTCAACGCCCGGTGCCGCGAATCGGTGTTGCGCCATGTGGACGCGTTCGAGGAGATGACCTCCCGGCTCGGCTACTGGATCGACCTGTCCCGGGCCTACCGGACCATGGATCCGAGTTACATCGAGTCCGTCTGGTGGTCGCTCAAGGTCATCTTCGACAAGGGGCTGCTGGTCAAGGACTTCCGGATCAGCCCCTACTGCCCGCGCTGCGAGACACCGCTGTCCGACCACGAGATGGGCCAGCCCGATGTGTACCAGCCGGTCACCGACCCCTCGGTGACCGTGCGGTTCCCGCTGCGCACGCTGCCCGAGGGGGCCAATCCGCAGCTGGCCGGGGCTGACCTGCTGGTCTGGACCACGACGCCGTGGACGCTGGTGTCCAACACCGCGGTCGCCGTGCACCCGGACGAGACCTACGCGATCGCCCGCAAGCCGGGCAGCGGCGACACGGTGGTGGTCGTCGAGCAGCGCGTGCCGCACGTGCTCGGGGAGGGCTGGCAGATCGTCGCCAGGGTGCCCGGCACCGACCTGGTGGGGGCCACCTACCAGCGCCCGCTGGACCTGATCGACATCCCCAACGCGCACCGGGTCGTGCCGGGGGCGTTCGTGACCACCGAGGACGGAACCGGCCTGGTGCACTTGGCACCGGCATTCGGCGCGGACGACATGGAAACGGGCCGGGCGCACGGGCTGCCGGTGGTGAACCCGATCCGGCCGGACGGCCGGTTCGAGGAGTCCGTGCCGCTCGTCGGCGGGATGTTCTTCAAAGACGCCGACGCCCCGATAGTCAGCTACCTCACCGACCGGGGGCTGATGTTCCGGGTCGAGCCGTACCAGCACAGTTACCCGCATTGCTGGCGGTGCCACACGCTGCTGCTGTACTACGCACTGCCGTCCTGGTACATCCGCACCACCCAGATCAAGGACCAGTTGCTGGCCGAGAACGAGCGGACCAACTGGCAGCCGCCGACCATCAAGCACGGCAGATACGGCGAGTGGCTGCGCAACAACGTGGACTGGGCGCTGTCACGTACCCGGTACTGGGGTACCCCCCTGCCGATCTGGGAGTGCGGGGATCAGCACCTGACGTGCGTGAGCTCGCTGGCCGAACTCAGCGAGCTAGCTGGCCAGGACCTCTCCGACCTGGACCCGCACCGGCCCTACGTGGACGACGTCGTGATCAGCTGCCGCGAGTGCGGTGCGCGGGCCCGGCGGGTGCCAGAGGTGATCGACGCCTGGTACGACTCTGGGTCGATGCCGTTCGCCCGGCATGGCGCACCGCTGCGCAACGAGGAGGAGTTCGAGCGCAGCTACCCCGCGCAGTTCATCTGCGAAGCCATCGACCAGACCCGCGGCTGGTTCTACTCCCTGATGGCGGTCGGCACCCTGGTGTTCGGCCGGTCCGCCTACGAGAACGTGGTCTGCCTCGGCCTGGTCGTCGACGAGGCGGGTCGCAAGATGAGCAAGCACCTCGGCAACGTGCTGGAGCCGATCCCGCTCATGGAGGCGCACGGCGCGGACGCCGTCCGCTGGTTCTTCGCCGCCGCGGGCTCGCCGTGGTCCACCAGGCGGATCGGCGCCGCCGCGCTCGATGAGATCGTCCGCAAGGTGCTCCTCACCTACTGGAACACCGTCTCGTTCCTGGTGCTGTACGCCAATGCGGCGGCCGCGCAGGGCCAGGCCTGGGGGCCGGGCAACATGGCCGATGCGCCGCCGCCCGCCGACCGGCCGCTGCTGGACCGCTGGGTGCTCAGTGAGCTGCACGCCGTCACGGCGGATGTCACCGACGCCCTGGAGGGGTTCGACACCGCCGCGGCCGGCCGCAGGCTCGCCGCGTTCATCGACGACGTGTCCAACTGGTACGTGCGCCGGTCGCGGCGGCGGTTCTGGGAGGGCCCGGCCACCCCGGACAGCGCGGCCGCCTTCGCCACCCTGTATGACTGCCTGGAGACTCTCACCCGGCTGATGGCGCCGATGGTGCCCTTCCTGACCGACTATGTGTGGGGCGTGCTGCGGCCCATGGGCGGACCAGACTCGGTGCACCTGGCCGACTGGCCGCAGGCCGACGAGGGGCTGATCGACCGGCAGCTGTCTGCGGAGATGGCGCTCACCCGGCGGCTGGTGGAACTCGGCCGGTCGGCCCGGGCCGCCGCGGCGGTGCAGACCCGGCAGCCGCTTCCCCGGGCGCTCGTGGCCGCCTCGGGCTTTGCCGGCCTCGCACCCGAACTGCGCGCCGAGATAGCCACCGAGCTCAACGTGCGGTCACTGGACACGCTGACCACGGTCGCGGACGACCTGGTGGATCACGTCGTCAAGCCGAACTTCCGTGCCCTCGGCCGCCGGTTCGGCAAGCGGACCCCGGCCGTGGCGGGCGCGCTCTCCGCAGCTGATCCTGCGGCAGTCGCGGCGGCCATGCGTTCGGAAGGGGAATTTTCTGTCCTCGTGGACGGTGCCCCGGTGCTGCTCGGCGCGGACGACGTCATTGTGACCCAGACCCCGCGGTCGGGCTGGACGGTGGCGACCGAGGGCGGCGAGACGGTCGCGCTCGAGGTCGCCATCACTCCTGAGCTGCGCCGGGAAGGGCTGGCCCGCGAGGTTATCCGGCTGGTGCAGGACGCGCGCAAGAGCGACGGCCTGCACGTCAGCGACCGCATCGTGCTGTGGTGGCAGGCCTCAGACACCGAACTCGCCGCGGCGCTGACCGAACACGGGTCGTTGATCGCGAGTGAGGTCCTCGCGGTGGAATTCCGCGCCGGACAGCCCGACCCGGCCGCCGATGGTGCGGTCGGCATCCACGAAGAACAGGATCTGGGGCTGACTTTCTGGCTCCGCCGAGCCTGACCCGTTCGGCGGCGCTGGGGTGCAGTTAAGCGTCGGCGGGCAGCTTGTCGGGCTGACAAGCGCGGCACGGCACGCAGCCGTCGGCCTCGGCCGTCTGCCTCGTCATGATGTCGAGATCATCGGGACCGAGGAACCGGATCAGAATGCACTCGCTGCGGTGGTACCGGGCCACGCCTGGCACCACCGTCACTTCCACGCTCGCGCTGATGGCCGCGGCCTTCTCTGGCTGTTCAGCATTCTCAGCAGCCGCGCCACCATCACGTTCAGGCGTGCTGGCCGGAGCAGCGTCGTCGGCGCGCCGATCGGCATCTCCGGCCGCGCCGACATGCTCCGCGGATGGCTGGTCCACCGCGCGTGCGGATGGCGTGGCCATGTTGTCATCGGCGGCCGGATGGTCGGCCGGCTGAGCCGAGTCGGCGCCCTCAGGTCCGCCAGCATCGTCAGCCGCGGTGGCGGGCACGACGGCGTCGGCCTGAACGTCGGTACCCTCGGCAGCCGCACCGTCTGACCCCGCAGCCGCACCGTCTGACCCGGCGGGCGCATCCGGCCCGGTGGCTGCGGCCGGCCCGGTGGCTGCGGCCGGCCCGGTGGCTGCGGCCGGCCCGGTGGGCACATTGGACCCGGTGGCTGCCGCCGGCCTAGTGAACACATCCGACCCGGTGGCTCCGGTCGACCCGCTAGACACATCCGCCCCGGTGGCTGCCGCCGGCCTAGTGAACACATCCGACCCGGTGGCTCCGGTCGACCCGCTAGACACATCCGCCCCGGCGGCTGCCATCGGCCCGCTAGCCACATCCGCCCCGGTGGCTGCCGCCGGCCTGGTGAACAGATCCGCCCCGGTGGCTGTGACCGACCCGGTGGGAGCTTCCCTGAAAGTTTCATGGGTCGGCGGGCGCCAAGCGGCCGCCCCGGGCCACGGCGGCTCAGCGGGCCGTGTGCCGGACTTCGGGTCCGAAGGGGACTGCGGGCCGGAATCCGACCTTGACGTCGGCTCCGGTCGCCTCGGGTCGTCGGACCTCGGCCGCGAATCGGACCCGGTGTTGTGCAGGCCCACCGAGCCGAGTTCGTCGCTCACGCGCTGCCAGAAGTGGTCGTCCGACCCGTGTCTGGGCGCCGCGTTCGGCCGCTCGGGGCCTCGTGCGCCGGGCCGCCCGGCCGGCGGACTACCCGCAGACTCGCGAGCCTGTGGCCTTCCTCCTGCTGTCCCCCGGGCTGCTGGCTCTCGCTCGGCCGGCTCCCGGGCCGACCAGGGCGCTGGCTCGCGCACCGGTCGTTGGGCTGTATCCGGGGCGACTGACTCCCGCGCCGGCCCGGGCGCTGGCTCGCGCACCGGCCGTTGGGCTGTATCCGGGGCGGCCGACTCCCGCGCCGGCCCGGGCGCTCGCTCGCGCACCGGCCGTTGGGCAGTATCCGGGCCTACCGACTCCCGCGCCGGCCCGGGCGCCAATCCGGCTGCTTGGCCCGTCATCCGGCCGCCCACGACGGAGCCTGCGGCCGGGCCGGCCGCCACAGAACCGCTGGCCAGCAACATCTGCCGGGCCGCTGGCACGGCCTCCGGCGGGCTGACCTGCACAACTGCGCCCGATGCGCCGAAAATCTGCTGGCGGTGCCGATACACGCCAACCGCCAGCAGCAACGCCGCGACAGCACACCCGCCTATCGACACATACACCAGCGGCAGGCTGCTCGCGATGACCCCCGAAACAAGCAAGGCAATCGCCACGGCAACGAGGAGAGCGCTGAACCGGATCATGAGCGCTCTCCACGGGCCGTACGGATGACCGGGCAGGGCGTGCCTTGCCGCTGCCCAGTGGTGTGCTGCCTAACGGCGTGCTGCCTAACGGCGGTCGTGCGCTGAGCCATCAGCCGGGCGGAAACCCCCGGTGTGCGGCACAGACTCCGAGGCGCCGGCGTAGGCACCGGCCACGGCGGGCTGTCCCCCATTACGGGATTCCATGCGCGAGGGGCCAGGGGAAATCGATGGCTGAGGCCCGGTGGCCACGGCCGGGAAGGTCCCGCTGTCGGTTGCTCCCGCCTCCAGGTCGCGCATCTGGCCTTCCAGGTACGCCTTGAGCCTGCTGCGGTACTCGCGCTCGAACGCACGCAGGTCGTCCACGCGACGCTCGAGTTCTTCCCGCTGCTGGACAAGCGAGCCCATGGCCTGGCGGTGCCGCTCCTGGGCGTCCCGCTCCAGGGCCTCGGCCCTGGCCCTGGCGTCACTGGTGATCTGCTCGGCCTGGCGGCGGGCCTTGCCCAGGATGTCATCGGCCTCACGGCGGGCCCGGCCGAGCGTCTCGTCGGCCTCGCGCCGGGCATCGGCGATCGCCTGATCTGCCGTCTGCTGCGCGAGCGCCAGGACGCGGGCGGCCGTGTCCATGTTGTCCTCGACCGGCGGCATGCCCATCATCTGGGGCTCCGGCCGACGGTCAAGCTCTTGACGTGGTGGCTCGGGAGCCATCAGCTCAGGAGCCGGTTCGGCGAGGGGAGAGCTGAGCGCGGACATCGGTACCTTGCCCCCGCGCAGGCTCTCAGCCAGCTTCGCCCGGAGTTCCTCGTTCTCCTGGATCAGCCGGTCTAGCTCGACCTCTACCTCGTCGAGGAAGGCGTCTACCTCTTCCTCGTCGTAGCCGGGCCTGAGTCTGGTGGTACTGAACTGCTTGTTCCGCACATCCGCGGGCGTCAGCGGCATCTCGTCTCCTCGGCACGCCTGGACTGTGTTCCTGTCGGACGTTACCCGATCACAGCAGCGTCACGGCCTGCATCGCGAAAATGACCACGAAGAAGAGCACCATGAAGCTGAGGTCCAAGGCCACAGTACCGAGCCTGACCGCAGGAATGTACCGCCTTAGGAATCTCAGCGGAGGGTCAGTCGCGGTAAAGACCACCTCAGCGACGATCAGCAAGGGCCCGCTGGGCGTCCATGACCGGGAGAAGGTCTGTATCCAGCTGAAGATCAACCTGCCCAGGAGAATCACAAGGTAGATCGAGAGCACGTAAAACAAAACTATCTTTACAATCCCCAACATCCCTGCCTGCCTTCACGGACGCCGGGATGACCACCGCGGGTGCCGTTGCTGTCAGCTCGTCACCGAGCGTCTAACTCTGGTTGAAGAAGCCTCTCTCCGCCATTCGCGCCTTGTCCTCGGCCGTCACCTCGACGTTCGCCGGAGACAGCAAGAACACCCGGTTGGTCACACGGTCGATGCTCCCGTGCAGCCCGAAGATCAGCCCTGCGGCGAAGTCGACGAGCCGCTTGGCATCGCTGTCGACCATCTCAGTCAGGTTCATGATCACCGGAGTGCCCTCGCGAAAGTGCTCTCCAATCGTACGGGCTTCATTGTATGTGCGCGGGTGCAACGTGGTGATACGCGCAAGGTCAGCAACCTGGGCCGTCGCGGTGCTGCCGCGGCCGGACAGCGGCTGGCCTGCTTCTGCGGTGAAGTCGCCACGCATGGCGCGGGCAGGCGTCCCGTCGCCGCCGACCTCCGGCTCGACCGGTTCCTCGTACTCCTGGTACTCCTCCTCATAGGAGTCGTAGCCATCCTCGTACCGGTGGTCGTCCTCGACAAGGCCGAGGTAGACCGCCATCTTGTGCATCGCGCTGGCCATCCTTCAGCCCTCCGTCATCACCGTCTCGGAGCCCCGATGCGTGGGACATTACCCGACGAAGGCCGGACGGCCGCCAAGCAACGCCGTACCGACCCGCACGTGTGTCGCGCCGGCCGCGATCGCCTCTTCGAGGTCACCGCTCATTCCAGCAGAAATCATGACCGCTTCATGGTGCGCCGCGCGGACGACGGCAGCGATTTCGGCGAGTCTGCTGAACGCGGCTGATGGCGGGGTAGCCAGCGGAGCGACGGCCATCACCCCGCCCAGCACAAGGCCGCCTTCCGCCGCGATGGCGTCAGCGATCTGCGGTACCTGCCCGGCCACGACCCCCCCGCGAGTGACGTCTCCGTCGAGGCTGACCTGAACCAGACAGCGGACAGTACGGTCAGCCCGGCGCGCCTGCGTGCCTAGTGCCCGGACCAACCGCAACCGGTCGACCGAGTGCACGACGTCGGCGTAGGACACAACGCTGACGGCCTTGTTGGTCTGCAGCTGACCAACGAAGTGCCAGGTGAGCGTGGGCCGCAGGTCGCTGCATTGGGCCGCCTTCGGCGCTGCTTCCTGATCCCTGTTCTCCCCGACATCGTGCACACCCAGGGCGCTGAGCAGGCGGATATCGGAGGCGGGGAACGTCTTGGTAATGGCGATGAGGGTGACCTCACGGGGGCTACGGCCCGCGGCCTCGCAGGCCGCCGCGATCCGGCCGCGCACCACGTCAAGCCGCCCGGCCAGCTCGGCACTCCGGCTGTCCGGCGCGACCAGCGGGCCGTCCGTCACCGGCCCATCATGCCGCCAGCCAGATGAGGCCCGCGAACCGCCCGGTGCGCCCATCGCGGCGGAATGAGTACAGATCTGGCGTCTCGGCGGTGCATCGCGGATCGTCGTCCACCTGCCTGATCCCCGCCCGGGCCAGCTGCGCCGTGATGCCTGCCCTAATGTCAAGCCCGGGGCTGCCCCGCCGGGTGCGGCAGGCCGCCTCAGGGACAGCCGCCGCCACCCGGTCCCGCACCTGGGCAGACACTTCGTAGCAGCGGCCGCAGATCGCCGGGCCGATCAGCGCGCGCATCCGGGCCGGAACGGCGCCCGCGCCGGCCATCGCCGCCACGAGAGCGGTCACCACTCCCGCAGCCGTTCCCTCGCGGCCCGAATGGGCGGCGCCAACGATCCGGGCCCGCGGGTCGGCGAGCAGGACGCCGGCGCAGTCGGCCGCCAGCACCCCGAGAGCCAGCCCGGGCACGTCGGTGAAGATCGCGTCGCCCTCCCGGCCTGACGAGCCGTGATCCGCGTAGCTGACATGCGATCCGTGCACCTGCCGCATCCAGGTCAGTCCGGACTCCGCAACCTCGCAGGCCTGCGCCACGCTGAGCCTGTTGCGGGCCACGGAGGCGGGGTCGTCACCTACCGCGCCGCTCATGTTCAGCGTGTCGTAGGGCGGCAGGCTGACTCCCCCGGACCGGCCGGTGAACACAGCGCGTACCCCGGGTGCGAAGTCGAACGCAGCGCCCGCGGTGGCGGCAGCACGGGATTCCTCAACCACGGGCTCCTCAGCCACCGGGTTCCTCAATCACCGGCCGCTCAACCACCGGGTCCCTCAGCCGGCATGCTCACTTGAGGAAGTCGGGAACGTCGAGTTCGTCGTCCTCCTCGAACACCACGGACCGCCGCCGCGTCGTCGCCGCGTCGAACACCCGTGCCGCGGCCGCGGCATCCGGGCGCGGCCGGGGGGTGGCGGCAGGCGCGGCACCTGACTCGGGGCGTGGCGGCGGGACACCATCCGTCCCGGCGTCGTGCTCGGCGGACAGGCCTGCCCCCGGCGAGGCCGCCGACTGCTCAGATATCGAGGGCCAGACGTCCTCCCCCGACGCTGGCATGGCGGTCGTCCCCGCCCCTGCCGTCACCGGCGCCCCGGAAGAGGTGGCATCAGCCAGCGCCGACCGATACCCGTCGTCGGCCGATGCGCCGGCCGAGCCCGGGGCCGCGGCCTCGGCGCTGGTCCCGTAGCCGACGGACACCCGCTGCGGGCGCACCCGCCTGCTGCCCCCCTCGTCGAACCCGGCAGCGATAACCGTGACCCGGACCTCATCGCCCAGGGCGTCATCGATGACCGCGCCGAAAATGATGTTGGCCTCCGGTGCCGCCGAGTTGGATACGAGTTGAGCGGCCTCGTTGATCTCGAAGAGGCCGAGGTCGGAGCCACCCTGGATGGACAGCAGGACACCATGGGCGCCGTCGATGCTGGCCTCGAGCAGCGGGCTGGAGATCGCCATCTCGGCGGCCGCAACGGAACGATCATCCCCGCGCGACGACCCGATTCCCATGAGGGCGGAACCTGCTCCAGACATCACCGATTTCACGTCGGCGAAGTCCAGGTTGATCAGCCCGGGTGTCGTGATTAGGTCGGTAATTCCCTGCACACCTGAGAGCAGAACCTGGTCGGCGGCCTTGAACGCGTCAAGCACGCTCACGTGGCGATCGGAGATCGACAGCAGACGATCGTTCGGGATAACAATGAGCGTATCCACCTCGGCGCGCAAACGCTCGATGCCCAGTTCAGCCTGGGATGCCCGGCGTTTTCCCTCGAAACCGAACGGCCTGGTGACCACGCCAATCGTGAGTGCGCCGAGCGACCTGGCCACGTTGGCGACGATGGGCGCACCACCCGTGCCGGTGCCGCCGCCTTCCCCGGCCGTGACGAAGACCATGTCGGCCCCCTTGAGGACCTCCTCGATCTCCTCACGGTGGTCTTCCGCGGCCCGGGAGCCGACTTCAGGGTTGGCGCCCGCGCCAAGCCCGCGGGTCAGTTCCCGCCCGACATCAAGCTTCACGTCGGCATCGCTCATGAGAAGCGCCTGCGCGTCCGTATTGATCGCGATGAACTCAACGCCTTTGAGTCCCTCTTCGATCATCCGGTTCACGGCATTGACGCCACCCCCGCCGATACCGACCACCTTGATGACCGCCAAATAGTTCTGCGGTGCTGCCACGAGGAGGGCCCTTTCCGCTCGTTTTGCCTCTGTCGTGTTCCTGGCCGCCTTTTTTACGGCCGGCGAGGGTGTTAACCTCGGGAAACTACCGCGTCAGTGTTCCGCTGAAATACATCCCCCATAGCGTCGGCTGCGCATTTCCCGCGATTCCCAGTAAGTCAACCCTCACTCTCAACTTGAGATTTAGAGTTATGTTATCCTGGCGATTGATACGGACAGTAGGGTTGCGCGGCACCGGGGTCAACTAACCACGCGCGAACTGGGCCGGCGTGTCGCGATCACCCGGATTCCGCGTGCGGACGATTACCCACCGGTCATCGCGGTCCCCGGCGCGCTGACGTCATAGCTGCGGGCGCGGATGCGCATCAGCACGCCGAGTTCCTTTGCTTTCGCGGCAGGCCGGTCCGTGCCGCCCCACACGATCGTGATCCCGCCGGAAAGCGTGAGTGTCACATCGGACGGGCTTGACGCCGCCACCTCGGTGACCTTGCTGGCCAGGCTCGCGGGCAGTTCGCGCAGAACGGCCGCCGCCGCGTACACCGCCGGGCTGCCCCGCAGCGACGCCAGGACCTGCGGCCCGGCGGGCTGGGACCCGGCGGACTGGGACCCGGCGGACTGCGATCCGGGGGGGAACACGAAGCGCGGCAGCCGCAGCGGCGGGCTGGCAGGCTCCACTGCCACGCCAAACTTATCGATCAGCTGATACCCGCGGCCACTGGCCACCGCGAGCACGGGCGTGCGCTCGCGCACCGAGATCGTCACCCCGGTTGGCCACGCCCTGGACACCTGGGCGGATTCGATCTGCGTGATCCGCTCGATCCGGACCTCCACCGCGGCGGTGTTGACCCGGATCAGCGGAAGTCCGTCCGGTATGCCGGCCGCGGCCAGCACCTCGCTCCGCGGCACCAGGTGCGTGCCGGTGACCTGGATCGAGCGCACGACCAGGAACCGCGAGCCCACCAGTGCCCAGGCCACCCCGGCGACGATCCCGGTGATGGCGAGCGCGAAGAAGGCGGCCCGCCACGGGGTGTGCCGCTGTCCGCTCGCCTGGCGCCTGGCTGGCCCGGGCGCGTGTCCGCTCGCCTGGCCACTCGCCTGGCCGGGCGCCTGACTCACCTGCCTGCTCACCCGTCTGCCCCGGCCCGGGCACGCAGCGCCGCCACGATGAGCGGGCCAAGCGTGGTGACGTCGCCCGCTCCCATGGTGAGCACGAGATCTCCCGGTTTAGCCGTCGCGGACACCGCAGCGGGCACGGCGGCCGCGTCCGGGAGGTAGCGGGCCCGCGCCCCGGGCACCCGGGAGGACACGAGTTCGCCGGTCACCCCTGGCTCGGGATCTTCCCGGGCCGCGTACACGCCGAGCACGAACGCCTCGTCGGCGAGGCCCAGGGCGTCGCCGAGCTCAGCCGCGAAGATCCGCGTCCTGCTGAACAAGTGCGGCTGGAAGACGACGATGACCCGCCCTCCCTCGGCGATGTCCCGCGCCGCCCGCAGGTCGGCCGCCACCTCGGTCGGGTGGTGAGCGTAGCTGTCGAGGACCCGCACACCGTCGGCCTCGCCTTTGAGTTCCAGCCGCCGCAGCGCGCCACGGTAGGCGGCCAGCCCGCCGGCGATCTGCCCGGCGGGGACGCCGAGTTCGGCGGCGATCGCGAAGACCCCGGCCGCGTTCAGCGCGTTGTGCCTTCCGGGCACCCCGATGTCCAGCTGGACAACCCCCTCATTACCAAACGAACCAGCCGCCGCCGCTCCCGTCACAGACAGGCGAACCGTCATGCCGCGGGTCGTGATCCCGCTGACCCGGTAATCCGCACCGGTGGACTCGCCATAGCTGCGCACCCGGATCGGCAGGGCGCCAGCGGCGGCGGCCCGTGCGTGGGCGGCCCGTGCGTGGGCGGCCAGCGCGGCCGCACCGCGGTCGTCGGCACACGCCACCAGCAGGCCGCCGGGGCGGATCCGGCGGGTGAAGGCGGCGAAGGCCGCCTCGATCTCCGCCAGGCCGGGATAGTTGTCCAGGTGATCCGCTTCGACGCAGGTGACGATCGCCGCCTCCGGCGAGAGCATGAGGAACGAGCCGTCGCTCTCGTCCGCCTCGGCGACGAAGAAGTCACCGCCGCCCTCGTCGGCGCCCAGCCCGGTCCCGGCCAGGATGCCGCCGATGACGTATGACGGGTCAGCGCCCGAGTGCCGCAGCACGGTCGTGAGCATGGAGGTGCAGGTGGTCTTGCCGTGCGTGCCGGCGACGGCGATCCCGCGCTTGCCGAGCATGACCGAGGCGAGCGCGGCCGCCCGGTGCAGCACCCGCAGCCCACGGCGGCGGGCCTCGGCCAGTTCCGGGTTGCTGTCCCGGATCGCGGTGGACACGACGAGCGTGTCAGCGTCGCCGATGTTCGCCGCGGCGTGCCCGACGTGCACCTGCGCGCCGAGTGCCGCCAACCCGGCCAGCATGTCCGAGCTGGCCGAGTCGCTGCCGGATACGGCCACTCCCCTGGCCAGCATGATCCGGGCGATCCCCGACATGCCCGCACCGCCGATGCCGGTGAAGTGCACCCGGCCCAGTTCGTCGAGGCTGACCGGATCCACCGGAGTCACCAGGCCCATGCCGTTCCCCTGCCGCGTAGCTGAGTCCCTGTCACTTATCGCCCCGCATGACCGCGATCACCTCACGGGCCAGCCAGGAGTCCGCGTCCCTGGAGCCGATCGAGGAAGCGGCCGCGGACATCGCGGCCACCAGTTCCGCATCCAGCAGGATGGGCAGCAGCATGTCCCGGATCCACTCCGGGCTCAGTTCGGCGTCGGGCACGATCAGCCCGCCCCCGGCCTCCTCGATCGGCAGCGCGTTGAGCCGCTGCTCGCCGTTGCCGTGCGGGAGTGGCACGTACGCGGCGGGCAGCCCCACCGCGGTGAGCTCCGCGCAGGTCATCGCCCCGCTCCGGCAGATCGCGAAGTCCGCGGCACCATACGCGAGATCCATCCTGTCCACGTACGGAAGCGTGATGTAGGGCGGGCCGGCGGCGGGCATCCGGACGTCGAGGTCGCTGCGCGGGCCGAGGATGTGCAGCACCTGGATGCCGGCCGCCCGGATCCAGCCCGCCGCGTCCAGCACCGCGTAGTTCAGCGAGCGGGCGCCCTGGGAGCCCCCGGTCACCAGGAGAACAGGCAGGTCGGGCCGGAGCCCGAAGTGCGCGCGGGCCTTGTCCGCGACGGCCAGCCGGTCCAAGGCGGCTATCTCATGCCGCAGCGGGATGCCGATGCAGGTGGCATTGGGCAGCCGGGTGCGTGGGCTGGCGGTGAACACGTGCCGGGTGAACCGCGCACCGAGCCTGTTGGCCAGGCCGGGCCGGGCGTTCGCCTCGTGCACCACGATCGGCACGTGGTGCTGTCGTGCGGCCAGGTAGCCGGGCGTGGCGACGTACCCGCCGAATCCGACGAGCACTGTGGCGTGCGTCCGGTCCAGGACCCGGGCAGCGGCGCCTACGGCGGTGCTGAGCTTTCCAGGCACGTGCAGCAACTGCGTGGTCATGCGGCGGGGCAACGGGACAGCGGGGATGAGCGCCAGCTCGTAGCCGCGCAGTGGCACCAGCCTGGTCTCCAGGCCGCGCTCGGTGCCCAGGCAGGTGATCTCGGTCCGGGGGTCAGCGCGCCGCAACGCGTCGGCGAGGGCCAGGGCGGGCTCGATGTGGCCCGCGGTGCCTCCGCCCGCGAGAACGACGCTCATGGCCACCTCACCTCCTTACGGACCGGTCGGCCCAGGGGGCTGGGCCCCACCCGGTGAGGGCGCTGGCCCAGCCCCGGCCCGGCTTATCCTCGCCGGGCCAGGCCAAGCCAGCTTAGGACGCGAAGCGGCACGCTGGGGCCCGCAGCGGCAAGGGCCTGGCTGGCGCCGGGCTCACGCTTGGCGAACGACATCAGCATGCCCAGCGCCACCATGGTCACCAGCAGCGACGACAGGCCCTCGGACACGAGCGGCAGCGGAACGCCGGTGATCGGCAACAATCCGAGTACGGCACCGATGTTCACGATCGCCTGGAGAACGATCCAGGCGGTGGCCCCGGCCGCGGCCAGCCGCATGAAGGTATCCTCCACCCGCCTGGCGATCCGCAGGCCCGCGTAAGCGAGGCCGCCGTATAGGAACGACACACAGAGCGTGCCGACCAGGCCCAGCTCCTCGCCGAGGATCGCGAAGATGAAGTCGCTGTAGTCGTGCGGCACCCAGCCCCACTTTTCCCGGCTGGCGCCGAGTCCCACGCCGAACCAGCTTCCCGAGCCCACCGCGTATTTGCCCTGGATGCTCTGCATGTGCGGGCCGGTCGGGCCGCCCGCGGGGTTCAGGAAGCCGATCAGCCGCCCCCACCGGTACGGCGCGACGACGATCAGGATAAGTAGCACCAGCCCGATCATCGCGAGCATGCCGAGGTACAGGCGGCCCGGCGTGCCGATCACCCACAGCAGGGCGAGGAGGATGACCAGCATCATGAACGTGGTGCCGAGGTCGTCGCCGAGCATCACAAGCAGGCACAGGAACCCGGCGCCGGGCAGCAGGGGTATCAGAAGCTGCCGCCAGTCATCGAGCTGGCCCAGCTTCTCCTTGCGGGCCAGCAGGTCCGCGCCCCAGATGACGAAGGCGAGCTTAGCCAGCTCGGACGGCTGGAGCTGGAGCGGGCCGAGCTGGATCCAGCGCGACGCCCCGCCCGAGGTCACGCCGACACCCGGGATGAGGGTGAGCACCATGCCCAGGATGGACAGCCCGATCAGCGGGTAGGCGATGGCCCGGAAGAAGGTGGGCGAGGACCTGGCCGCGAACCACATGCAGGGCAGGCCGAGCGCCACGCCGAGCACCTGCTTTTGGAAGCCCGACCATGGCGACCCGCCTGCGATCAGCCCGGTGATCGACGATGTGGACAGCACCATGACCAGGCCAAGCGCGAGCAGCAGCGTGGTGATGCCGAGGACCAGGTAGTAGGACGTGAGCGGCCGGTCGAGCAGCCCGGCCGTGGCGGTGAACCGCGCCCGCGCGTTACCCGCGCCCGGGCGGCCCCGGCCCGCGCCGTCGGCCCGCGACGGCTCGGCGGCGCTTACCACCCTGGCCCCCGCACGCGGGGGGCGCTGCGGCTCCCCCATTCCCCCTTCACTGCACCGCCTTCGCTCGTTCCTCGCTCCAGACGGCGCTGCGCCCCTTCGGCTCGCTCACTCCGTCCCCGCCAGGTCCGTCCCCGCCAGGCCGGCGACGGCGGCCGCGAACGCGTCACCGCGCGCTGGGTAGTCGCGGAAGATGTCGAACGACTGGGCGGCGGGGGCGAGCAGCACCGTGTCGCCCGGCCCGGCCAGCCTGGCCGCCTCGGCCACTACACGATCCATTACCCCAGTGTCGGTGCCCGCCGCCTCGACGACCGGGACATCCGGCGCGTGTCGCGCGAGAGCATGCCGGATCTTGGCCCGGTCGACGCCGAGCAGGACCACGCCGCGCAGCCGCGGGGCCGCGACGCCGACCAGGTCATCGACATCGCTGTCCGCTCCCTTGAAGAGGCCACCGGCGATCCAGACCACCGACGGATACGCCGCCAGCGACGCGGCTGCGGCGTGCGGGTTGGTCGCCTTGGAGTCGTCGACGTAGTCCACGCCACCGACCCGGGCGATCAGGCTGATCCGGTGCGGGTCCGGCCGGAACGCCCGCAGGCCGGCGCGGACCGCGTCCGGCGCGGCGCCGTAGGCCCTCGCCAGGGCGGCGGCGGCCAGGGCGTCGGCGACGTTGTGCGGCGCGGCGGGCCGCACGTCGTCGACGGCGGCCAGCCGGACGCCGTCGCCGAACGCCCGGTCCACCAGGAAACCGCCGGCCACACCGAGTTCGCCGGGCCCCGGGGCATCCCGGCGGAAGGCGACGATGCGTGCCGGGGCGGCCGCCGCCGCCGCGAGCTGGCGCGTCCGGGCATCGTCTGCGTTGCAGACCGCTATCGTGCCGGGCGCGTAGATGCGGCCCTTGTCCGCCGCGTAGGACTCGATGTCACCGTGCCAGTCGAGGTGGTGCCCGGCCAGGTTGAGCACAACCGCCGCGAAGGGTGCCACGGTGGTGCTCCAGTGCAGCTGGAAACTGGACAGCTCCACGGCGAGCACCGGGCTGGGGCTGGGGCTGGTGACGGCGTCCACCACCGACGTGCCCACGTTGCCCACGGCGATCGCCCGGTAGCCGGCCGCGGTGAGCATGCAGGCGAGCATCCGCACCGTCGTGGTCTTGCCGTTGGTCCCGGTGACCGCGAGCCAATCCTGCCTGCCCCCGCCAGGCAACGCCGGCCGCAGCCGCCAGGCGAACTCCACATCGCCGATCACCGGGATGCCTGCCGCGCCCACTGCGGCCAGCAGCGGCGCGTCCGGCCGCCAGCCAGGGGACGTGACAACCAGGTCGATCCCCCCGGGGGCCACTTCAGCGAGCAGCGCGCCGCCCTGAGCCGGCCGATCGCCGAGAGCCACCGCCACGCCCAGGCTTTCCAGTTCCGCCGCGAGCCGCCGCCGCTCGTCGTCGTCGCGGCCATCGACCACGGTCACCCGCGCGCCGAGGCGGGCGAGCGTGCGGGCCACGGGCGGACCGGACACGCCGAGCCCCGCCACGCAGACCCGCTGCCCGGCAAATGCGTTCATGGCCTCCCTCGCGGGCGGTCGGCCCTGGGGGGCCTCCCATGGTCGTGCCGGAGGCGCGCAAATTGGCAGCGCGGGAGGCCCATCGGGGGCTCGGGGGTGTCCCCCGGTCGGCAGAGTCTCGGCGCCGGGACACCGCAACGGCCCCGGAGGTGCACGGTGCCATTAGGCATGCCTCCGGCATGACGCACGGAGGCGCGCAGGCCAGCACTGTGCGGCGTTCGGCCCGGCGCCTGCGGCGTTCCGGTGCCGCGCGACGTCGACTGAGAGGGCTTCACACGTCCCGCAGGCTGCAGTGCTGGGCGGGTCATTTGGGCATCCATTCCACGTAGAAGATGCCGAGGCCGAGCGCCACGAACATGGCGGAGATCAGCCAGAACCGGATCACGATCGTCGTCTCGGCCCAACCCGCCAGCTCGAAGTGGTGCTGCAGCGGCGCCATCCGGAACACCCGTCGCCCGGTCATCTTGAACGAGCCCACCTGGATGATCACCGACAGGGCGATGACCACGAAGATCCCACCGAGGACGGCCAGCAGCAACTGCGTCTTGGTGCACACGGCCAGGCCCGCCAGGACCCCGCCGAGCGCCAGCGACCCGGTGTCCCCCATGAAGATGCGGGCCGGCGGCGCGTTCCACCACAGGAAGCCGAAGCAGGCCCCGAGCACCGCGGCCGCCACGACCGCCAGGTCGAGCGGGTCCCGCACGTCGTAACAGTGCGGGGCTAGGAAGTTGGTGCAGTCGTTGCGCAGCTGCCAGTTGCCGATCAGCACGTACGCGGCCAGCACCAGGCAGGCGCAGCCCGTGGCCAGCCCGTCCAGGCCGTCGGTGAGGTTCACCGCATTGGACGTCCCGGCGATCAGGAAGACGATCCAGAGCAGGAACGCGACCAGCCCGATTGAAGGCCCGAAGTCGCGCAGGAATGACAGGTGCGCGTCCGCGGGCGTGATGTCGTACCCGTCGGCGAACCGCTGCTGCACGATAAGCAGCGCGAACAGCACCCCGACGATCCCCTGGCCGGCCAGTTTGGCGCTGCTGCGCAGGCCGAGGCTGCGCTGCTTGTAGATCTTGATGAAGTCATCGATGAAGCCGACCACGCCCAGCCCGGCCATGAGCATCATCACCAGCAGCCCCGACACTGACGGCGCCTGCCCGGTGAAGATGTTGCCCGCGAAGTACCCGGCCACCGCCGCGATGACGATGACCGTCCCGCCCATAGTGGGCGTACCGCGCTTGGTGGCGTGCCCCGCCGGGCCCTCCTCCCTGATCAGCTGGCCGTACCCGCGCCTGGAGAAGATCCTGATCGCCAGGGGGGTGCCGAAGAGAGCCAGCAGCAGGGAGACACCAGCGGAGATCAGGATGGTCTTCACAGCGTGGCCTCCCCGGTCAGCGCGAGCGCGACGCGTTCGAGGCCGGCCACGCGGGACGCCTTGACCAGCACGACGTCGCCGGGGCGCAGGCGCTCGCCGAGCGCCTGCACGGCCGCCGGCCCGTCGGCCACGTGCAGCAGCTCGCCCGGCCAGGACGGCTCGGCCTTGGCGCCGGCCAGCATCGGGGCGGCCTCGTCGCCGACCACGATGAGCCCGGCCAGGCCGGTCCGGGCGGCCAGGGCACCGGCCTGCTCGTTGAGCTCGTCGGCCTGGGCGCCGAGCTCGCGCATGTGGCCGAGCACCGCAAAGGCGCGCCGCCCCCGGGCCATGACGGCCAGCGCGGCCAGCGCCGCGCTCAGTGCCTCCGGGTTGGTGTTCCAGGCGTCGTTGATGATGGCCACCCCGTCCGGCCGCTCGGTGACCTCCATCCGCCACCGGCTGCGGGCCGCCGCTGCTGACAGCCCGTCGGCGATCGCGTTCACTGCCATGCCGAGCTGACCGGCCAGCGCGGCGGCGGCCAGCGCGTTGGTCACATTATGCGCGCCGTGCAGCCGTAGCTGGACGGCGGCGGATCCGGCCTCGGTCACCAGCGTGAAGCCGGGCCGGCCCAGCTCGTCGAGCGCGATGTCCGCGGCGCGCACGTCCGCGCCGGGCGACCGGCCGAAGGTCACCACCCGGGCAGCGGTGCGCGCCGCCATGGCCAGCACGCGCGGGTCATCCGCATTCAGCACGGCCACCCCGTCGGCGGGCAGGGCCGCCGCCAGCTCGCCCTTGGCCTTGGCGACGTCCTCGATGCTGCCGAACTCGCCAGCATGCGCATGCCCCACGCCCAGCACGGCCCCCAGCCGCGGCGGCGCGATCCCGCACAGCATCGTGATGTGACCGGCTCCGCGCGCCGAGAGCTCAGAAATGAGATAGCGGGTGCGCTCGGTGACCCGCAGCACGGTGAGCGGATGGCCGATCTCGTTGTTGTACGAATTCCGCGGCGAGACCGTCGGCCCGAGAGTCTCGATCAGCTGCGCCGCCAGGTCCTTGGTGGTGGTCTTCCCTGCGGACCCGGTGATCCCCACGATGATCAGGCCGGGCAATGAGTCGACAACATGCCGCGCGAGCCGCGCGAGCGCGGCCGGAACGTCGGCCACGATGAGGGCTGGGACCCCGACCGGGCGACTGGCCAGCACCGCCGCCGCCCCCGCCGCGACCGCGGCGGCGGCGAAGTCGTGCCCGTCAGCTCGCGTCCCCTCCAAGGCCGCGAACAGGGCCCCGGGCGCTGACTCCCGCGAGTCGATCACGACCGGCCCGGTCACCAGGGCGGCCGGATCGGGCACCCGGTCCAGTCCGGCGCCGGTGATCTCAGCGATGGCGGCGAGCGGGAGCGGTATCACTCGGTGTCCTCCGTGGTCCATGCCCCGTCCCGGCTCACGTGCCCGGCGGCCAGCACCTCGGCCAGCGCCTCGGCGGCCACCTCGCGGTCGTCGAACGGGATCACCGAACCGCTGGCGTACTGGCCGCGCTCGTGGCCCTTCCCGGCCACCAGCACGATGTCTCCCTTGCCCGCGGCCGCGACGGCCAGCCTGATCGCGGCGGCGCGGTCCGGCTCGATGATCACGTGCCCGCGATCGTCTGGCGGCACCGTGAGGACACCCTCCAGCATGGCCGCCAGGATCGCCAGCGGATCCTCGGAGCGTGGATTGTCACTGGTCAGGACGGCCAGGTCGGCCAGGGCGGCGGCCGCCGCGCCCATCAGCGGGCGCTTGGCCCGGTCCCGGTCCCCGCCACAGCCGAGCACGATGGCCAGCCGCCCCTGGGTGACCTGGCGCAGCGCCCTCAGCACCGCCTCCACCGCCCCTGGCTTGTGCGAGTAGTCCACCAGGACAGTAAAGTCCTGCCCGGCCTCGACCCGTTCCAGCCGGCCGGGCACGCCTGGGCAGGAGGCTACCCCGGCCACCGCCGTGGCCAGGCCGACCCCCGCCTCCACCAGCGCGACCACCGCGCCCAGCGCGTTGGCGACGTTGAACGGCCCGGGCAGTGCCACCGACGCGTCGGCCTCCACCCCGCCCGGGCCGACCACCCGGAACGTGCTGCCGTCCGCGCCGGCGCGGACATCGGCGGCCCGCCAGTCGGCGGCCGGATCCCCGCTCGCCGAGAACGTGGTGATCGGGATCCGCGGCACGGCCGCGAGCCGGCGACCGTAGGCGTCGTCGATGTTCACCACCCCGATCTGCGAGTAGCCGGGCGTGAACAGCATTGCCTTGGCCGCGAAATAGTCGTCGAGGTCGCTGTGGAAGTCCAGGTGCTCCGGGGACAGATTGGTGAAGATCGCCACGTCGTAGGACGTGCCCGCCACCCGGCCGAGGGCGAGCGCGTGGCTGGAGACCTCCATCGCCGCCGCGGTCACGCCGCGCTCCACCATGACCGCCAGCAGCGCCTGGAGGTCGGTGGCCTCCGGGGTGGTGAGCTGGCTCGGCCAGCTGTCCCCCGCGACCCGTGTCTCCACCCCGCCGGCCAGCCCGGTCAGGTGGCCGGCCATCCGCAGCCCGGACTCCAGCAGGTAGCTGGTTGTCGTTTTGCCGCTGGTGCCGGTCACGCCGATCATCGTCAGCCGGCTGGACGGGTTCCCGTACACCCAGGACGCGACGTCGCCCAGCCGCGACCGCGGGTCGGCCACCACGAAGACGGGCACCCCGGAATGGCGCGCCAGGCTCTTCCCGTCCGGATCGGTGAGCACGGCCACGGCCCCGGCCTCGACGGCCTGCTGGCAGAACCGCGCACCGTGGTAACGGCTGCCGGGCAGCGCGGCATACAGATCGCCCGGCCCCGCCTGGCGGGAGTCGTGCGTGACGCCGGTAACCCCGCCGGATGCGCTGGGGCCGTGGAAGGGCTCGGGCCCGGCCCGCCCGGTCATCGTCACGCCGAGTAGCACGGCAAGTCCGGAGAGCGGGCGCGGCGGGATGTTACGTGGACGAAGAGCCGCAGACACGGGCCGAGGGTACCGCTGATCACGGCACCGTGAGCCGGACGTCCGGACGCTTTGCACCATCTGGCGGGATCCTGAGTGTCGCCAGAGCGAACTTCATCACCTTGTAGAACACCGGGCCCGCCACCCCGTTGCCGTAGTAGCCGCCCGTACGCGGGTTCTGCACGTTGACCGCCACCACCAGTTTCGGGTCGCTGGCCGGGGCGATGCCGATGTAGCTCGACCCGTACTGGCACAGGCAGCCGCGGGAATTCGCGATCTGGGCGGTCCCGGTCTTGGACGCGATCGAGTAGCCGGGAATCTCGCCCCACGGCTGGTACGCAATCGTAGCGTCGAGATACGGCACCTGCTGGAGTATGGCCATCAGCTCGCGGGAGGTGCTGACCTTCAGGACCCGGTGGCGGGCGGACTTGGGGGACGGCATGAACCGGCCGCTGGCGTCCGTGGTCCCGGCCACGATGGAAGGCTGGACGCGCACCCCGCCGTTGGCGATGGTCGCGTAGACGCTTGCCATCTGAACGGCAGTGACCGCCACTCCCTGCCCGAAGGCCATGGTGTAGCGCTCGTTGCCCCACCACGCCGACGGCGGGTAGAGGATGCCGTTACTCGTGGCGGGCAGGTTCAGCCCGCTGGGCTCGCCGATGCCGAAGGCCTTGAAGTACTGGTACTGCACTGGGGGGCTCACGTGCTGGACCACCTGGACCATGCCCACGTTGCTGGAGTGCGCGACGATCCCGGCCAGGGTGAGCTGCTCCGTCGGATGAGATTCGGCGTCACGGAACGCGAAGCCGTCCACGATGATCTGGTCGGGCACGGTATAGGGGCTCATGAGCGTCTGGCCGCCCTGCTCCAGGGCCGCGGCGGCCGTGATCACCTTGGCGGTGCTCCCGGGGTCGAACACGTTCGTCACCGGCATGTCCGTTGTGGCCGTGAGGCTGGCTGGGCGGGCCGGGTTGAATGATGGCGCCTGGGCCAGCGCGAGGATCTGCCCGGTGCTCGGCTGCATGACGACCACGGTGCAGCTGTCGGCCTGGACCTTACGGACCTGCGCGGCGCAGGCCTGCTCCGCCTCATACTGGATGTCGGCCTGGATGGTGAGGCGCACGCCGCCGCCCGGCACCACCGGCCGCGTCTTGTCCTGCCCCACCGGGATTGGCTGGCCGAGCGTTCCGGTTTCGACCACGCTTTGGCCGTCCCGGCCGGCCAGCACCGAGTTGTACGACTGCTCGACTCCGGACTCGCCGAGCAGGTCTCCCGCATTGTCGGTGTTGGTGAAGCCGACGACGTTCGCAGCGAGATTTCCGTTGGGGTATGCGCGCGTGTATGTGGAGTTCAGGACGATGCCCGGCTCATTGAGCGCGGCGATGCGGGCCGCGATGGTCGATGAGACGCTGCGCTTCAGCACCACGTAGTCCTTCGATGTGGGGTTCTGAAGCAGCGTGAGGATCGCGGACTGGGTCATGCCCAGCGGGCCCGCCAGGGCGGCCGCCACCGTGCCCAGTGACTTTTTCGCCTGGACGATGACGGGTGGGTCCGCGTAGACCAGATCGGTCGGCACGGTCATGGCCAGGGTGGTGCCATCCGCGGTGGTGATGCTGCCGCGCACCGCTGGCTCGGGTATCGAGTGCAGCCGCTGGTGCTCGGCGAGGGCCCGGTACCTCGACCCCTGCATCGCCTGCAACTGGATGAGCCTGCCCGCGACCAGCGACAGCACGAAGCCGATGCACAACAGGGTCACGTGCAGGCGGCGCACGGGATTGCCCCGGCGCAGGGCCGAGCGCGGCGGCGGGCCCGGCCAGCGGGCCCCGGCAGCACCGCCAGGACGCCGGCCAGCACTGTCCGGACGCCTGGTGTCACCACGCAGCCGCGCGGCCGCATCGGGCGGCCGGCCGCGGGCGCCGCCAGCACGCCGGGCGCCGGGGTCATCGCGGGACCGCGGGTCATCACGGGAACGCGGATCATCACGGGGACGGTGAGCGCGCCCCCGCCGGCTGTCGCCGCCTGGGCCCGGGCCACCGTCGCGGGCCCGCCGGGGCTGCCCCGGCCGACGGGACCCGCCCACGGTCCCGGGCGGTCCCGTCCGCCGCGGGCCACTGCGGCTGTCCCCTTCGCCGCCCGTCACGGCGCCCAGCCGGGAACGACAGGGATGCCCGGGTCGGTCGAGGGCTGGCCGGTGATGCGGCCGGTGTTCAAGTCAAGGAACTTGACCAGCGCAGGCTGGACCATGCCCAGCCGAAGCGCCCGCTGCTTGATGACGGCATCCGACCTGTCCGCCGCGACCTGCTGCCTGAGCGTCGCGACCTGCTCGATCTGCGCCGCGTTGGACTTCTGCAGGTCGCTGATCTGGTACGAGCCCGCGGCCAGGATGGTGTTGATGAACAGCAGGCTGAGCAGCCCGCCGCCGAGGAGTCCGACCACGAGGAAGATGAAGGATGTGCGTGAGGAGGTCCGGGCCGCTGCCCCGCGGCTGACCCGCCGCAGGCCATCGGCGGTGCCCGCGCTGACAGGCCGTGCTGGGCCAGGCCGCGCTGGGCCAGTCCGTCCCGGGCCAGGCCGCGCTAGGCCAGTCCGTCCCGGGCCAGGCCGTCCGGTGCCAGGGCCCGCTGGGCCAGGCCGGCCGCTGCCCGGCACCGGGCGTGACGGCCGGGAGCGCACCCGGCCCGGCTCTGTGTCTCCCGCTCGCCTGCGGGGCCCCGCCCGCCTCCCCATTCCCCCTTCACTGCGCCCCTCCGGCTCGCTCACTCGCAGGCGAGTGGATTCTCCCGAGCGGCCGGGCTGCGCCGAGCGGCCGGGCGGGATCAGCCCGGCCCGGCGCGGCAGTGGACGAGCGGGCCTGCCTTTGGTGCGTGTGCCTACGACGCCCTGCGTATCGCTGCGTTCGCTCACCTCTGCGGCCCCCTTGCCATCTGGCTGGCTCCCCTGTTCCCGCTGATGCGGATTCCCCGATCCGGCTGTCTCTGGCTGTGGCCGATCCCCTGGTCCGCGTGGCCCCCGCTCACGCGGCGTCCTTGATCCGCTCGGCCGCCCGCAGGCGGGCGGAGGCGGCACGCGGGTTGCGGACCACCTCGTCACCAGACGGCCGCTGGGCACCGCGGGTGAGGAGCCGGAACTGTGGCCGCCCCGATTCCAGCGGCATGGGCAGCCCGGGCGGGGTTGTGTCGGCGGACGCACTCGCCAGAGTGGTCTTGACCGCCCGGTCCTCCAGCGAGTGGTAGGCCAGCACCACGATGCGGCCGCCCACGGCCAGCGCGTCCATGGCCGAGGGCAGGGCCCGCCGTAGCACGTCCAGTTCGCCGTTGACCTCGATCCGCAGGGCCTGGAAAGTCCGCTTGGCCGGGTTGCCGCCGGTCCGCCTGGCGGGCGCGGGAATCGAGTCACGGATGATCTCGACCAGGCGCGCGGTGGAGGTCAGCGGTGCCCTGGACCGCTCCTTGACCACGGCGTCCGCGATCCGCCGGGCGAACCGCTCCTCGCCGTACTCGCGCAGTACCTGTGCTATTCGTTCGGCTGGATATGTGTTGAGCACTTCAGCGGCGGTGAGCGGGCTGCTCTGGTCCATCCGCATGTCCAGGGGGGCGTCGTAGGAGTACGCGAAGCCGCGACCCGGGTCATCCAGCTGCGGGGAGGACACGCCCAGGTCGAACAGGACGCCCTGAACCCGCTGGTCGCCGTGGCTGGACAGCAGCGCGGGGATCTCGTCGTTGCGGCCGCGCACCAGCGTCACCCGGCCGGCGTACGGCGCGAGCAGGCGGCGGGACTCCTCGATCGCCTGCGCGTCGGTGTCCACCCCGATCAGCGCGAGTCCGGGGTGCGCGTCCAGCAGTGCCCGGGCGTGGCCGCCGCGGCCCAGCGTCGCGTCCACCAGGATCGCGCCGCGCGGCTCGAGAGCCGGCGCGAACAGGCCGAGGACCTCGTCGACCATGACCGGCAGATGCCCTGCCGCCGCCGTGCCCATCGCGCCCCCTCTCACCGTGCGTGCCTCGGCCCGCTCCGGATCCCGCGGGCAGCGTCCTGTCCGTCGTGTACTCGGCCAGGTCCCCATCCGCGCGACGCGCGGGCGGCCCGGAAATCGCCTGGCGCCGGGGAAGTGACGCCAGCCGACGTGATCACCCAGGCGCGGGTGGAGACCTCGCCGAGCACGGGGTGCCGGGTTTCACCGGCCCCGCTCACAGAACTCCGGGCAGCACCTCCTCAGACGCGGCCGAGAATGCGTCCTCCTGCTCCGCCAGATAGGACTCCCACGCGGCGGAGTCCCAGATCTCCAGCCGGGTGTTGGCGCCGATCACGGCGCAGTCACGGTGCAGGGCCGCGTAGTCGCGCAGCCCGGGCGGGATGGTGATCCGGCCCTGCTTGTCAGGGACCTCGTCAGACGCGCTGGCGAAGAAAACACGGCTGTAGTCCCGCACGTTTTTAGCGGTCACCGGCGCGTCGCGCAGAGCATCGGTGATCCGCGCGAACTCCGGGACAGGGAACACGTAGAGGCAGCGCTCCTGGCCCTTGGTGATCACCAGCCCAGCCGCGAGTTCCTCGCGGTATTTGGCCGGCAGGAACAGGCGGCCCTTCTCGTCGAGGCGCGGCGTGTGAGTGCCCAGAAACATCGGCGCTCACCTCCACTCCCCCATACGCAGTCGCCACCAGCAAGCCCTGCCCCCCCACAGCGCACCACTGTACCCCACATTTCCCCACCGTCAACGTTCGAAGAGCCCGGATCCGGCTTCAGAGCTGACGAATTGCCAGTTCATAGCGATGGAGCGAAGTGGAGTGTCCAAGCGCTACCCCCACTCGGGTGCTGAACCTCTGGGCTCTATCGCGCGTGAGCCATGGCAGGACGTACTGTCGGAACGGACCATCACACTGGCTGCCGCGGCACAGCGCGGTCGGCGACCAGGGATGCGACAAAGCGAGGAGGACAGGTGTCCTTGGACATGGAGCAGGGCGCCGAGCGCACGCTCGACGACCTGGTACAGGTCGGCCATCGCGTCGGTCAGGCCATCGAATCCGTGATCGAGGGAAAGGCGGGTGCGGTCCGGCTGGCTCTGACCGTCCTGCTGGCCGAGGGGCACGTCCTGATCGAGGATGTTCCAGGTGTCGGGAAGACCATGCTGGCCAAGGCGCTCGGCCGGTCCACTGACTGCTCCGTCCAGCGCATCCAGTTCACGCCTGACCTGCTGCCGAGCGACATCACCGGGGTCAGCGCCTATCACCAGGAGCGCAGGGACTTCGAGTTCAAGCCCGGGCCGATATTCGCGAACATCGTGGTCGGCGATGAAATTAACCGGGCGTCGCCGAAGACCCAGTCCGCGCTGCTGGAATGCATGGAGGAGCGGCAGGTAACCGTCGACGGCACCACCTACCCGCTTGAGCAGCCGTTCATGGTCATCGCGACCCAGAACCCGGTCGAGATGGAGGGCACCTACCCGCTACCCGAGGCTCAGCGGGACCGGTTCACCGCCCGTATCTCCATGGGGTACCCCAGCCCCGAAGCGGAACTGGCGATGCTGGACCTGCACGGCTCATCGTCGCCGCTTGAGACGCTGAAGCCGGTAGCGACCGCCCGGGATGTGCAGGAGCTGATCTCGGCCGTGCGGCGGGTCCATGTGGCAGAGGCCCTGAAGCAATACATCATCAGCCTGATCGGCGCTACCCGGTCGGCACCGGATCTGCGGCTGGGCGCGTCCCCGCGCGCCGCGCTGCACCTGCTGCGGGCCAGCCGGGCCCGCGCCGCGCTCGACGGCCGCGACTTCGTGATCCCCGATGATGTGCAGACACTGGCAGGCCCCGTCCTGGCGCACCGGCTGCTGCCAACGGCGGAGGCCATGATCGAGCGGCAGTTTCCCGAGCGGGTGCTGGCAGCGATAGTTGAGCAGGTGCCGCTGCCACGGCTGCGGTGAGCACCGCGGGCCGCGGCGGCAGGCGGGAGAAAGGGCCAGAATGCGCTCACGTCTCGACGGCTTCACGACACGGGGCAAGTGTTTCCTCGCGGCGGGTCTCACGGTCGTGGTGTTCGGCCTCGGCCGCCGCGAGCCTGCCTTGCTCAGCATCGGGATAGCCGTTCTCGCTCTGCCACTGTTCGCTGCGCTGGCAACCGGCCGGACCCGCTACCGGCTCCGCTGCGTCCGCAGGGTCACCCCGTCGCGGGTGCCTGCCGGGCAGCATGCGACGGTCTCGCTGCGGCTGGAAAATATCTCCCGGCTGCCTACCGGGCTACTGCTCGCCGAGGACACCGTCCCCTATCCGCTAGGCACCCGGCCCCGGTTCGTGCTCGAGCGCATCGAGCAAGGCGGTGCCCGCGAGCTCAGTTACCCGATCCAGTCCGGCACCCGGGGCCAATTCACCATCGGCCCGCTCCGGGTACGCGTGGCGGACGCGTTCGGCCTGGTGGAACTCGGCCACTCCTTCGCCGCGCACAGCACCCTCGTGGTGACCCCCGCGATCACGCAACTGCCGCGGCGCACCCTCGCCGGGAGCTGGCACGGTGAGGGCAGCGGCCGGACCCGCACCGCGGCCACGGCCGGGGAGGACGACGTCGTGCCGCGCGCCTACCGGGACGGCGACGGGCTGCGCAAGGTGCACTGGCGCTCCACCGCTCGGCACGGCGAGCTGATGGTACGGCGGGAGGAACAACGCTGGCGCAACCGAGCCGTGTTGCTCCTGGATACCCGAGCCTGCGGGCATTTCGGGTCCGGGGCCGGCTCGTCCTTCGAATTCGCGGTCAGCGCAGTGGCCTCGATAGGCGTGCACCTGGCCCAGGCCGGGCTCGACGGCCAGCTGGTCACCGACGAGGGTGCAGTCAGCGCGCCCGGCACGTTCGAGGATGTCCTGCTGGACTCGCTCGCGGTCATCAAGGCGTCCCGTCGGACCGAGCTCACGCACGGAATCGGCAGACTTCACGGCGGGTCGGGCGGCCTGCTCGTCGCGGTGGCCGGACGGCTCTCCGCCGCCCAGGCCCGCAAGCTCGCCGCCAGCCGCCGCGACGCGGGTACCGCGATGGCATTGCTGCTCGCGGTCCCCACCTGGGCTGGCAGCCATGCCGACAACCGGAAGCTGGATGAGGCCAATGCCGCCGCCGCGATCCTGCGGGCGGCTGGCTGGCGCGCGGTCACGGTCACCGCCGAAACCCCGCTCCGCGTGGCGTGGGAACAGCTGCACCACAGCGCCGACCAACCATCCCGCGGGCCCGCGGGATGGTTCCCGGCTGGGACGCCGCGATGAATCACCGGCTGACGGCGACCGCGGCCATCGCCACCGTCCTGGCGTCGATTTCCCTGTACCCGCTGATCTCAGGGGCATCATGGTTCTGGCCGAGCGTCGGCGCGGCCGCCGTGGCCGCCGCTGTGGGCACCCTCACCCGGCGGCGCGTGCTGCCTGTCCTGGTCTGCGCCACCGCCTCGCTGGCCGGCCTGCTGGTCTACCTGACCATCGTGTTCGCCGGCCCCGAAGCGCTGGCCCGGATCGTGCCGACCGGATCATCCCTGCACCACTTGTGGTGGCTCGCCGGCCGGGGGATGAACGGCACGGCGAGATATTCGCCGCCGGTGCCGCCCACCCCCGGGATCCTGCTGCTTACCGTGGGCGGCATCGGGATCACGGCCGTCGCGGCCGACCTGCTCGCGGTGCGGCTGCGCAGGCCCGCGGTTGCCGGACTGCCGCTGCTGGTGCTCTTCTGCGTCCCTCTGACGGTCAACAGCCACCAGAGTACGTTCGGCGCCACCGTGGCGTTCTGCCTCGGCATGATGGGATACCTGGCCATGCTCGCCGCAGACGGGCGGGAACGGCTCCGCGTCTGGGGACGGCTGGTAACCCTCTGGCAGGCCGGGCCGGACGACACGACCCGGCGGTCCAGCGGCCCGAACACCAGGGAGCTGGCCGCATCAGGCCGGCGCATCGGGCTGGCTGCCGTGGTGCTGGCTCTCGGCGTCCCCCTGCTGCTGCTGCCGGGCACGAGGGATCACAAGCTCTTCCCGGGCCACGGCACCGGGGGTGGTATCGGCGGATTCGTCTCGCTGCCCAATCCGCTGGCGCAGATGAACAACGAGCTGCACCGGAGCAATCCCACGAACGTCATGACCCTGCGGACCCCGGACGCAAGCCCGCAGTACCTGCAGGTTTACGTGCTGGATGAGCTGACCGCGACCAGCTGGACCCTGACGCCATCGCCGGGCGTCCCGCTGCACGGCAGAAGGCTGCCCGCCGCACCGGGGGTGGACGCGCGCATGGCGGTCACCACGCAGCGGACCGGGATATCCCTGACCAGCGGCCTCACCGGCAGCCAGCCCGCGGAGAACTTCCTGCCGCTGCCTTACCCGGCGCAGACCGTCAGCGTCACCGGAGACTGGCGAGCCGACCAGGGCACGCTCACGATGTTCTCCGCCCGCACCAGCCTTTCGGGCCTCGCCTATTCGGTGACAAGCAAGGAGCCTGCCCCGACCGAGCAGCAACTCCAGCAGTCCCCGGCACCGCCGGCGGCCATCGTCCGCGACAGCCTCACCGTCCCGGCCGCCTTCAGGCAACTCAGCCAGCTCGCCCGGAAGATCACCCAGGGGAAGGCCTCCGCCTACGACCGGGCGATCGCGCTGCAGCGCTGGTTCACCGGCCAAGGCAGGTTCACCTACAGCCTGAACGTCAGCCAGCCGGACAGCTCAGCCGCGCTGATCCAGTTCCTGACCAAGACCAGGCGCGGCTACTGCCAGCAGTTCGCTTTCGCGATGGCGGTGCTGGCCCGGCTGGTCGGCATCCCGTCCCGGGTAGGCATCGGCTACACACCGGGCACGTACCTCGGCACCGGCCGCTGGCAGGTGAAGACCAGCGACGCGCACGCCTGGCCCGAACTCTACTTCCAGGGCGCCGGCTGGCTGCGCTTCGAGCCGACCCCCGCCGGATCGGCGGGCCAGAACACGGCATTCCCGCCCCCGTACACGCTCCCGCAGCAGGCGACCAGCCCGGCCTCTCCGGCATCCGGCCCGGCGCCCGCCGCGGTCGGCGCGGGCGCGAAGGCATCCCAGACCGCCCCGCCGGGGGCTCACGTACGGCAGGACCTGAGTGGGGCGGCCGCCGCGGGGCACAAGCGCAGCGGCAGTTCGATACCGATCGGCCCGCTGGTCGCCGCGGTGCTCGGGCTGGCGCTCATCACACCGCGGTCGGCGAGGTCACTCACCCGGCGCAGGCGGTGGCACGGCGCGGGTGACGATTCCAGGCGGGCCCACGCGGCCTGGCTCGAGCTACTAGACGACCTCGCCGACCACGGGATCGCCACACCGGCCAGCGAGTCCCCGCGTGCCCTCGCCACCCGCGTCGGCGCGATGATGCGGCCGTCGCCCGCTGAGAATGAGGCTTTGCTGCGCATCGCGCGCGCTCAAGAACGGGCGAACTACGCCCGAGAGCCCGCGGCTTCGGGCACCCTGCGCGCCGATGTCGCCCTCGTGCGGCGGGCGGTGTCGAGGATGTCCCGCCGGTCCGCACGCTGGTACGCGCGGCTGCTGCCCGCCTCGGCGCTTGCCCCTGCGCGCGCTGGGCTGCAGCAGGCGCTGGACATCTTCGGCTGGATGGACAGAATCACGTTCCGACGGAGCAGCCGGGA
>WNFC01001052.1_pt1 | contig 49511 bp, 51 predicted proteins | sample 5400541 | NCBI WGS metagenome assembly WNFC01 (sample SAMN13153342, study PRJNA577476) | soil metagenome | isolation source: 120 cm saprolite under Douglas fir tree site 2 hole 2 replicate 1 | place: USA:California | collected 2015-04-18 | reverse complement strand
TCGTCTTCTTCGCCCACGGCGCCCAGAAGATGTTCGGCTGGTTCGGCGGGCGGGGACTGTCGGCGACCATCGCCGGGTTCCGGCAGATGGGCATCCCTCCCGCTGCGACGGCCATCGCCGCGGTCGTCGAGTGCTTCGGCGGTCTCGCGATGCTCGTCGGATTCCTGGCGCGGCCGGCGGCCCTCGGGTTGATCGTGGTGATGCTGGTGGCCGTCGCGAAGGTCCATGCTAAGCATGGGTTCTTCCTCAACTTCGCGCTGTCGCCGGGCCAGGGGCATGGCTACGAGTTCAACCTGGTGCTGATCGCGATGGCGCTGTCCATCCTGATCGGCGGCGCTGGCCTCCTGTCGATCGATCGGCTCATCGCGCCCCTGGGCGGGTAGGGCCCGGTGGGCTTCGTAGCGCGCGTGATCGTGAACGCGGTGATGGTCTATCTCGCCGCCCGCGTCGTTCCGGGCATCGCGCTCGGAGACGGGCCGGTCTGGCCCGCGCTCCTGGCGGGCCTCGTCCTGGCGCTCGTCAACGCAGTCGTCCGGCCCGTGCTGCAGCTGCTCACGATGCCCCTGACGATCCTGACCCTCGGCCTCTTCGTGTTCGTGCTGAACGCGTTCTGCCTGTGGCTGACGTCGGTCATCGTTCCGGGGTTCGTCGTCCACGGCTTCCGGGCGGCGTTCCTCGGCGCGCTGCTGATCTCGGTCGTGAGCTGGGCGCTGACGGTCTTCGTCAGCGATGGCGGGCGGCTCGGTCGGTTATGAAACGGGGGGCCCGAAATAGCCCCCCAGGCGGCCCTCGAGGCGTTCAGGCCGCGCGCCCGCCCTCTTCCGTGAGCGCCGTGATCACGTAGGTGCCGCTTTTCTCGTCGCGCTCGAGCGTCACGATCTTCTGCTTCGCCGCGTCCTCGAGCAGCTTCGAGAAGGTCGAGAACCCGTAGTAGGACTCGTTGAAGGCCGGATTCTTCCGGATCATCGTCTGCTTGACCATCGAGCCCCAGAGGGTTTCCTTGTTCTCGCGCTGGAGGGCCTGGATGGCGTCGATGAGCTGGGCCATGGCCTCGGCCTTCTTCTCGGGCAGCCCTCGCAGCAGGGTCGTCTTCTTCGTGTCGCGGATGAGGTCCTCGTAGAAGATGAACTCATCGCAGTTGGCCACGAGGAGATCGGAGGAGGACGACTTGACGCCCAGGCCGATGACATAGCGGTCATTTTCGCGGAGCTTGGAGACGAGCGGTGAGAAGTCGGAGTCGCCGGACACCAACGCGAAGCTGTCGATGTGCGTCTTTCCGTAGGCCAGGTCGAGGGCGTCGACGACCATCCGGATGTCGGCGGAGTTCTTCCCGCTGTAGCGTGACTGCGGGACGTCGATCAGCTCGATCGCCCACTCGTGGAACGGTCGCTTGTACTCGGTGAACCGGTTCCAGTCGGCGTAGGCCCGCCGGACGATGATCTTGCCCTTCTCCAGCAGCCGCTCGAGAACCAGCTTGATTTCGAAGGCCTTGTACTGCGCCTCTTTCACACCGCGGGCGATGTTCTCGAAGTCGATGAACAGCGCCAGCTTTCGTTCCCCGTTCATCCCGTCCTGTCCTTTCAGCCGGCGCTCCGGGCCTCGCGCGGGCGCGGCGTCTCCACGATTATACGGCCCGGCTCCGCCCGGCCCGAAAAGCTTCTGGCAGGCGTTGTATAGTGGAGCGCGATGGCGAAGCTGCTCTACGAGCTCTGGAAGTCACGAGGTCACGGATGAAGCAGGTCGATCCCGCACTCGCCGGGCGAGTCCCGCCGGGACAGACGCTGACGGCCAAGTGGCCGGTCCTCACGTACGGTCTCACGCCGCGGTTCGATCCCGCCCGCTGGACGTTCCGCTGCTTCGGTCTGGTCGAGCGCGCCCTGACCTGGACGTGGCCGGAGTTCCTGAAGCTGCCGCGGGCGACGGTGACGTCTGACGTCCACTGCGTGACGCGCTGGTCGAAGCTGGACAACGTCTGGGAGGGCGTGCCGATCCGGGAGATCGTGAGTCGGGCCAAGCCGCGTCCCGAGGCGACGTTCGTCATGCAGCACGCCGACCCTGACTACACGACGAACATCGCGCTCGCGGACCTCGTGCAGGACGATGTGGTGCTGGCCATCAAGCACAACGGTCGTGACCTCGAGCCGGACCACGGCGGCCCGATGCGTCTGGTGGTGCCGAAGCTCTACTTCTGGAAGAGCGCCAAGTGGCTCCGGGGTTTCGAGTTCCTCGACGTCAACCCGCCCGGTTTCTGGGAGCAGAACGGCTACCACATGCATGCCGACCCGTGGACGGAAGAGCGCTATTCCGACCAGGAGACGCGCGCCATGCAGCAGATGCGCGCGGAGGCCGCGCGGAAGCTCCGAGACCGCTGACCGCGGCGATTCCTCAGGCGGCCAGGAACTCGTCCAGGAGCGCGCGGAAGGCGGCGGGCTGATCGCCCGGCACGGTGTGCCCGGCGCCGGCCACCTCGACGAGCCGCGCCGCGCGATTCTCCGCGAGCATCTGCTTGGCGATCTCGGCAGACAGCACGTCGGAGTCGGCGCCGCGCACGAGCAGGATGGGGCAGGCGATGGCGCGCCAGAGCGGCCAGAGATCGATCGGGTCACGCCACTTCCCGGAGCGCACGGCTTCGCGCAGCGCGCGGTCGTACTTCCAGGCGAAGCCACCCGGCACCGGCCGTGTGCCGTGCCGGACCCGGTGGCGGAGCATCGCCTCCGTGTAGCGCGGGCTGGTCGCGCGCCCGAAGGCGATCGCCTCCTCGAGGCTCGTGAAGAGCTCCGGCGCCTGAGCCATGAGCGTGCCCACGCGCACGCGCCCAACCTCGGAGATGTCCGGGCCGATATCTACGACGACGAGCCGGTCCACCCGGGACCGGTGCTGCCCGGCGAAGGCGATCGCCACGCGGCCGCCCATCGAGAGCCCGACGATCGAGAGGCGCGCGAGCCCGAGGGTGTCGGCGAACGCCGCGAGGTCGCCGGCCATCGCGGCGACCGTGTAGTCGCCGTCGGCCGCTGGGTCGGAATCGCCATGGCCCCGCTGGTCGAGCGCCAGGACCCGGTAGCGGGAGGCGAGGGCGCCGGCCTCGTCGTCCCAGGTGCGCGCGTGGCCGGTGACGCCGTGGAGCAGGACGAGGGCCGGCGCCGTCGCCTCGCCCCATTCGGTGTAGTGAAACCGCTGACCCTGCAGGATGACCGTTCGATCCTGATGCATATAGAATTCTAGCAAGGAACGAGAACTGCCGAGAGGGGTTGAACGTGACCAACCTTCGCGTGCGCGCTGTGCTCTCTTGTCTGCTGCTCGGCGGCTGCACACTGTCGCCCGTGCCGAGCCCGACGCAGCCCTCCGGCGTCACGCAGCAGCTGCTCATCCGGTCCCTCGAGCGTGCCCTGGCCGGGTTGGACATCGAGAAGCTCAAGAGCCAGAGCGTCGCGGTCGAAGTGTTCCTCCAGGCGGGCCCCGAAGCCTTCGTCAGGGAGTTCATCGTCACCTGGCTCCGCGCTCACGGCGTACGCACAGCCTTGGAGTCCCCCGAGCTCAAGATCAAGGCCTTTGCGTCTGTCTTTGGGACCGACAGCGACCAGACCTTGATCGGGATCCCCGCCTTCCAGGCGCCGCTCATGAGCATCCCGGTCCCGGAGATCGCGATTTTCAAGTGGCAGAAAAGCCGGGGCCAGGCCGAGCTACGCCTCTACGAATTCGACGGCAAAACCGACGTCATTACCCGTGCGCCACCGCCGTCAACCGGGCGCGCGAAGCTCGACAAGTTCACGGTGCTGCTCTTCTTCGGATTCACCGTGGCCGACGTCGACAAGCACGACTGAGACCGCCGGATCTGCTCGCAACCTGCTACGATCCGCACGATGGAGGCGCCTCCGCACCGGCAGACGGCCGCCGCGCGCTCCCGAGGCAGGTTGACGGCGACCCTGGTCCTAACGTGCGGATTCCTCGTCGTCGAGGTGGCGGGCGCCGTGTGGTCGGGCAGCCTCGCCCTGCTGGCCGACGCCGGCCACATGCTCGCCGACGCGGCCGGCCTCGGGCTCGCCCTGTTCGCCATCTGGATCGCCACGCGCCCGCCGACGCCGGCGAAGAGCTACGGTTACTACCGCGCCGAGATCCTGGCCGCGCTCGTCAACGCCATCGTACTGCTCGGAGTCGCTGGCGTGATCCTGGTCGAGACCTACCGGCGCGTGCTGTCGCCGCCCGAGATCCTGGGCGGCCCCATGCTCGCCGTCGCGACAGTCGGGCTCGTGGTGAATCTCGCATGCGCCTGGATACTTCACGGCGCGGCGGCGGCGAGCCTCAACGTCCGAGCGGCGTACCTGGAGGTGCTCGGCGACGCGCTGAGCTCCATCGGCGTGGTGGTGGCCGCGGCGATCGTGGTCGCGACCGGCTGGACGCTCGCCGACCCGCTCGTGAGCGGGGCGATCGCGCTCGTCATCGTGCCGCGCACCTGGCGCCTCCTCCGGCAGGCGGTCAACGTTCTCCTCGAGGGGACGCCGGCACACCTGGACCTCGGAGAGATCGAGGACGCGATGCGCCGCGTGCCGGGCGTGCGGCGGGTGCACGACCTGCACGTGTGGACGCTCACGTCGGGGCGCGAGGCGATGAGCGCCCACGCTGTCGTCGACGACGTGCGCGACAGCGAGCGGCTGCTGGAGACGCTCCACGCCGTCATGCACGCGCGCTTCGGCATCGACCACACGACGATCCAGCTCGAGACGGAGCCCCCGGCGGTGCTCCGCATCCAGGGACCCAACCCGATATAATTGGCCGCGGGAGGCTGCAACATCATCTGCTTTACGACGGGGCGCGGGTCCGTGTTCGGGTGCAAGCCCGTCCCGTCGATAAAGCTCGCGACCAACTCGCTGATGTACCGCCACATGGCCGAAGACATGGACATCAACTGCGGCGTCGTGCTGGAAGGCACCCCGCTGCCGATGGTCGGCCGCCAGATCTTCGAAGAGGTGATCGCGGTCGCGTCGGGCAAGCGCTCGAAGAGCGAGCTCTCTGGTGTCGGCGAGGAGGAGTTCGCTCCCTGGATCATCATGGGAGACCTGACCGGGTCATTCGCTGGGACGCCTCAGATCGCTGGGCGCGGGAGCCGCGCGGCGCGCGGGTCGGGCGCGCCGCCCACCAGGCGGTCGGAGAGCCAGCGCGCCGCGAGGCCGCCGGCGGCAGCGAACACCACCGTGAGTAGCAGAGCCATCGCGGTCTCGCTCGCCGCTGGCACGAGCGGCGCGTAGGCCGGCAGGCTCGTCAGAAACCAGACGTAGGCGGCGAACAGGCCCAGGCCGTAGGCGATCGTCGCAACGCCCGGGCGGCGGCGGGGATCGGCCGCCGCCATCAGCGCGGCCGGGAGCACCGCGAGCGAGAGACGCAGCGGCCAGGCGGTCGCCGGCACCGTCCGATTCTTTTCGGCGATCTCGCGTCCAACCGCGAGCGCGGAACTCGGGTCTCTCGCGATCTCCTCTTCGATGAAGGAGGCGGGCTGAAAGATCCCGAACCCGGCTCGCGCCACCTGTTGACCCGCGACTCCCACGGCGAACGACACGACCACCGCGAAAACCGGCGCCCAGCGCATGCCGGACACCCGCGCCGCGGTCACGAGGGCCAGCGGGAGGGCGAGGGCGGCGAGCATCGTGAAGGTGTGGAAGAGGACGCCGCCGTGGGAGTAGGCCACCAGCCAGGACGGGTCCAGGGTCACGCGGATGCCTCCGTAGAGCACGCCGCTCGCCAGAACCAGCACGCTGCGCCCCGCGAAGCTTCCGAGGGGATACACCTCCGTCGCGATCAGCACGCAGCCAAGCGTGCTGACCGCCGAGCCGAAGAGGGCGAGAAGGTGGGGAGGGCTCCAGAGAGTCACGTCGATGCCGAAGAGCCGGTGCCAGAGGTCGTCGATCGGCGCCGCCAGGACGACTAGGACGAGCCCCAGGATCGCCAGGCGGAATCCACGAGTGGGTGCGACTCGCTCCCGCCACTCGAGCGCGAGAACGCCGCCACCGAGGACGAGCCCACCGACGACGCTCGAGTAGATCATGAGGTGCGGGGGGATCCAGAACGTGTCGCGCCCGATCGTCAGGTGCCACTGGATGTCCCACGTGAGCCCCCAGGCGCCAAGGAGCTTGGTGACGAGGAGGCCCCAGAGGGCGCCGCGGCGATAGCCGAGGCTCGCGGCGCCCGTCACGACTGCACCACCGTGACGACCAGACCGATCGCGGCGAGGATGTTGCCGACGCGCACGCACTCGGGCTCCGAGCCGACCTTGACGACGGCCTTGCCGGTGTTGTGGACCTGCCAGGCGAGCTCCCAGCCCTTGGCCTCGCTGCAGCCGATCGCCTTTTGGAGCTGCTTCACGACCTGTTCGAAGGTGTGACAGTCGCAGTTGTGGAGGACGGTCATCCACGGCGGGGCGAGGGCCTCCTGGCCGATCTCCTCGACGTCCGACTCCGGAGAGGCGTGTTCGATCATTCCGCGCGACTCGCGAGCCTCATGGTCCGGACCTCCGCGTCGACGAACTCGCGCACGGCGGCGACCACGGGATGGTCCATGGGCGATCAGATACTACAATAAGGGCGCATGCCCCTCGACGACCTGGCCCTGGGTCTGCAACGCGCGCTCGATCGTCTCGTCCGTCGGCTCCGGCTCGGCGCGGCGCCAGCGCCTGGTCGCCGCCGACTCCTGATCGTCCAGATCGACGGGCTCTCGCGGGCCGTCCTCGAAGAGGCGATGGTCCAGGGGCGAGCGCCGTTCCTCGCGCGCCTGCTCCGCCATCGCGGCTACCGGTTGGCACCGATGAGCGTCGGGCTCCCGACCTCGACACCGGCCTTCCAGATGGCGGCGATGTACGGCGTGCGGCCCGATATTCCCGGTTTCCACTACCACGACAAGCGTCGCAAGGCCGACGTCTACTTTCCCCGCGGCGGAGACGCGGCGAACGTCGAGAAGGTCCAGGCGGCCGGCCGTCGGGGCATCGTGGCCGGCGGCGGCGCCTACGGATGCGTCTTCACCGGCGGTGCCGCCAGCAACCTCCTGACGTTCGCGATGATCAAGCGCCCCAGCGGGGCGGGCCTGCTCTGCACCGTCTCCAAGTCGGTCGTCCTCGCGTGGGTGCTGATGAAGGCCAGCCTGGCGTCCGTGATCGAGCTCAGCCGGGCGGCGCTCCGGATGGTCGCCGATCCCCTGTCCGTCTCGACGGACGGCTGGAAATGGCTCGCGATCAAGATCGGGATCTCGGTGTGGCTGCGGGAGCTCTTCACACTGGCGGTCGCGCACGACCTCTACGGCGGCGTCCCCACGATTTACGTCAACTATCTCGACTACGACGTCGTCGCCCACGCGTGGGGGCCGCGCCACCGGCGCGCGTTCCGCGCGCTCCGCCGCGTCGACGCCTCGATCCACCGTCTCTGGCGGATTCTCCGGCGCGTGCCAGAGTATCGCTACGATCTCTACGTGCTGTCCGATCACGGACAGGCCACGTGCATCCCGTACCAGCGGGTGACGGGGGGACCGCCCATCGAGCGGTCGCTCTTCGACGACTTCTTGGATCCGGCCGGCGCTCCCCGGACGGCGGCGCCGGAGGGCAAGGGTCGGCGATTCGCGAGCGGCCTCAAGGCGTACCGCGCGCAACGGGCTCCGGGCTTCTTCCAGCGGTTCGTGAACTATCTCGAGCGGGACTTCCCGCGGGTCCTCGGTGAGACGCCCGACGTGCGCGAGCGTGCCGGGATCCGCGTCATCTCCGCGGGGCCCAACGCGTTCGTCTACTTCCTGGAGTCCGCGAAGCCCCTGACGCTCGAGCGGATCGAGGAGCGCTTCCCCGCTCTGGCAACGTCGATCTCCAGCGCCCGCGGTATCGGCATCGTCCTGGTTCGCTCCGCGTCGGGCCCGCTCTGCTTCTGGCGAGGCCGGCGGTACGGCCTCGACGAGCTCCATACCGGCCCCTTCGCCGGGCGGCCCGACCTCGACCGGGTCGTGGAGGGGATCCGTGACCTCATGGCGATGCCGTCGGCGGGCGATCTCGTGATCTACGGGACCAACGCGCCACAGGGCGACGTGTCGTTCATCTCCGAAGTCGGCGCCCACGCCGGTCCTTCTCCTGACGAGCTGCAGACGTTCCTGATCCACCCGCGGGACGCGGACGTCCCGTCACCGATCACGCACCCGATCCAGCTGTATCCATACTTCGTGCGGTATCAGCCGGAGGGGGTGTGACGCACCTCACCGTCGTGAGCTACAACATCCACCGCGGCGTTGGACTCGACCGCCGCCGTGACCTGGACCGGATCGCCGACGTCATCGCCGAGGTCTCGCCCGACGTCGTGGGGCTGCAGGAAGTGATTCGCGAAGAGGGCGTGCCGCACGCTGATCAGGCCATGTACCTCGCGTCGCGGCTCGACATGTCGGAGATCGTCATGGGCGAGACCCGGACCCACGGGGGTGGGACGTACGGCAACGTCGTCCTCACGCGCTTGCCCGTGCTGGGATCTGGCCGGTGCGACCTGAGCCGCGGTGTCCGTGAGCCGCGGGGCTGCCTCCGCGTGGACCTCGACGTCGCGGGCACGCCGCTCCACGTCTTCAACTGCCACTTCGGACTGGCACTACGCGAGCGGCGCGAGCAACTCGACCTGCTCGGCGTCTTCATCCGAGACTCCGAGCGCCTCGCCGGGCCGCGCGTCCTTCTGGGGGATTTCAACGAGTGGCATCGCGGGCCGGTGACGCGCGGGCTCCGCCGTGAGTTCTCGTCCCCGATGCGGCGCCGTCGCACCCACCCGGCGATGTTCCCGCTCTTCGCGCTGGACCGGATCTACTGGGACGCCGAGCTCGAGGGCGAGGAGTTCAGCGTGCACCGGAGCCGCCTGGCGCGTGTCGCCTCCGACCACCTGCCGGTCGTCGCGCGCCTGCGCCTGTCCCAGCCGCCGCCGCGCCTGGCCCCCTACGTGGTCGGCGACGCGCTTCCGCCCGCGGAGTAAGGGGCAGTCGGCGCCAGCGATGATGGCGTCACGCCCGGCCCGCGAGGTCGAGCGCCGCCAGGAGCAGCGTGCGGGCGCCGTAGTCGATATCGCCGATCGGCGTGAACTCCTCCTCGCAGTGGCTCCGGCCGTCGCGCGATGGCACGAAGACCATCCCGGCCGGTCCGATCGCCGCCATGTACTGGGCGTCGTGGCCCGCGCCGGAGCGGATCCGGCGGTGGCGCGCACCGGCCGCGTTGGCGGCGCGCTCCACGGCGTCCACGACATCGCGGTCGAACGGTGTAGAGGGGACGCGCCAGTAGTGCTCGAGCCCATACCGCACGCCCTCGCGCTCACAGGCGTCGCGGACGATCGGCTCCAGCCTGTCCAGCGCCCGGTCGAGCGTCGCATCCCGCGGATCGCGCATGTCGATCGAGAGCGTCACCCGGCCGGGGATCGCGTTGACGATGTTCGGCGTCACGACGAGATTGCCGACCGTCGTCACCAGGTCGCCGCCGATCTCACTGGCGATCCGACGGACGCCAGCGACCACCTCGGCGGCGGCGACGAGGGCGTCGTGGCGGATACGCATCGGCGTCGGCCCGGCATGGTCCTGGACGCCGTGGATCGTCAGCCGCGACCACGCGATGGCGACGATTCCCTCGACCACACCCACCGCGAGCCCGTCCTCCTCCAGCAACGGTCCCTGCTCGATGTGGAGCTCGAGGTAGGCGCGGAACGGGCGGGCGACGCAGGGCTCGGCGCCGAGGTAGCCGATCCGCTCGAGCTCGTCGACGAGACGGATCCCGTCCTTGTCCCGCGCGTTGTAGGCGTCCTCGAGGGCGATCTTGCCCGCCATCACGCCGCTGGCGATCATGGCCGGCTGAAAGCGCGCTCCCTCCTCGTTGGTGAAGATCGCCAGGGTGACTGGATGGCGCGTCCGGATTTGCTCGTCGTTCAGCGTCCGGATCACCTCGAGGCCGCAGAGGACGCCGAGCTGTCCGTCGTACCTGCCGCCGGTCGGCACCGAGTCCACGTGGGAGCCCATTATCACCGGCGGGAGCGCCGCCTCGCCCGCGCGCTGGCCGAAGATATTCCCCATCTGGTCGACCGTCACGGAGAGGCCCGCCTCGCGCATCCGCGCGACCATCCAGTCGCGGCCACGCTTGTCCTCATCGGTGAGCGCCAGGCGAGTGAGCCCTCCGCGCGGCGTCTGGCCGATCCGCCCCAGGTCCTCGATCGACTGCTCCAGGCGGCGCCTGTCGATCTTCATACTTTCCCTCCGGGACCGAGCCCTAAAGCCCTAGATACGCGCGCTTGAGACGTTCGTCGCTCAGCAGGTCGCGAGCCGGGCCTTGAAGGACCAGCCGGCCACTCTCCAGAACGCATGCGCGGTGGGCGAGGGTGAGTGCCTGGCGGACATTCTGCTCGACCAGCAGGACGGTCACGCCCTCACCGTTGATCACACGCACGGTCTCGAAGATCTTGGCGACGAGCACGGGCGCCAGCCCAAGCGTCGGCTCGTCGAGCATCAACACCCGCGGCCGCGCCATGAGGGCCCGACCGATCGCGCACATCTGCTGCTCTCCCCCTGACAGCGATCCCGCGAGTTGCGTCCGGCGCTCGCCGAGGACAGGGAAGAGGGCGTAGACGTACGACAGCGTACGGTCGCGCTCGCCCCGCGCCCGGCCGGCGTGGGCCCCGAGAAGGAGGTTCTCGGTGACGGTCATGAACGGGAAGAGGCGGCGACCTTCGGGTACCTGGACGATGCCCCGGTCGACGCGCGCGTGGGCGGGAACAGCCGTGAGGTCGTCGTCGCCCAGCATCACGCGGCCGCGACGCGGGGTCACGAGCCCGGAGATCACGCGGAGCGTGGTGGACTTGCCCGCGGCGTTGGCGCCGACCAGCGCGACGATCTCTTTGTCACGCACCTCGAAGGAGACGTCGGCAAGCGCCTGCAGATCGCTGTAGAACGCGTCGATTCCCTCAAGCCTGAGCAAGCACGAACTCCTCGCCGAGGTACGCGTCCACGACGCGCCGGTCCTGCGCGATCGCGGCCGGGGGGCCCTCGGCGATGGTCTCGCCGTGGTGGAGCACGACGATCCGTAGGGCCAGACGCATCATCGCCGCCATGATGTGCTCTATCACGATCAGGGTGAGGCCGTCCGCGTGCAGCCGCCGGATCAGCTCGATCATCGCGGCCAGCTCCGTGGGGTTGAGGCCCGCCATCACCTCGTCGAGCAGGAGGAGCCGCGGCCGCGTTGCCAGGGCCCGCGCGACCTCGAGCCGCTTGCGCAAGCCGATGGGCAGCGTCCGGGCGCGGGCCTCGGCATGGGGAGTGAGCCCGCATGTCTCGACGACACGCTCGGCCTCGACCCGAGCGGCGCGGATCGAGGGAAGCCGGGTCAGCGCACCGATCATGACGTTGTCGCTGACGGAGAGGTTGCCGAAGGGCTTCACCAGCTGGAAGGTACGGGTCAACCCGAGCCGGCAGATCGCGTGCGGCGGCTGACCGGTCACGTCGTGGCCCGCAAGAATCACGCGCCCGGCATCGGGCCGGTAGTAGCCGGAGATCACGTTGAAGAGCGTCGTCTTGCCGGCGCCGTTCGGCCCGATGATCCCCAGGAGCTCGCCGGCCGGAACCGTGAAGCTCACGTCGGCCACAGCGGTGAGCCCGCCGAAGTGCTTCGTCACGCGGTCGAGAACGAGGATCGGCGTCGCCTCGCTCACGCGTGGGCCCTCCGCGCGCGGAGCCTCGCCGCGATGCCGGCGAGCCCCTCGGGCACGAATCGGACGACGAGGATCAGGGCGGTGCCGTAGATGATCAGGTAGATGCCGGCGAATCCGGTCTTGACGCCCGAGAAGGTCGCGCGCAGGTAAGTCTCCAGTGACGTGATCAGGATCGAGCCGAGGTAGGGCCCGAGCGCGGTGCCCATGCCGCCGATGATGGCGTTGAGGGCGAAGCGGACGGAGAGATCGACGGAGAAGACGTAGGTCGGATCGACGAAGCCGACGTACTGCGCCCACAGGGAGCCGCAGACAGAGGTGAGGGCCGCGCTGAGTGTCACCGCGAAGACCTTGAGCCGGCGAGCGGGGATCCCGAGCGCCTCCGCCGCGTCCTCGTCCTCGCGGACACCGGCGAGCTGGTACCCGATCCGCGAGCGCTCGAGATAGACCTCGACGCGGTAGCAGAGGAGCGCCGCCGCCAGCGCCATGTACACCCAGCCTACGTGGCCGAGTCCGAGCGTCGCGAAGCCCGGGCGGAAGGGGACGGGGATTCCCTCGCCGCCGGCCGTGAAGCCGCGCCAGCGGCTGACGCCGATGAGCAGGACCTGAGAGAAGGCGATGGTGGACAGGGCGAAGTACGGCCCCTTGAGCCGGTTGGACAGGAAGCCGATGATGAACCCCGCCCCGATCGAGAGCACGACGCCGACAAGCATGCCGAGCCACGGGCCCCGGCCGAAGCGCGTCACCATCAGGGCCGCCGCGTATGCGCCGATACCGAAGAACGACGCGTGGCCGATCGAGACCTGGCCGGCGTAGCCGCCGGCCACGTTCCAGGCCGCCGAGAGCGCGCCCCACAGGAGAATCAGGACGAGGCTGTCGAGAAAGTAGGCGTCGCGGACGACGAGCGGCGTGACGGCGGCCAGCCCGAAGACGACGAGCGCACCCCGGCGGGAGCGCACGAGAAAGCTCATCCTCAGACGCCCAGGGTCTCGGCGCCCCGCTGACCGAAGAGGCCCGCCGGGCGGAAGACGAGGACCAGGATGAAGAGGATGAAGTAGAAGATCTCCTTCCAGGCCGTCCCGAACAGGTACGAGCCGGCCACCTCCACGGCCGCCACGATGAGGCTGCCGAGCATCGCGCCGAGCATGTCGCCGAGGCCGCCCAGGACGACCACGACGTAGGAGAGCAGCACGAACTGAAGTCCCGCCGTCGGGTAGACGGAGTACAGGGGCGCCACCAGCACTCCCGCAGCCCCGACGGCGGCGATGCCGATGGCGAAGGTGAGGCGGTAGACGCGATCCGTGTCGATCCCCATCAAGGTGGCGGCGTCGCGGTCCTGGGCGGTGGCGCGCATGACGCGCCCGGCGTGCGTCCACTTCATGAACGCGACGAGCGAGATGGTCAGCGCCACCGCGATCAGGAACGCGACCACCTGCGTCAAGTTGAAGGTGGTGGAGCCCGCCCGCAGCACGGTCGAGAGGTGCCAGGGTCGGACGAACCGGAAGTCGCCGGACCATGCCACCAGCGCCACGTTCTGCAGGACGACCGAGAGCCCCACCGTCGTGAAGATCTGCACGTTGTGCGACGCGTGGATGACCCCGCGCATGACCAGGACGTAGCTCAGGAGGCCGACGACGAAGAAGACGGGAATCGAGACGAAGACGACGACGTACGGATCCACGGAATAGAGGGCGAAGGTCCAGAAGGCGAGGTACATGCCGAGCATCAGAAACTCGCCGTGGGCGAAGTTGACCACGCGCATGATGCCGAAGATCAGCGTGAGACCGACGGCGATCAGGGCATAGATCCCCCCGAGGAGGATCGTCGCGACCGCGAGCTGGGCGAGAACGTCTATTTGCGCTGGTCCCAGGAGCCGAGCGGGATCCACTTGGCCCGGAGCGTCGTGAATTCCTCCGGCCACACGGTGACCAGCTGGCCGTTCTGCCACTGCAGCATGTAGTGCTGGACGCGCTCGTTGGCGTTCTGGCCGAGCTCGGAGAATTTCACGCCCCAGCCGTTGATTGTCGAGCCTATCGGGAGGTCGAGCGACATGACGGCCGCGCGGAACTTCTCAGGATCGTCGGACTGGGCGCGATCGAGGACGAGCTTGAGCAGCCAGAGGCCGCTGCCGGCGAGTTGGTGGGCGCCGAACGGGTAGGAGCCGGTCCGTTTCTGCACCGCTTCGCGGAAGGCCCGCTCGATCTGCTGACCCTCGGGGCGGAGCGCCTCGAGGCGGAAGCCCGGGCCCGGCTCCAGCAGGGCGAACACCCCGTTGGCGTCGTTGCCGAGCGCCTTCCCGAAGTCGCCGCCGCCGTAGCCCGTGGCGCCGGCGTGGACGAGCGCCTTGAACAGGAAATTCTGCTCCTTGGACTGGCGCCAGAAGAGCACCGCGTCGTTGCCGAAGCCGATGTGGTGGACGACGTCGGGATTGAGCTGCTTCATCTTGAGGATCGTCGGCGTCATGTCGTTGAGCGTCGTCCAGTTGTAGTACTCGAGCATCAGCTCCTGCATGCCGAACTCCTGCTTCGCCCGCTGCCGGGCCGACTCCGTCACGCCCTGGCCGTAGGAGGAGTCCTCGGACAGGAAGGCGATCTTGAGCTGGTTGGGCTTCAGATTGAGCCGGGGGGCCAGGTGCTTGGCGATGAACTCGACGTTGTACCAGCCGAAGCCGCTGGCGTCGATCTCGGTTCGGTAGACGTGCTTGAGACCGCGCTTGTTGAACCGCGGATCGACACAGGAGGACTCCCAGTAGATGACGTTGTGGCGGGCGGCCACCTCGCTCGCCGCGCCGCACAGCCGGGAGGAGAACGTGCCGGTGATGATCTTGACGCCCTCGCGCGCGATCAGCCGGTTGGCTTCGCTGGCCGCCGCCGTGGGGTCGGTGGCGTCGGCGACCGCGAACGCGAGCTTCTTGCCCATGACGCCGCCCCGCTCGTTGATGAGGTCGCGCACGATCTCGAGGCCCTCCAGGTGACGCTTGCCCTCGAAGGCGAGCGGTCCCGTGAGCGGCTCCAGTACACCGATCTTGTACTCGCCGGCCGGCGACTGTCCGCGAACGGCGGCCGGCTCCCCGCCGAGCACGACCGCGAGCGTAGCGACGATAATCGTGACGGTGGCGCGTGGCATGTGAGGCCTCCTGGCTCGGGGAGACATCCTGAGCGCGACGGTCGCGTTGTAGCATCGGCGCGCGCGAAGTGTCAAGGCAGCCCCCGAACCGTCGTTCACCCGGTTGTCGCGTCCAGAGCGACTGGTTTAGACTCTGGACAGTGAGTGACGGTCTGGTTCTGGCGCCCTCCACGATCCGCTTCTGCCCGCTCTGCGGCGCGCCGCTCGCGGCCGAGCCGGTGCCGCCTGACCATCGCGAGCAGAAAGTCTGCTCGCGCTGCCGATTCGTGTTCTACCTGAACCCGAAGGTGGTGGCGGCGACCATTCCGGAACAGGACGGCGCGACGCTCCTGACGCGCCGCTCGATCAATCCAGGGCGCGGCCTCTGGACGTTTCCCGGCGGGTTCGTCGACTTCGGCGAGACGGTGACCGACGCGGCGATGCGCGAGACCTTCGAGGAGACGGGCCTGAATGTGGACCTGACCGGACTCCTCAACGTCTACACCTACCCGGCCGCGCCCGTGATCATCGTCTATACGGCTCGTGTGATCGGCGGCACGCTCACGACATGCGACGAGAACGACGCGCTCGAGTGGGTCACGCCGGAGCGGATTCCGTGGGATGCCCTCGCGTTTCAGTCGACGCGCGAGGCGCTACGGGAGTGGGTGGCGGCTCGGGGCGAGATGCCCGGAGGCTAGGCGCCGCCCTTCTTCATCGCTCGCGCGAGGAACTTCTCCATGTCGGGCACCACGAACCGCTCGTGCCGACCCTCGGCGATCTTGTCCTTCTCGTCCCACGCCTCGACCGCGAAGAGATGGCGCTTGCCGTCGATCTCGAGAAGGGTGGCCTTCGCACGCACTTTCATACCGACCGGCGTTGCGGCGAGGTGCTTCATCTCGACCATGGTGCCGACGGATCCCGCCCCCGGTGGCAGGTATGGCTTGAGGACCGCTCCCGCGGCGTCTTCGAGCATGCCGATGACGAACGGCGTGGCGAAGACGTGAACGCCGCGATTACCCATGGCATGCGCAGTCCGATCGGCGCCGACCGTGTAGGCGACCTCCGCTGTCGCGCCCGGCTGGACGTCCACGGAGCACGGTTTTACCGCGGAAAGAGGAGCGCCTGCAAGCCCATCGCGACGAGCAGCGTCTCGATGATGCCCAGGAAGACGCGATCGCTCATGTGGTCGAGCATGCGGCGTCCCAGCCACGCGCCCGCGAACATCGTCCCGCCGAGGACCGTACCCACCATCACCGTGTCCCAGGTCAAGAGCGCGTAGCGCGCGAGGGCCGCCCCGCGTGCCAGATGCATCGCCATGGCGCACACCGCCTCGGTCCCGACCAACGCACTGCGGCGCAGGCCGTACGCCAGGAAGAAGGGCGTGTTCAGCGGACCCGTCGTGACCACCAGCGCCGAGAGGAGACCGATGAACGCGCCGAGGAGGGGGAAGTGACGGAGGCGCATGCGGAACAGATCGGTGGCCAGCAACCGACGGATCGGCACCGAGGCGATGAGGAAGACGCCGACGAATCGACCGAGCCACTCGGCCGGCACGCCCGCGTAGAGGGCGGTGCCGAGCGCGGTCGCCGGCACGGCGCCGAGCGCGAATCGGACGACGACGGCGCGATCGACCTCCCCGCGGCTCCACCAGATGCGCGAGAGATTGCCGATCGACATCGTCACCGTCAGCACGGGCACCGCCGAGCGGATGCCGACCGCCCACGAGACGAGCGGCAGCATGATGATCCCGGCGCCGAATCCTGCGACCCCGCCGACCACTGAGCCCACGAGCGCCCCGACGAACAGCACCACCCAGCCGATCGGATCGGGCATGTCGTGTCATCATACGCGCGATGTCTCGGTGGACCGCGGCCGCCGGCGCGCTCGTCGTGTCGCTCGACTCCATGATGAATATCGCGTTTCCTGCGATCGCGACGGCGTTCGCGGCGCCGGCCGAGCGGGTGCGCTGGATCATCATCTGCTACGTGCTGACCTATGCGATCACCTCGTTCGCGGGAGGCGCCGCCGCCGACCGGCTCGGGCACGTCGCCGTGTTCCGGACCGGTGTCGCGTTGAGCGTGGTCGCGTTCGTCATGGGCGGCGCCGCCGCCGGCTTCGGCGGGTTGCTCGTCGCGCGCGTCGTGCAGGGCTTCGCGGGAGGCCTCGTCTACGGGACCGCGCCGGCGCTCTCGACCGCCCGCGCGGCCACCGCGCTTCGCGGCAGACGGTTGGGGTTCTTGAATGGGGCGATTGCGCTGGGTGGGGCCCTCGGTCCACTCGCGGCGGGGCTGCTGGTCGAGGTCTTCGGCTGGCGCTCGGTCTTCCACGTCCGGGTGCCGCTCGCACTCGGCGTCCTCGTGGGGACCGCGGCGGCGCTCCGGCCCGAGCCTGCCGCGAGCGGGCGCCGGTCTGTCACGATCGCCGACGTGACGCGCGGTTCCGTGCTGCGCGCGAGCGCGCTCTCCTTCGTCGCCCGAGGAGCGATCTTCGCGATCTGGCTCTTGGTGCCGTTCTATCTCGTCGACGCGCGTGGGCTCAGCCCGTCGGTGGGCGGGATGCTCTTCATGCTCACGCCGCTCGGCACCGCGCTCGCCGCACCCCTCTCGGGCCGGCTCGCCGACCGGGTCGGCGCGGGCGCGCCCGCGGCGGTGGGGCTTCTGGTCGAAGCCCTCGGGCTCGCGCTCCTCGCCTCCGCTGACGGCGTGACGCCGCTCGCTGTGATCGCGGTTGCGCTCTTCACAGCGGGATTCGGGCTCGGGTTCTTCGAGGTCCCCAACATGGCCGCCGTCATGGCCGCGTTCCCGCCGGGACAGCAGGGCGCGGCGGGCGGCCTCACGTTCCTGTCGCGCACCCTCGGCGTCGTGGCAGGCGTCGCGGTCCTGGCCGAGGTCTTCGCGACTCGGCGGGCCACGGTCGGGTTCGTCGCGGCCTTCGCGCAGTCGCTCCTGGTGGCGGCGCTCGCGGTCGGCGCCGCCGCGCTCTTCGCGCTCGCCGGCCTGCGCCTTCGGCGCTGAGCGGAACGCGACGATGAGGCTCGCGCGGCGCTATACTGCGTGGCCATGAAGGCGTTGAGTCCGCTTGCCTCGCGGCGCGACACGCTCGGGGACGATACGCGTCGCCGACGGGCCAGGTTGAGGTTGCGGTGATGCAGGCCTGGATGCTAGCGTGGCGGGGGTCGGGGCCGCCGTCCGAGGCTTCAGAATAGTCTCAAGGAGGCGTTGATGCCGGTGACACTCACGTCCAGACGGTATCAGGTCCAGGACGCCGCCGACGCCATCGAGTTCTGCTTCCAGCAGGGCTGGACCGACGGTCTGCCGGTCGTCCCGCCCACGCCGGATCGGGTGAGCGCGATGCTCGCGGCCGCGCGCCTCGAGCCGCAGCAGCAAGTCGCCTTCATCACCAACCGGGCGGTGTCGGTCACGGCGGAGAAAGTCGCGGTCAACGCGGTCATGGCGGGTTGCAAGCCCGAGTACATGCCGGTCGTCGTGGCAGCCGTCGAGGGCATCGGCGACCCCACGTGGAGCTATCACGGACCCGGCACCTCCACGGGTGGCGCCGCCGTCCTCATGATCGTCAACGGTCCGATCGCGCGCGAGCTCGAGATCAACGCCGGGGACAACCTCTTCGGGCCGGGATGGCGCGGGAATCTCACCATCGGGCGGGCGCTGCGCCTCGTCATGCGCAACGTCTGCGGGTCGCTGCCGGGGCTCCTCGACCGGGGGACGCTCGGCCATCCGGGCAAAGTCTCCTACGTGATCGCGGAGAACGAGGCCGACAGTCCCTGGGCGCCGCTCCACGTCGAGCGCGGTTTCCGTCCCGAGCAGAGCACCGTTACGGTGATGGCGGCCGAGTCGCCCCATCAGTTCTACAACCAGCTTTCGAACACCCCTGAAGGGGTGCTCACCACGCTCGCCGACGCCATGCGGCTCGGCGGCAGCGCCGGCCGGCAGCCGCAGTACGTGATCGTCCTCGCGGGGGAGCACATGCGGACGATCGGGCACGGCGGTTGGGGCAAGAAGGAGATCAGACAGTTCCTGTTCGAGCACACCCAGAACTCGCACGCCCACCTCAAGCGCACGAATCGGCTGCCCGGCTCGATTCAGCCAAGCGACGAGACGAAGCTGCGACCGCTCGTCGCGTCTGCCGACGACATCCTCGTCGTCGCGGCGGGGGGCCGGGCCGGCGCGTTCTCGGCATACATCCCGGGCTGGGGCGGTAGCCGTTCCTCACTGGCCGTCACCAAGGAGGTCAAACGATGATGGAGCTCCTCGATCCCACCGCGGAGGTCACGACGCGGGCCATCGCGTACGTGGATCGGCCGGCGACGCTGGAAGGCAAGCGCGTCGGCCTGATCGACAACACGAAGTTCAATTCCGACCGTCTCCTGGAAAAGATCGGCGCGATCCTCAAGTCGGAGTACGGCGTCGCCGAGACGCGCATGTTCCGCAAGCACAACGCCTCGGTCCCGGCGCACGAGGAGATCATCCAGGAGATCCAGAAGACCTGCGATGCCATGGTCGCAGGCGTCGGAGACTGAGGGTCCTGCTCGTCGGGCAGTGTGCTCGACGGAATCGTGCTGGAGAAGAACGCGGTCCCCTCGGCCTCGATCGTGACGGACGTCTTCGAGAAGACGGCGCGGGCCATGGCCGAGCAATGGGGCGTGCCGACCTACAAGTTCCTAATGATGGCGCACCCCATCGCCAACCTCACCGAGGAGGAGCTCGATCGGCGCGCTCGTGAGATCGCGCCGGAAGTCGTCAAGCTGATCCTGCAGGGCCAGGCATAGAGTCCGCGTTCCGGCCCCCCTGGTGGTGCCGGAACGCGCACGTCCAGACGGTCTGGGGCCCGCTCTTCCGCCGCGACCGCGTTCGGTGGCGGCGGGAGCGGGTGCCCACCCGCGACAGTGACTTCGTCGACCTCGACTGGGCCACCCCGGCGCCGCGCGAGGCGCCTCTGCTCCTGATCCTGCACGGTCTCGAGGGCTCGTCGCGATCGCACTACGTGGTCGGCCTCGCCCGCCAGGCGCTCGCGCGCGGCTGGCGCGCCGTCACGCTGAACTTCCGATCGTGCAGCGGGGAGCTGAACCGGCTGCCCCAGTTCTACCACTCCGGTCACACGGACGACCTCGACGAGGTCGTTCGTCTGCTCGTCGAGCGGGAGCGGAATCTAAGGATGGGCGCCGTCGGCGTCTCGCTCGGCGGCAACGTCCTGCTCAAGTGGCTGGGCGAGCGGGAGGTCGGAGTGCCGGCGGAGCTCGTCGGGGCCGTCGCCATCTCGGTCCCGTTCGACCTCGAGCCGTGCGCACGCGCGCTCGACCGGGGGCTCTGCCGATGGATGTACGCGGCGAACTTTCTCGGCACGATGCGCGCCAAGGTACGCCGGAAGGCCGACCGCGATCCCGACCTTCGCCGCTTGATCGATCTGCCCCGGGCCCTTCGCGCGCGGACCTTCGCCGAGTACGACCGCGCGGTCACAGCGCCGCTCAACGGCTTCGCCGACGAACGCGACTACTGGCGTCGCGCGTCCAGCGGCCCGTACCTTTCACGCATCCGCCTGGCGACCCTGCTCGTCAACGCCTTGGACGATCCGATCGTGCCCCGCGAGGCGCTTCCGAACCCGGTCCTGCTGCCGCCGTCGGTTCGAGCCGAGTACGTGCCGCGTGGCGGTCACGCGGGGTTCATCGAGGGGCAATGGCCCTGGCACGTCAACTCGTGGGTGGAGCGGCGCGCGATCGATTTCCTGGCGCCGCTCGTCGCCGACGGGGACGGTGCGCCCCGGACGAGCCGGGTCTGCTAGCATCCCGCGCATGCGCCACGACGCCTACGGTCTGCCAGTTAGCACGGAGGCGCCCGCGGCGCTCGAGCGGTCGCCTTCCTCCATCCCCGGCGGCGACTGCGCGACCGCGGATCGACAGCTCGGGATGCTGCGCGAGCGGAGCCTGAGCGAGGGGCTCCACGCGTTCGCCGCGCGCGACTACCGGCGCGCGGTCGCACGCCCCGAGCTGGTGGCGCCTCGGGTGGTCGAGCTGGGTGGCAGTCGCGCTCAGCGCGACGTCTTTCACGACACGCTGCTCGAGGCGTGCTTCAGGGCCGGGGACATGGACCGGGGCGAGCGTCTGCCGGCCGAGCGCATCGCCCGCCGTCTGGACCACTTCGGGAAGAGCCAAACCGCGACGGATATCGGCACCGCCGCTCGATGACGCGTCCGTGGACCCGCGCCGCGCTCTGCATTGTCGTCGCGGTCGTCCTCGGCGCGTGCGCGGCGCTGGGCGAGCGGTCTACCGACCTCGACCTCGTTCGACTGACACTGTTGCAGATCAACGACCACTACGTCCTCGAGCCCGTGGACGGCGGGCGACGGGGCGGGATGGCGAGGCTGGCGACGCTCGTCCGCGAGGTCCGCCGCGAGAACCCGAACACGGTCTTCGTTCTCGCGGGCGACACCCTCTCACCTTCCGTCGAGTCCACGTTCCTCCAGGGAGCGCAGATGATCGCGGCCCTCAACGCGATCGGCCTGGACTTCGCGACGTTCGGCAACCACGAGTTCGACTTCGGCCCCTCGGTCCTCATCGAGCGCATGAACGAGTCGAAGTTCCGCTGGCTCTCGGCCAACGTCGTCGACCGGCGCTCGGGTCGGGCATTCGGCGGCGCGTCGACCGAGGTGATCCTCACGCTCGGTGGCGCCCGCGTCGGGCTCTTCGGTCTCACCACCCCCGATAGCGCGACGACCTCACGGCCCGGGTCGGATGTCGTGTTCGGTCAGCCCGTCACGGTCGGCCGGGAAGCGGCCTCGCGCCTCAGAGCGCGGGGCGCAAGCCTCGTGGTGGCGGTCACACACATGGAGATGGCCGAGGACAAGGCCCTCGCCGCGGCCGCGGACGTGGACGTGATCCTGGGCGGGCACGAGCACGAGCCCCTGGTCGCCGAGGAAGGCAAGACGCTGATCACCAAGGCGGGGTCGGACGCTCGCTACCTCGTCCAGGTCGATCTGTGGCTCACGCGTGACGGGCGGCTGCTCGAACGGTCCTGGCGCTTTCGCGAAGTCAGCCGACGGGTGCCACCCGATTCGGCCGTCGAGGTGCTGGTCCGCGAGTACGCCCAGCGGCTCGACCGCGAGCTGGACGTCGTCGTCGGCCGCACGGCTGTTCCGCTCGAGGCGCACGGCAGCAAGGTGCGGACCCAGGAGACCAACCTTGGCGACTTCGTGGCCGACATCATACGGGAGCGTCTCGGGAGCGACGTGGCCGTCGTGAACGGCGGCGCGATCCGTACCAACCGCACGGTGCCGCCGGGGCCGCTGACGAAGCGCGACGTCCACAGCCTCTTGCCCTTCACCGATGTGGTGCTGAAGCTCGAGATGCGTGGACGCGACCTCCGGGCGGCGCTCGAGCACGGGCTCGCCCAGGCCGACCGCGAGGGCGGCGGGTTCCTGCAGCTCTCCGGGGTGCGGCTCGTCTGGGATCCCGGGTTGCCGATGGGACGCCGGATCGTGGACGCCTCCGTCGGGAACCGACCGCTCGCGGACGATGCCGCCTACACCGTCGCCGTGCCGAGCTATCTCGTTCGCGGCGGAGACGGGTTCACCGCCTTTGCACGGGCGGCAATCATCATCGGGGGAACCAGCGGGCCGCAAGTCGCCCAGCTCGTGCTCGACGCCCTCACGGCGCATGGCGAGATCGCTCCGACTATCGACGGTCGCATCACCAGGGCTCGCTAGCCGCGGCTTATCCACTTATCCCCAGGAACCCACAAAGCGAAAATCGGCCGGTGGAGCGCGCTGCTGCGCCCGTCAACCCTTGTGAGCCAAGCAAAAATCGGCGCGCACGCACGAGGGTGTCTGATGTCACAGTTCGCTCGCGGCCCTGCGTCGTCGGACGCGCCTAATTCCGCATTTCTCGCGGCGATGTTCGCTGTTGATCTCGTCGCGCTCGGCACCGTACCGTGCTTCCACCTTGTTCAAACCGCCCCGCGTTCTGGTCGTCGATGACGAGCGATACGTGCGAGGACTTTTGTCCGAGTTGCTGACGATCTGGGGCTGTGAGGCCGACGTCGCGTCGAACGGGACCGAAGGCCTGATGCTCTTCAAGCAGAGGAGCTATGACCTCGTCCTCACCGACTACGTCATGCCCGGGTGCTCTGGCCTCGAGCTGGTCGAACACGTTCGAACCAGCGACGCGGCGGTCGGCGTGATCATGTTGACGGCGTCGGGGGCCGAACTGGACAGCCACGGTCGACGGCTCGGGTTCACCCTGCTGCGGAAGCCGCTTCAGATCGACCGGCTGGAGAAGGCCGTGAGGCAGACCCTGCCCGCCCGCTAGCGCCTACTTGCCGAGGACCTTGCGGGGATCTAACGCGTCGCGAAGTCCGTCGCCGATGTAGTTGATGGAGAGCACCGTGAGGAAGATCGCCGTCCCCGGGAAGAGGGCCCAGTGAGGCGCGAAGTCGAGGTTGTCCTTGGCGTCGAACAGGATCCGGCCCCACGTCGGGATGTCGGGAGGGAACCCGAGTCCGAGGAAGGACAGCGTGGACTCGGCAATGATCGCCGCGGCGACATCGATGGTGCCGGCCACGATGACCGGACCCATCGAGTTCGGCAGGATGTGGCGCACCACCTGTCGGAGCGGCGAGGCGCCCAGGCCGCGCGCCGATTCCACGAATTCCTTCTCGCGTAACGACAGGAACTGGGCGCGCACGAGGCGCGCGACGGGCATCCAGCGCAGGCCGCCGATCACCGCGACGATCAGGATGAAGACGCCGACCTCGGGCCCGAGCGTCTTTCGAAGCGCGTCGCGGAAGAGGTAGACGATCAGCAGCAGCAGCGGCAGCCCGGGGAGCGACAGAAACATGTCGGTGATCCGCATCAGCGTGTGGTCGATCGCGCCGCCCAGGTATCCGGACGCCGCGCCGATTGCGGTCCCTATGGAGATCGCGATCAGCATCGCAGCGACGCCGACCGCGAGCGAGATGCGGCCGCCGTAGAGCATGCGCGCCAGGAGATCCTGACCGAGATCGTCGGTGCCGAGCGGGTGACTCCACGACGGGCTCTTGAGCTTGGCCTTGAAGTCGATCTCGTTGATCGGCAGGCGCCAGGCGAGAGGACCCGCCAGCACCGCGACCACCATCGCCAGGAGGATCACCGTGCCCACCATGGCGAGGCGGTGGCGGCGGAAGCGGCGGCTGGTCTCGCGCCACAGAGAGGACCGGGGCTCGGCGGCCGCGACCGCGAGCTTGCCGGCGACCGTGGGGGAAGCCACTCTGGCCGTCATTACTGGTAGGAGATCCGTGGGTCGAGCCACCCGTACAGAAGGTCGGCCGCGAGATTGGATACTACGACCAGGCACGAGAAAATGAACGTCACCGCCATGACCACCGGCGTGTCGTTGGCGAGGATCGAGGCGATCAGGAGCGAGCCGATCCCCGGCACGCGGAAGATCTGCTCCGTGACGATGGCGCCGCCGAAGATATTCGGGATCTGGAGCGCGACGAGGGTCACGACCGGGATCAGCGCATTCCTGACGACGTGCTTGACGAGGGTCGTCCCCTCGGACAGCCCCTTCGCCCGCGCGGTGTTGACGTAGTCGAGCCGGATGACGTCGAGCACCGCGGCCCGCATGAAGCGCGTCATCGAGGCCGCCTGGAAGAGGCCCAGCACCGCGACCGGCATCATGGCCTGCCGGACGTGCTCCCAGTACCACCGCCACCCCGTCGCGCTGATGTCCGCCCGGTAGATGAACGGGAGCCAATCGAGATAGATGCTGAACAGCAGGATGAAGAGGAGGCCCGTGAAGAACGTCGGCAGCGAGAATCCGATGAACGCGAGTGTCGTCGCCACCTGGTCGAAAATCGAGTAGGGACGGAGGGCCGAATACGTGCCGATGGGGATGGCGATGAGGATCGCCAAGAGCGAGGCCGAGCCGAGGACGGCGAGCGTCGCGGGCAACCGCTGCAGGATGAGCGTGTCGACGTCGACGCGGCTCACGAACGAGAAGCCCCAGTCACCGCGCGCCATCGCCACGACCCAGCGCGCGTAGCGGAGGGGCAGGGGGTCGTCGAGGCCGAACTTCGCGCGCAGGTTCATGCGCACCTCGGCCGGGACGTTGGGGTTCGTCGCCAGTTCCTCGAAGGGATCGCCGGGGGCCAAGGCCAGGATCGTGAACAGGACGGCGCTGATCCCGGCGAGCACCGGGATCGAGATCAGCGTGCGACGGAGCAGATATTTCGACATGCTCGTGAGCCGCCGGGGCGGGCAGGCTCGAGCGCGCCTGCCCGGCCGGCGGCGTCGCGTTACGCCTGTTTCGACCAGTACGCGAGAGCCCAGAAGTCGCCGTCCCACCCACTCTGGACCACGTCGCGCATCCGGTTCGAGATCGCGGCGACGCGCGGGCGGAACACCACGGGAATGACCACGACGTTCTGGATGACGAGGTCGTTCATCTTGACGAAGAGGGCGGCGCGCTTGACCGGGTCCATCTCCGTCTCGGCGGCTTTCCACGCCCGGTCGTACTCCTCGTTGCGCCAGCGCGTGGGATTGCGGCCCGCCCATTTGTTGTCCTTGGAGGCGACTTCCCAGCTGACGAACTGGTCCATGAAGCGCTGCGGGTCGGGCTGGATCATGGTCGTCGTGAACATTTGTAGATCCGTGCTGAAGCGAGGGAAGGTGTCGGGGTTCGCCGGATCCGACGAGAAGAACACGTTCGCGGTGATCGACTTCAGCTCCAGGTCGATGCCAGCCTTGGCACACGCCTGCTTCACGATCTGCTGGGTCTTCTGCCGCGGAGCGTTGATGGACGTCTGGTAGACGAACTTCAATTTCTTGCCGTCCTTGGCGCGGATGCCGTCGGCGCCGCGCTTCCAGCCCGCCGCGTCGAGGATCTGGTTCGCCTTGTCGACGTTGAACTCCCACTTCGTGTTCTTCGAGACGAACCGGGACGGCGCGTTGATGAAGTTCGCGGTGGCGACGCCCGTGCGCCCGTAGATCTCCTCCTGGACCGACCCGCGGTCGACCAGGACGTTCAGCGCCTGGCGCACGGCGGGGTCGCTCAGCACGGGGTGCTTGGTCTTGGTCGAGGACCGCTCACCGTCGACCTCGGTCCACGGATCGGTGGTGTTGAGCTGGATGTGCTCGATGTTGCCGCCGGAGACGATGTCGGCGCGGCCCTTGCCGCCCTGCTCCCAGCGTCTCAGAATCTCGTCCTCCACCTGCATGTTCCAGGCGTAGTCGAACTCGCCAGTCTGGAGCACGGCGCGCGCGGCGGAGGGCGCGTCGCCGCCGCCCTTCATCTCGATCTGGTCGAAGAACGGCCGGTTGGCCACGTGGTAGCTCGAATGGAGCTCGCCCCGGACGATGTCGCCCGGCTTGAAGTCCACGCATCGGTAGGGTCCAGTCCCCACGGGCTTCAGGTTGGTCGGAGCCTCGCGCGACTTGTCACCCTTGTAAGCCTGGAAGAGGTGCTTGGGAATGATCATCCCGGTCGGGCCGCAGAACGCCGCCGACCAGAACGGCATCGGCGACTTGAAGACGAGCTTCACGGTGTGACTGTCGAGCTTGTCAATCCGGGAGATGTCGCGGTACTGGCCAATCGTGACGGCGGACGTCGCCGGATCCATGACGTACTCCCAGTTGAAGACCACGTCGTCGGCGGTGAAGGGCTTGCCGTCGTGCCACACGACGTTCTTCTTCAGGCGCCAGGTCACGGACAATCCGTCCTTCGCCACCTGCCCGTTCTGGAGGCTCGGCACGTCGGCGGCGAGCACCGGGACGATGTTTCCGTCGGGATCGTACGCGCCGAGCGGCTCGTAGAAGACCCGCGAGGCGTCCTGGTCCTTCGTGCCGTTGGCGAAGTGCGGGTTCAAGAGAGTCGGCGCTTGCCACCAGAGCGTCTTGACGATGCCGCCACCGCCCCGCTTCGTGGGGTTCAACGTCCACTTCGTCTGCGCCTGTGCCAGGCCCGCCGACACCAGCATCTGGGCGGCCATGGGCGCCGTCAGGCCCAGCCCTACGATCATCTGAACGAAGCGCCGGCGGCTCAGGCGGCCGCGCCTCACCTCCTCGAGCAACATCCTCAGGTCACGCTCGCCCATTCAGTCCTCCCAGGGGATCGGTCGGTGTCCTGACTGATCGCGGTTCCTTACAGGTGTGAGACGGCCGGCCTTGACCTCGTCGATGAGAGCGTGGATATCCCGCTCCCCCGCGGGGTCGTCCTCCCTCCGGTCGCGATGTCGCGGCGCGCCGGCGAGGCTTGTCTCCGCGGCGGGTTCGGGTCGTCCCTGAGAACGCGTAGAGGTCATCCGAGTCCGCTTACTATAGCAAGTGTGGCCGAATCGTCGAGCGAATGTAGGGGTATACTTTTGGGTGGTTTCAACGTGACGAGGGCGACAATGCGGGTGCGGACATGCGGCGCGAGCTGGCGCTGACCGCGGTGGTGGTCGCCGCGGCCGCGGTGGCCGGCGTTGGACTCTTCGCCACGCTGAAGCCGGCGCCAGACGCCCCGGCGGCGGCGGCGACAGCTGGAGGCGCGCCGTCGGGCGTCGAGGGCGCGAGCAGCATCCTCGACGCCACGAGCGCTGACCTGCCCGCGGGCCAGGGGCTCGGCCTCGACGCGGTCGTGCGCGAGCTCGATCTGATCCGGCCGTCGCGGTCGAAGCGGGCCGAGGACTTCACAGTGGCGCTCCTGCGCGGCGAGACGCTCAAGCTCAGGGAGCAACGCGGGAAGGCGGTCATGATCAACTTCTGGGCGACCTGGTGTCCGCCATGCCGCGAAGAGATGCCGGCGATGGAACGCCTCTATCGCCGGCACCGGGAGCGAGGCTTCGTGATCCTGGCCGTTTCGGTCGACACGGACGCGTCGCTCGTTCGACCGTTCCTCGAGCAGCACAAGCTCACGTTCCCGGTGACGCTCGACGCGAAAATGGATCTCGCCAACACCTATGGCGTTCGCGCGCTGCCCTCGAGCTTCCTGGTCGACCGCCATGGCTACCTCGCAGCGCTGGCGCTCGGCCCCCGCGCGTGGGACAACCGCGCCGCCCACGCGCTCGTCGAGGGGATGCTCGCGCAGTGACGAACGAGTCACTCGGCGTCGCGGTCGCGTTCACCGCGGGGCTCTTCTCGTTCCTGTCGCCGTGCGTGCTGCCGCTCTTCCCCTCCTACGTGTCGTTCATCACCGGCATGTCCGTCGCCGACCTCACCACGGACCTCTCGCCCGTCGCGCGGCGGCGGGTCCTGATCCACGCGCTGGCGTTCGTCCTGGGCTTCTCGCTCGTCTTCGTCGCGCTCGGCGCGTCGTTCAGCGCCGCGGGGCAGTTCCTGCTCGACTATCGCGAGTGGATCCGCCGCATCGGTGGCGCGTTCATCGTGATCTTCGGGCTCTATATCATCGGACTCCTGAAGATCGGGTTCTTCGGGCGCACACAGCAGTGGCAGCTCAGAGAGAAGCCCGCCGGGTATCTGGGCTCGCTCGCGGTGGGTATCACCTTCGCCATCGGCTGGACCCCCTGCGTGGGACCGATCCTCGGGGCCATCCTCTCGCTCGCCGGCACGGCCGAGACGGTCCAGCGCGGGATCGGTCTCCTGGTCGCCTACTCGGCGGGTCTCGGGCTACCGTTCCTGATCTCGGCCGCGGCACTCGGCCCCTTCCTGGCGTTCTTCAAGCGCTATCGCCCGTTCATCCCTGTGGTCGAGCGTGCGGCGGGAGTCGTCCTAGTCGTGGTCGGAGTCCTCGTCTTCACGAACTACTACGTCGTCCTGAACGCCTGGGCGATCTCGCTCACCCCGGACTGGCTCCTCAAGCGGCTGTAGCCGCGTGCGCGTTCACGTCCGCGTTCCCGCCACCTCCGCGAACCTCGGCCCGGGCTTCGATGCCCTCGGCCTGGCGCTCGCCCTCCACAACGAGGTCGTCGCCGAGGAAGGGCAGGGCGTAAGCGTGAGGATCGAGGGTGAGGGCGCGGATCGCCTGGCCAGAGACGGGGACAACATCGTCGCCAGGGGCGTCCGGCTCGCCTACGAGGCCTCGGGGCGAGCGTTCAAAGGTTGCGCGCTGGCGTGCGTGAACCGCATCCCCGCCGCGCGTGGTCTCGGCTCGAGCGCGGCGGCGTGGGTCGCCGGCCTGGTCGCGGGCAACACGCTCCTCGGCGCGCCCCTGTCGAGGGACGCCCTGCTCGATCTCGCGGCCCGCGCCGAGGGCCATCCGGACAACGTCGCGGCGGCGATCTTCGGGGGCTTGACGGTTTCCTGCACCACGCCGGAGGGAGTCACGGCCGTCGCCCTCCCCGTGCCGGAGAGCCTCGCGTGGGTCGTGCTCGTCCCCGAGGTCACCGGTGCCACCGCCGAGGCGCGGGCGCTTCTGCCACGGTCGGTGCCACGCGAGGACGCCGTCTTCAACGTCCAGCGCGTCGCGCTGCTGCTGGCGAGCCTCCAGGCTGCGCGACCGGCGGCGCTCGCGACGGCCCTCGAAGACCGGCTGCACCAGCCCTACCGCCTGAAGCTCTTCCCGTGGATGTCCGAGGTCGCCGCCGCCGCCCGGGCGGCCGGGGCACTCGGCTGCGTGCTCAGCGGCGCTGGTCCGTCGTTGCTCGCGGTCGTTGCCGGCGACGGCGCCGCCGTCGCCCGGGCGCTGGAGGTCGCCCTGCGGAAAGCAGGCGTCCAGGGCACGGCGCGAGCGTTCGACGTCGACTCCGCGGGCGCGACGAGCCAGCTCCTCTAGCAGGCTGCGGAAAAACCCGACTTTTGATGCCGGGGCACGTTGAGAGTTCGATTACGATGCGCGCAAGACCGAGCGAGGAGGCGCGCATGCGTGGTGAGGGAACGGGGCAGGAACCCCACATGTGGAGCTACGTGCCGCTGGAGCAACGAATCCCGACCGACCATCCACTGCGTCCCCTGCGCGTCATGGTCGACGCGATCTTGCGGGAGCTGTCGCCCCAGTTCGATCAGCTGTACGCCAAGGTCGGGCGGCCGTCGATTCCCCCCGAGCACCTGCTGCGGGCCCTGCTCCTGCAGGTACTCTACAGCGTGCGCAGCGAGCGGCTGCTCATGGAGCAGCTCGACTACAACTTGCTGTTCCGGTGGTTCGTCGGCTTGGCGATGGATGACTCGATTTGGGACGCCACGGTGTTCACCAAGAACCGGGAACGGCTGCTCCGCGGCGATATTGCGCGCGCCTTCTTCGAGCGGGTGCGCGCCCAAGCCGAGCAGCGCGGCCTGCTGTCCGACGAGCACTTCACGGTCGACGGCACTCTGATCGACGCCTGGGCGAGCCTCAAGAGTTTCAAGCGCAAGGATGCGCCGCCGGCCACGCCGGACGACCCCGGAAATCCCACGGTGAACTTCCATGGCGAGCGGCGTAGCAACGCGACGCACGCCTCCACGACCGATCCGCAGGCGCTGCTGTACCGCAAGGGCGCCCGGCGCGAAGCCAAGCTCTGCTACCAGGGCCACGTGCTGATGGAGAACCGCCACGGCCTCGCGGTCGACGGTTGCCTCACCCCCGCGAATGGCTACGGCGAGCGCGCGGCCGCGCTCGAAATGGTCGGGCCGGTGGCGATGAGCCGGCGGATCACCCTGGCGGCGGACAAAGGCTATGACACGCGCGATTTCGTCGGAGCCCTGCGCCTGCTCCAGGTGACCCCGCACGTGGCCCAGAACACCTCGAACCGGTCGAGTGCGATCGATCGGCGAACCACACGCCACGCCGGCTACCAGGTGAGTCAACAGAAGCGCAAGCGGATCGAAGAGGTCTTCGGCTGGCTCAAGACCATCGGGCTGATGCGGCAAACGCGCCATCGCGGCCGTCGGCGCGTCGGATGGATGTTCGTCTTTAGCTTGGCGGTCTACAACTTGGTGCGCATCAGGAACCTGGCGGAGTGTCCGGCATGACGCGACACCCCCGCTCTGCGCCCTCCGGCGGCGGCCGGCCGCAGCGAAAGAACCCACTTCAAAGCCCATCGGGGTCCTGTGATGCGTCGCGGCCCTCAACTGTGTGCCTTTCACCTGCTTTTTCCGTAGCCTGCTAGGTCGCCGGACCATTCCGGTCTCACCGCGCGCCACGATTGTCCTCGTCGTGTGGGTGGCGCTTGCCGTGGCCAATGGTCTCTACTTTTCCTTCTCGGTATTCCTCGTCCCGCTCGTCGAGGAATTCCGCTGGTCGCGTGGGCTGACTGCCGGAGCTCTGTCGCTGTCGACGATCGTGCAAGGCCTGCTGGCACCGGTCGCGGGAATCCTGGTCGACCGGTTCGGGCCGCGGCGCGTGATCCTCACCGGAGCCGTGCTCCTGTCCGGCGCGTCATGGGCTCGTACCGGGTCGTGTTCCTCGCATCGGTGATCTTCTGCGCCCTGGGGTCCACATGTTTCTGGTTGGCCGGACGGCGCGCGCCTTGACGGGGCCGAGCACGCGGTGCTAACTGGATCGAGCATGAGTGAGGGCGTCCTCCCGGACCGCGAGCTACGCGCAGCGGCCCGCGACGGCTGGATCGCCGCGCCGGGAGGCATCGAAGACCGGCAGTTCCAGCCCGCCAGCCTGGACCTCCGCCTCGGACCGGACGCGTATCAGCTCCGGGCCAGTTTCCTGCCGTTCCGGGAGACCGTGCAGAGCCGCCTCGGCGAGCGCGGCCTCGCCGACAGCGACCTCGTCATCGACCAGCTAACCCTGACCGGCTCCGGCGCGACGTTGCAACGGGGATCCGTGTACCTCGTCCCCCTCCTCGAGTCGCTGGATCTGCCGGCGCACCTACGCGGCCGCTCCAACCCGAAGTCGACCACGGGGCGACTCGACATCTTCACACGGGTGATCACCGACGCCACGCCCCGGTTCGACGAGATTCGCTCCGGGTATCGTGGTGCGCTTTATCTGGAGGTCTCGCCGCAATCGTTTCCCGTGCGCGTGCAAGTCGGCGCCTCGCTCAACCAGCTCCGCCTGCTTTGCGGGCAGACCTCGATGTCGGATCCGGCGCTTGAGGCGCTGTACCGCGAGACACCGCTGCTCTACGACGACGACGAGCGGCCGATTCCGGCCGAGCGCGCTGCCTTCAACGACGGGCTCTGCATGGGCGTGGACCTCTCCGGGAGGCTGACCGACGGGATCATCGGCTACCGCGCGCATCCGAATCCACCGGCCGTCGACCTGGGCCGCACCGGGGTCTACGACCCGACAGAGTTCTGGGAGCCGATCAAGCGCCCCTCGCGCGACGCCTACATCCTGGAAGCTAACCGGTTCTACATCCTCCTATCCAAGGAGCGCATCCGGGTTCCGCCCGAGTTCGCAGCGGAGATGGTGGTGTACGACGCCGGCGCCGGCGAGATCCGGACGCATTACGCCGGTTTCTTCGATCCTGGATTCGGCTGGGGGGACGGGACCATTCTGGGTACCAAGGTGGTTATGGAGGTGAGGGCGCGCGAGGTGCCGTTCATGGTCTATGATGGCCAGACGTCGTTCAAGGTGTGGTTCGAGCGCCTCCGCTCACGCCCCGAGCGCGTCTATGGTGCGGGCCTGGGCTCGTCCTACCAGCGCCAGATGCTGACCCTCAGTAAGCACTTCAAACGCTTGTGAGAGGGGGCGTGCTAAAATGCATCCAGTAGTGGTTCGTGAGGGTTTGCCACAGGGTTCGTTGCCCCATGGAGGGCGAGATGGCTGAGCAGAAGAAGAAGGAAGTCCGGCCGACCAAGCCCGCTGAAGGCGGCGACGGAGCTGCCGCGAGCCCCGAGCTGGCCAAGAAGGGCAAGAAGATCAAGGAAGACATCGACAAGCTCCTCGACGAGATCGACGACATCCTGGAGGAGAACGCCGAGGAGTTCGTCAAGAGCTACGTGCAGCGGGGCGGCGAGTAACGAATGCCGATCTACGAGTACCGCTGCAAGCAGTGCGAGCAGGAGTTCGAGAAGTACGTCCCCGGCGCCTCGACCGTCGTCGCGTGCCCCGGCTGCGCCAGCGAGCAGGTCATGCGCAAGCTATCGGTCTTCGGCCTCAAGACCGCCGGCGCGTTCCAGCCGTCCGCCATGTCGGGCGGCGGCTGCTGCGGCGGCGGCTGTTCCTGCCACTGAGAGGCGTCCAGGCTCCCGGCTCCTTCTGATGGACCTTCGCCGCCTCGAGATCTTCGCGAAGGTGGCCGAGCTCGGGAGCTTTTCACGCGCCGCCGAGGCGCTCTTTCTCACCCAGCCGACGATCTCCGAGCACATTCGTGCCCTCGAAGACGAGCTCGGCGTCCAGCTGCTCGACCGGCTCGGCCGTGGCACCACGACCACACGCGCGGGCGACCTCATGCTCGGGTACGCCCGGCGCATGCTAGCCCTCTCGCGCGAAGCGCGGCAGGCGCTCGACCAGTTCCAGGGACGGCTGAGCGGCCAGCTGGTTGTGGGCGGCTCGACGATTCCAGGGGAATATCTGCTGCCCGCGCTGATCGGTCAGTTCAAGGCGAAGTATCCGGACATCTCGATCTCGCTGCTGATCGGCGACAGCCGCCAGGTCATGACGTGGGTCGAGGACGGTCGGGCCGAGGTCGCTGTGGTCGGCGCGCGTCCCGGACCCCGCACGCTCATCTCGCGCGAGCTGATGCCGGACGAGCTCGTCGTCGTCCTCCCAGCCGATCACCCCTGGGCCGGACGCAAGACCGTGACGCTCGCCGACGTGCGGCGTGAGCCCATGATCGTCCGGGAGCAGGGTTCCGGCTCGCGCGAAGCCCTGGAGCACGCGCTGGGCGAGGCGAACGCTGATCTGACGGCGTTTCGTGTCGTCGGCGAGATGGGCTCGACCCAGGCGATCAAGCAGGCCGTACGCTCCGGGGTCGGAATCGCGATCATCTCGAAGCGGGCGGTCGACGACGAGTGCCGGGCGCGTCTCCTTTCCAGCGTGAAGGTCAAGGACCTGCGCGTTTCACGGTTCTTCTACCTCGTGACCCACCGCGACCGGAGCCGCTCGCCGCTGGCCCAGGCCTTCGTGGACTTCGTGGAATCCCAGCTCCCCGAGCGCGCGTCCAAATAGCGACAATGGCCGAACACACCCACACGGAGGTCCGCCTCACTTCGTACGCCGCCTGCGCCGGCTGAGCGTCGAAAATGGCTCCTGGAGATCTCCAGGAGGTGCTGGCGGTGCTGAAGCCCGGCGGGACGCCGCCGCCTTCGGACCTGCTCGTCGGTCTCGGCGCGGCGGACGACGCCGCAGTGTATCGTCTCACTCCCGATCTGGCGATCGTCGAGACCGTCGACTTTTTCCCTCCGGTTGTGGATGACCCCTGGACGTGGGGCGCTGTGGCGGCAGTCAACGCGATGTCGGACGTCTACGCGATGGGCGGCGAGGTCATGTTCGCGCTCGCCGTCGCGGGATTTCCGCGCGAGATGTCGAAGGCCATCGTCTCGGAGGTGTTTCGCGGGGGCCGCGACAAGGTCGCCGAGGCGGGGGGCGTGATCGCGGGTGGGCACACCGTGGTGGACGCCGAGCCGAAGTACGGCCTGTGCGTGACGGGCCGAGTCCATCCGGACCGGATTCTCATCAAGGGTGGTCTTCGACCGGGCGACCGCGTCTTTCTCTCCAAGCCACTCGGCACCGGCGTGATCACGACGGCGGCGAAGAACGGCGCCGCCAGCGCCGACGTGCTCGCGGGCGCGGTGGCCAGCATGCTGCGGCTCAACCGCGTCGCCGCTGAGGTTGCGCGCGACAGCGGCGCCAAGGGAGCGACCGACATCACCGGATTCGGCTTTCTGGGCCACGCGGGCGAGATGGTCAAGGCGTCGCGCGCGGGTCTTGCGATCGACGCCTCCCGCCTGCCGATCCTTCCCGGTACGCGCGAGCTCGCCGAGGCGGGGCAGTGGAGCGGTGGGATGAAGCGGAACCGCCGCTATGTCGATTCGTCGTTCGGCGCCGATCTCACGATCGCGCCGTCCGTGCCGGCATATCTGGCGTCGTTGCTCACAGAATCAGAAACATCGGGCGGGCTGCTGTTCTCGGTTGCCCCCGACCGCGCCCCGTCCGTCATCGACGCCTTCCGCCGACGAGGCGAGGACTGCTGGGAGATCGGCTCGGTGCTGGCCGAGCCCGTGATCCGCGTGAACGCCTGAGCGGCTGAGCGCGCCCGGCCCGCGATCGGCGTCCTCCATGGCGCGTTCCGCAGGGATAGGGCTTACCGATTTGCGTTCCATCCGAATCCCTATACGCTTGCTTCCCGTCTACTGATCTGGCGAGCGTGGCCTCTCCGCGAGCGGCCCGATCGGGTTTCCTGGACAAGGAGAATGCCATGAACCGACGCACATTTTTGAGGGTCGCCGCGCTGCCCGCGGTCGTCGCGGCGGCGCGGGTGACGGGTGTCCCATCGGTGGCGCGAGCCCAGCAGAAGGAGTTCACGCCGCGCCCAGGCACCTGGCGGACGTTCGAGATCACGACGCGAGTCGAGGTGTTGGAGCCCACGGGCGTGTCCCGGGCCTGGCTGCCGATTCCCTCGGTCAAGTCGGAGTATCAGAAGCCACTCGGCGACCAGTGGTCGGGGAACGCGAAGGTATTGAAGGCGTCGACCGATGGCTCCTACGGCGCCGGCATGCTCTACGCCGAGTTCGCCAGCGACGAGCCGGCTCCGGTCGTCGAACTGACGAGCCGCTTTCAAACCCAGGATCGCGCGGTCGACTGGTCCAAGAAAGTCGCCGCCGAGGAGGATCCTGCGCTCTTGAGGTTCTGGACGAAACCCACCGACCTCATGCCCACCGACGGCATCGTCCGTGAGACGGCGCTCGAAGTCACCAAGGGCAAGGCCACCGATGTCGAGAAGGTGAAGGCGGTGTACGACTGGATTCTCGCCACTACCTATCGCGAGCCCAAGGTGCGCGGCTGCGGGGTCGGCGACATCAAGGCGATGCTCGAGACGCGAAACTTCGGCGGGAAGTGCGGTGACATCAACGCGCTGTTCGTCGGCCTCGTCAGATCCGTCGGTGTGCCTGCCCGCGACATCTACGGCATCCGCGTGGCGCCGTCGGCGTTCGGGTACAAGGCGCTTGGGGCGGGGAGCGCCAATATCAGCAAGGCGCAGCATTGCCGCGCCGAGGTCTTCCTGAAGGACTATGGCTGGGTAGCCATGGATCCTGCCGACGTCACCAAAGTGGCGCGGGAAGAGACGAGCGAATGGTTGAAGGTCGAGCACCCGCTTGTCGAGGCAGTCCGGCCCAAGCTGTTCGGCGGGTGGGAAGGCAACTGGGTCGCGTTCAACACCGCGCACGACGTAGCGCTCCCGAATGCCACGCAGGGCGGAAAGCTCGGGTTCTTCATGTATCCGCAGTCCGAGACCGCGCAGGGCCGACGCGATAGCCTCGATCCCGACAACTTCAAGTACACGATCAGCACGCGCGAGATCAAAGCGTGAGCGCCGGATGCCGGCGGGTACCGTGACGCTCGTCGCGCCACCCGCCGGGCCCCGGCACCCTCGATGGCACGCTCCGCCCGATTCGCGGTCCTGACGCTCGGCGTGATGTTCTGCGCGTCCCTGCTCCTGGCGGGTGACGCGCACGCCGACTCCGCTCGATTCCTCCCCTGGAAGGAGCCGACGGCGCCGCCCCTCGCCCTGAACGATCTCTTCGGCCGGCCGCATACCCTTGCCGACTACCGTGGCAGCGTCGTCCTGCTGAACTTCTGGGCGACGTGGTGCGCGCCGTGCCGCGAGGAGATGACCTCGATGCGAGCGCTGCAGACGCGGCTGGCCGGCCGCCCGTTCGTGATCCTCCTGGTGAACTACGGGGAAGCGCAGGCGCGCATCAGCGGGTTCGTCAAACGCGAGTCTCTCGCCTTCCCGATCCTCCTCGATCCGAATCAGGAGGCGGCGCGGGCGTGGCGAGTCCGCGTGCTGCCGTCGAGCTTTCTGATGGACGCGGACGGCCGCGTGCGCTACGGCGTGATCGGCGAGATCGACTGGGCGAACGTGGAGACTGCGAACATCGTGCAGGAGCTCTTGCGTTAGGACCTGTCCGGCCCGATCTCCGTGTCCGGGGCGCGGATCGCGCCCGCGAAGGCTATGCGCCCGACGGGCGTGACGCGCGCTGGTTTCGCAGGACGGCCAGAAGGCGCTGCTTCAGCTCCGCGGGGATCTCCACTTCCCTGAGCTTGGTCGCGGCGGTGATGGTGCCACGGTAGGTCTTCACGAAGGCGACGCAGGGGGCGCACCCCTCGATGTGCCACTCCAGCAGCTCGCGTGTGTCCTTCGGCAGGGTCCCGTCGAGATAATCGCTCAGAAGATCGGCGATCTGCCGACACTCGATCGTTGAGGGGCCAGGCGCTCCACAGTCAGGCATCGCGGTCTATTATATGCGACGCTCCGGCGGGCGCGAGAGATTCCGCTCCGGGCGCTTGGCTCGCTTTACGCGCCGCGTCGGCCCCGGTATGCTCGCGCCGATGCCATCTCGCGTCGCGATCTTCACCCCGTTCGCCCCTCCTTCCGTGCGCGGCAACGCCGTAACCGTGGCGCGTGTGGCGATGGGGCTCAGCGATCGCGGTGTCAAGCTGCGCGTCTGGGACCTTTCCGTGAGCGCGGACACGACGATCGAGGCCGAAGTCGAGGCCTATCGTCCAGTGCTGGTTCATGCTTTCCACGCCTACCGCGCGGGTCCGCTCGCCTTGCGCGTGGCGCGCCGGACCGACATCCCTCTCGTGGTCACCTTCACGGGAACCGATGCCAACCACGACTTGTTCGACCCGGAGCGAGCGCCCACGGTTCGGCGGGTGCTGGAGGGCGCGGCCCGGTTGACCGCGTTCCATGCGTCCATCGCCGATCGGGTCACGGCGACCTTGCCGGATCTCCGCGGGCGCTTCGCGATCATTCCCCAGTCCGTTGCACTATCGACGAGCGAAACATTCGATCTCCGAGCGCACTGGCGGCTCCCGCCCCGGAGCCCGCTGTTTCTGTTTCCGGCGGGCATCCGCGCGGTCAAGAATCCGGCGTTTCCGCTCACACCACTCGGCCGGCTGGTGCCAAGCATTCCGGAAATTCGCCTGCTCTACGCCGGCCCGGTGCTCGATCCCGGCACGGGGGAGACATTGCTGCGCTCATTGGCGGCACTTCCGTGGGCGCGCCACATCGGCGTAGTGCCGCACGCCCAGATGGCCTCGCTCCTGTCGCGGGCGGATGTGGTCCTGAACTGCTCGGTCTCCGAAGGCGGTATGGCCAATTCGGTGCTCGAGGCACTCTCGATCGGCCGGGCGGTCCTGGCCTCGAACATCGCGGGCAATCGCTCGCTCATCGACGACGGCTCAACGGGCTTTCTCTTCGGTGACGAGTCCGAGTTCGAGCGGCGAGCGGTCGAGCTCGTCCGCGATCCGGGGCTCCGGGAGCGACTCGGCCGAGCCGGCCGCGAGCTCGTGGCTCGATGCTATTCCCCAGAGCGGGAGATCGACGGCTACTGTGACGTCTATCGGCGGCTGGTCGCGGTTCCGGTGTGACCTGGCGGCTGATCGCGTGTCTGGCGCCGCGGTCAGCGGTCCGCAAAGCGTCGCCCTCGCCCGGCGATTGAGCAGTCCCGGGACGGGCGCTGATTCAGGAGTCACCGCCCCGCGACGGGCTGTCGATTTCACCGCGAGCTGACGGGGTGGGGGCCGGCGTCGCAATTGGCAGGTAACTTGCTTTGGTCATCGAGTAGTATGAAGGCACGCGGTAATTCGCAGGCTAGCCGCGCCCGGCGCTTGACGGCTCTCTATAATGGCAGCAACTTCAGGAAGCAGTGGTGGGAAGAATTCGTGAGAGGAGAGCTCGATGAATCGCGACGCTCGAGTTGAGGCGTTTGTCGCCGCCTTCGAGGCCTTGCGCGCGGAAGTCGAGAAGGTCATCGTCGGACATCACGAAGTCATCACGCACGTCCTGATCGGGATGTTCGCGGGGGGCCACGTGCTCCTCGAAGGGGTGCCGGGCCTCGGCAAGACGCTCCTCATCAAGACCCTCTCTGAAGGGCTCGAGCTCTCCTTCTCGCGCATACAGTTCACGCCCGACCTGATGCCGGCGGACATCATCGGAACCAACATCATCGTGGAGGACGCGGACGGCCGGAAGCATTTCCAGTTCCAGCACGGACCGATCTTCGCCCACATCCTGCTGGCCGACGAGATCAATCGTGCGACGCCGAAGACGCAGTCGGCGCTCCTCGAAGGGATGCAGGAGGGCGCCGTCACCGTCGGCGGCGCTTCCCGCCCGTTGCCCGCGCCGTTCTTCGTCCTCGCCACCCAGAACCCGATCGAGATGGAGGGGACGTACCCCTTACCCGAGGCGCAGCTCGATCGATTTCTCTTCAAGCTCCGAGTTCGCTATCCGGCGCTCGACGAGCTGAACGCGATCATCGACCGCACGACGCAATCGCGCCCCGCGACGGTGAGTCGGGTCCTGAGCGGACCGGCGGTGCTCTCCTTCCGGGAGCTCATCCGCGAAGTGCCGATCGCGTCGCACGTGCGCGATTTCGCCTCGGCGATCGTCATGGCGACGCACCCGCAATGGGAGCAGGCGCCCGAGGTCGCGCGACGCTTCGTGCGCTACGGCGCGAGCCCGCGCGCCGCCCAGGCGCTCGTGCTCGGCGCGAAGGTGCGGGCGCTCGCCGAGGGGCGCTACAACGTGAGCGTCGAGGACATCAAGGCGCTGGCGGCGCCGGCGCTCCGCCACCGGGTCATCCTGAACTTCGAGGGCGAAGCCGAGGGCGTGGACACCGACACGCTGGTCGCGCGGGTCCTGGACAACACCGAGGCCGCCACCGCCCAGGGCCGAGAACCGTTTCTCCGCTAACCGCGGGAGGACCGCATGAACGAGTCCCCTAGGATCGAAGGGCTCCTGCGGCGCATTCGGCGGGAGATTGGGCGCCGCCGGGCGGAGTACTACGGACTGCGCGGCGCCTTCTGGGGTGCCGTCGCGGGCGTCGTGGTCCTGCTGGCAAAGCACGCGGTGGGCGGCGCGGCCGCGTGGGCCGCGGCCGCGCTCGTGATCCTCGGCGCCGTGGCGGGAATCGGGTACGGAGCGGCCCGACGCGTCGCACGTGGAGACGCGGCCCGGGTCGCGGACCGCGCATTCGGTCTCGACGATCGCGTCGCGACGACGCTCGAGTGGGCCGAACGCGCGGACCGGACGCGACTCGTCGACTCCCTGGTCGCCGACACTGTGGCGCGCGTCGAGGCCCTCGAGCTCAAGCGCGTGGTCGGGCGCGTGGTCCCGCGCGAGGGGCGGCTCCTCGCAGTCCCGGTACTGGCGTGCCTGGTGCTCGCGATCACGCCGCCGATCCCGATGCCGTCGGGGCGCCTCCCCGACTTTTTGCCGTCGGGCGAGGAGGAGCGCGAGGAGCGCGTAAGTTCGTCGATGCTCGAGGAGACGTCGCGTCCGACCGCAAAGGACCCGCTCAAGCGCCCGTCCCTCGAGGAGCGCGACTTCGCGCAGCGGGCTGGCGGCAGCGGCGCCACGACCACCGGCGACCTCTCGGCGATCTTCAAGGACACGTCGCTTGCGAGCCAGCGGCCGGACTTCAATAGTTTCATGAAGAAAGGCGACGAGCGGCTCCGGATGCTCGAGCAGGTGGACCGTCTGCCCGATCTGCAGTCGGACTTCACGAGTAGCCAGTACAAGATGGTGTACCGCAAATCGAAAGCGTTGACGGGCGGCCTCCGCCCCGATCAGATCTCGCCTCAGAAGCTCCGCGAACTTCTCGAGGAAATGGAGCGGCTGGGCCGCAAGGGTGGCGGCAACTGGAGCGGCGACGCGATGGAGGGTATGGAGGCGCTCGAGGGTGGCCAGCCGGATCGGGCGCTCGACGCGATGCAAAAGGCGCTCGACAAGATGCGAGCGATGGACGAGGCGCAGCGCTCGGGCAAAGGCCTGCGCGGGGGGCGAGACAACGATCGGAGCGGTCGTGGGCGGGACCGCGCCCGCGGTGACGGGGTGGGTCCCGAGGACCAAGACTTCGGCGAGGGCGAGGGACTCATGCCGGGCCGGGGCCGGAGCGGCTCCCCGAAGGGCGAGGCGACGCAGCGGCTGCGCGCCAGCCCCTACGACGTCGGCGTCGAGGGCGAGTCGCGCCGTGGCCGTAAGGACGGGTACGACACCAACCTGACGGGGCGCGGCGGCAGCATGGCCTCGCGGCTCCAGTACCTGGGGGTCATCGGACAATACCGGAAGGCGATGGAGGACGCGATCACCCGGGAGCAGGTCCCGCGGGACTTTCACGACCAGATCAGGAGTTACTTCCAGGCGCTCGACGAGCGATAAGCGAAAGGAGACGGATGCCGGCGACGCGCCACGCGTTCTTCACCTCGGAGTTCCTGGCGCAGCTCGAGCGCCTCTCGCTGCTCTCGCGTCGAGTCTTCCGTGGACGCGTGAGGGGCGAGCGACGGAGCTTGCGCCGCGGACACAGCGTCGAATTCTGCGACTACCGCGCGTACGGGGTGGGCGACGACCTTCGCTACGTCGACTGGAACATCTACGGCCGCCTGGACCGTCTGCACGTCAAGCTCTTCGTCGACGAGGAAGACCTCTGCCTGCATCTGATCGTCGACGCGTCGGCGTCCATGAACTTCGGGTCGCCGACCAAGCTGGACTGCGCGGTGCGCATCGCGGCGGCGCTCGGGTTCGTGGGGCTCGTGAACCTCGAGCGTGTCGGCGTCGGCGTGCTCCGCGATCGGGTGGCCGAGGGTTGGCCCCCGACCCGGGGTCGGAGCCAGGTGGCCGGCCTCCTGGACGTCCTCGCCGGAGTCGGGCCGGCCGGCGGCACGAGCCTTAACGAGGGGCTGGGGAACTACGCGGCGCGCGCGCGGCAAGCCGGCCTCGCGGTCGTGATCTCGGACCTGCTCGATCCGGCCGGGTACGAGAGCGGCGTGCGCGCGCTTCTCGAACGGCGCTTCGACGTCCATCTGGTCCACGTGTTGGCGCCGGAGGAGATGAACCCTGAGCTCGCCGGCGACCTGCGGCTCGTCGACAGCGAGACCGGCGAAATGCGCGAGCTCTCGATGGACGGGGACGCGGTACGCGCGTACCGCGAGCGGCTTCGGCAGTTCCTCGAGCGCGTCGAGACGTTCTGTCGGACCAAGGAGATCGGGTACCACCGCCTGGCCTCTGACGCCCCCACCGAAGAGTTTGTCCTCGCCCAGCTCCGGGGCCGCGTGCTCGTATGAGTTTTCTCGCGCCGTTCGCGCTGACACTGTTCGCCCTGTCAGTGCCTTTGGTACTGCTCTACTTCCTCAAAGTTCGGCGGCGGGAGCGGACAGTGTCGAGCCTGCTCCTGTGGCCCACGTCGCTGCGCGACCGTGAGGCCTCGACCTTTTTCCAGCGGCTCCATCGCGATCCGCTGCTGCTCCTGCAGCTCCTCGCGCTCCTGGCGCTCGCCCTGGCGCTGGCCCGGCCCGTTGCGACGGTCATGGGCCAGGGCGCCCGCAAGGTCGTCGTCGTGCTCGACACCTCGGCATCGATGAAGGCGCGCGACGTCTCGCCCTCGCGCTTTGAGGCCGCGCGGGCCGGCGCCGCCGCGCTCGTGCGCGGCCTCGGTGAGGGCGCCGAAGTCATGGTCATCGAGGCCGGGGTGCAGCCGAAGGTGACGGCGGCGCTGGCCCGCGACCGTGAGCGGGCGCTGGCGGCCATCCGGGCCGCCCAGGCCCGCGACCTCCCCACCCGGATCCAGGAGGCGGTGCGCACGGCGCGCGCGCTCGTCGCGGCGGAGCCCCGGGCCGAGATCCACGTCTTCACCGACGGCGCCTTCACGCTGCCCCAGAGTCCAGATGTCGCCGATCCGAGAGTGCGGTGGGTGGGCGTCGGGCGGCACGGTCAGAACGTCGCCATCACCAGTTTGTCGATCCGAAAGAACTACTACGGAGCTTTCGACTACCAGGCGTTCGTCTCGCTCGTGAACTACTCCGTCGAGCCCCAGACGTTCAGCTTTCGCCTCGACCTCGACGGCAAGTCCATCGCCGAGAAAGAGGTGACGCTCGAGCCAAGTGTGCGGCGTTCGATGGTGCTGCCCTTCAGCCACAGCGGTGGCGGCACCGTCACGGCGCGGCTGCGGATCGACGACGACCTCGCGGTCGACAACACCGCATATGCGGTCCTGCCGCCGCCGAGGAAAATCGCGGTCCTGCTCGTGAGTGCGGGCAATCTGTTCCTCGAGAAGGTCCTCCGGACCGATCCGCAGGTGTCCCTCGAGGTGCGTACGCCCGACCAGTACCAGGGCGGCATGGGCGACGCGGACGTCGTCGTGCTCGATTCGGTGACCCCGCCGCGGGTCGGGCCGGGACGGTTCATCTTCGTCAACGCCGTGCCGCCGGACGTGCCGCTCGAGGTGCTGGGAAGGCTCGAGCGCCCGACGATCATGGATTGGGACCGGGCGCACCCGGTGATGCGTCACGTCGAGTTCGCGAAGGTCACCATCGAGGATGCGATGCGCATCCGTCCCCTGGCGGCCGGCCGGTCGGTCGTCGAGGCCGTGGGCGGCTCGCTCATCTACGCCCTCGAGGAACCCGACCGGAAGGCGCTCTTCATCGGCTTCGACCTGTTCAAGACCGATTTCCCGCTGCGGATCGCGTTCCCGTTGGTTCTCTCGAACACGCTGCGTTGGCTCCACCCGGCGGGGCTCGACCAGTCGAGCTTCCAGTTCGCGGCCGGTCAGCCGATTCTCCTCCCGGCACCACACGGCGTCACGACCGTCACGGTGACGACACCCAGCGGCCGCGCCGTCCAGGGCCGGGTCACCCGCGGCATGGTGAGTTTCACGGAGACCGACGAGACAGGGATCTACACGCTCTCGACGTCGCGCGGTGAGACTCGGGTCGCGGTGAATCTGGCCGACGCCGACGAGTCGAATCTGGTGCCGCACCCACTGCCCGCCGCGAGCGGGCATGGTCCCGCCGCGGCGCCGGTGCCCGTCCAACGCGAGTTGTGGCCGCTCTTCGTCATCCTGGCCGTGGTCCTCCTCGCCGGCGAGGGGCTGCTGTACTGGCGACGCCAGAGCGCAGGACGGTTGCGCGCGCCGGCCGGCGTGGGCGACCGCTGGGCGCTGGCGCTGCGCAGCGCGCTGGTCGTCGTCCTGTGTCTGGCGCTGCTCCGGCCGACGCTCCCGCGCTGGGTCGACCGCATGAACGTCGTGTTCCTGCTCGACCTCTCGGACAGCGTGAGCCTCGCGTCCCGCGAGCGCGCGTACCGTTTCGTCGCCGAGGCCGGCAAGCACATGAAGAGCGGCGACCGGAACAGCGTGATCGTGTTTGGCGACCAGGCGGTCGTTGATCAGCCGCTCGCCAGCCGCCCGGCCATCGACCGCCCGAAGGCCCAGGTCGATGGGCGCGGGACGAACATCTTTCAGGCGATCCAGCTGTCGCTCGCCATGCTGCCGCCGGGCCAGGCGAACCGCATCATCATGCTGACCGACGGTCGGCAGAACGCCGGCAACGCCCTTGCCGGAGCTCAAGCCGCCAAGGACGCGAGGGCGGACATCTACTACGTCCCGGCGCCGCTGACCTTCACCCAGGAGGTCGTCGCCGAAGCGATGGTGCTCCCGCACGAGGTGAAGTTCGGCGAGCCCTTCCAGGCCAAGGTCGTGGTGTGGAGTCTCCGAGACACCGAGGGCCGGCTCTCGCTCTTCCGCAACGGCGAGTTCCTGGGCTCGCAGGTCGTCCGGCTGACGGCCGGCAAGAACGTCTTCAGCTACCGGCAGTCGCTCGACGCCAGCGGGATCCACGTGTACCAGGCGGCGATAGAGGTCGAGGGCGACACGATCGAAGACAACAATCGGGCCGTCGGCGCCGTCGTCGTTCGTGGCCGACCCCAGGTGCTGCTCGCCGATCGGGACCGGACTCACGCACAGTCCCTGGCCGGCGCGCTCCGCTCGCAGAACATCGACGTGACCGTGGTGGAGCCGCCGCAGATCCCGGCCGACCTCGCGGGTCTCCAAAAATACGACGGGGTAGTGCTCTCCAACGTGTCCTCGCTCAAGCTGACGCGGCAGCAGATGGGGTACATGCGCGACTACGTTCGCGATTACGGCGGCGGCCTCGTCATGATCGGCGGCGAGGAGAGCTTCGGGCTCGGCGGATACTACCGCACCCCGGTCGAGGAGGCGCTCCCGGTCACGATGGAGGTCAAGCAAAAGGTCGAGATCCCGAGCCTCGCCGTCGTGCTCTCGATCGACCGCTCTGGGTCCATGGCGATGTCGACCGACGAGAAGGTGACGAAGCTCGACCTTGCGAAGGAAGCCTCCCACCTCGTGGTGGACCTGCTCGACGAGCGTAACGAGGTCGGCGTCATGAGCTGGGACACCGAGTTCATCTGGGACGCGTCCGTGCGCCCGGCGAAGGACAAGGCAGCGATCCATCACGCGATCGCGACTATCAAGGCGGGCGGCGGCACCGACGGGTACCCGGCGCTGAAGGAGTCGTACCAGGTGCTGTTCGAGCGGCCCGCGCTGCTCAAGCACGTGATCTTCCTCTCCGACGGGCAGATGACGCGTGGCGACTTCCAGGGACTGCTCCGGCGGATGGCGAAGGACAAGATCACGGTGTCGACGGTGGCGATCGGCAAGGACGCGGACGTCCAGCTCATGGTGGACGTCGCCAAGTGGGGCAAGGGCCGTTTCTATTACACCGAGGACTCGCAGACGATTCCTCGGATCTTCACGCTCGAAACGCAGCTTGCCTCGAAGGCGTCGCTCGTCGAGCAGCCGTTCAAGCCGCAGCTCACGTCGCCCGGTCACGAGGCGATCCAGGAGATCGACTGGAAGAGCGTGCCGCCCCTCGGCGGCTATGTCGCGAGCACGCTGAAGGCGACGGCGGACATGGTCCTGATGAGCCACCAGGAAGACCCCGTGCTCGCGACCTGGCGGTACGGTCTCGGACGCTCCGTCGCGTTCACGTCGGACGCCAAGGCGAAGTGGGGCGTACTCTGGCTCCGGTGGCGCGAGTTCAATCGGTTCTGGTCACAGCTGATCCGCTGGACGCTGCGGAGCGGGTCGCGCAGCGACACCGTCGCGATCGTGGAGCGACGGGAGAACATGGGCGAGATTGTCGTTGACGCCGTCGACCCGAAGGGCGAGTTCATCAACTTCCTCGATTCCCAGGTGGGCGTGGTCGCGCCGAACCGTGATCGCACGGTGATCGACCTCGAACAGGTCGGGCCCGGGCGGTATCGCGGCCGCTTCCCGGCCGCCCAGGAGGGCGTCTACCTGGTGGGCATGTCCCAGCGTCGGAACGAGCGCGTGGTCGGCTCGCAGCTCGCCGGACTGGTGGTACCGTACGCTCAGGAGTTGCGCGACCTCGGCGTGGACGAGCCTCTCCTGCGGGAGCTGGCGGAGCTGACGGGAGGGGGACCGCTCGCGAAGCCGCCGGACGCTTTCTTGAGGTCGCGACGGCAGTCTCGCATCGGGGTCGACGTGTGGCCGTGGCTCGTCGGCCTGGTCGCGCTGTTGCTGGTCCCGGACATCGCCCTGCGGCGCGTCGGTCCCGGGGCACTCGAACGGGTGGCCATGCTCGTCCGTCGAGGTCTCCGGAGGAAGGAGGTTCCATGATGCGTCGACTCTGCTGGCGGTCGCGGATCGTCGCAACCTTCGCGGGTCTCCTCACGCTGTCCGCCGCGGACGGGGCGCACGCCGATCCGAAGCTCCGGGTAGTGGTGATCGTGCCGTTCGACGGCACGGCGCTCGAACGTGAGGAGCAGTGGATGGGCGAGGGGGTCGCCCAGATCCTCGCCCTCGGACTCGCGCAGCATCCGGCGTTCGTCCAGATCGAACGTCCGAGGCTGCGCGCCGCGGGCCGGCCGGACGTCTGGAGCGAGGCGGCGGTCGTGCAGGCCGCGCGCGCCGTGCGCGCCGACGCCGCGCTCTTCGGCCACATCGAACGTCGCGAGGGCAACCTCGCCGTCCTGCCCAGGCTGGTGGAGCTGAAGGCGAGTGGAAGCGACGGCACTGTCAACCTCGAGCCCGTCACGGCGCCGGCGGGTGAGCTCTTCGGGCGTCTCGCCGCGCTGCCGGTTACGTATGTGCGCGCGCTCCGCGTTCCCCTGACCGATACCGAGGCCGCCCGGATCGAGAAAGCGGCGCGCCCGACCCGGATGCCACGGGCGTTCGAGTTGTTCGCGCGGGGTCAGATCGCGGCGATGCGCGGCGATCAGGAGAGCAACGAGGCGGCGGTCGACCTGTTGTCGCGGGCGATCGAGGCCGACCCCAGCTTCGTCGTCGCGCACTACACACTCGGCGTCGTGCACTCGGCGCTCGGCAACCGGTGGAAGGCCGCGGCGCAGTTCCGCGCCTCGACGCAGGCTGACGCGTCCTACCCGGAGCCGTACAAGGCCCTTGGCGACCTGTTCCTGTCTCAACCGCGCCGCCTCTTCGACCAGGCCGTGGAGGCCTACAGCAAGGCGATCGAGCTTCGGCCCTTTTTCGCTGACGCCTACGTTGGGCTCGGCGACGCCAAGGCGGCGAAGAGCGACATCGACGGTGCCGTCGTCGCGTACCAGAAGGCGCTCGTCTACAACCCCGTCAACCCTCGGGTGCACATGAGCCTCGGGAAGATCTTTTATGGCGAGAAGGGGCTCTACTATGAGGCGGTCACCGCCTACAAGCGAGCTATCGACCTCGACCCGCTCTCGGTCGACGCCCACATGGGGCTCGGCGAGGTGTACGAGGAAAAGGGACTCTACAAGGAGGCCACCGAGGAATACCGGCGCGTGATCGAGATCGACGGGAAGCACACGGGAGCCATGTACAACCTCGCGCTCGTCTACGAAAAGGTCGATCCCCGGGCCGCGATCACCCAGTGGGAGCGTTACATCGAGCTCGCCTCACCGTTGGCGACCGAGAAGGACTGGGTCGACGTCGCACGCCAGCACCTGAGAAAGCTCAAGAGCCAGGTCAAGGACTAGCCATCAGCGCCGCGAGCCGTGCGTCCCGTGAGGGGCGAGTTCCTCGGCCGCTCTCGAGGACGTTGACGTCGCGGTAGGGCGCGCCGAGAGACAACCGAACTTCGCTCGCCGCGCGGCACGGACTTCGGATCGGGCTCGAGTCGAATGGGACCGAGCGGCCGCACGGCGGAGCCCCGCCGTGAATGTATGCCGACTCGCGCTGTAGCCACGAGTATCATAACCAATATGTATCCGAGGTTTCAGGAGATCGCGTGGACGAATTGAGAAAAGACCCGACGCGAGGGCACTGGGTCCTCATCCGTCCGAAGGCGAAGCCTCCGCGGCACACGGACTGTGCGTACTGTCCAGGCGCCGAGCACCTCACCGGGCCGGAGATCGCAGCGTACCGCCCGGAGGGCTCCACCGCGAATGGTCCGGGATGGACCATCCGTGTCGTGCCCGAGCCGGACGCGTACTTCCGGATCGAATGGGAGCTCGTCCGCGAGGGCGTCGGCATGTTCGACATGATCAACCCTCGCGGCGCGAGCGAGCTCGTGGTCGAGTCGCCTCGACACGACGACACGCTCGCGACGATGGGGCCCGCCGAGATCGAGGCGGTGCTATGGATGTACCGCGACCGGCTCCTCGACCTGAAGCGCGACGGTCAGATCCGTGACATCCTCGTGTCGCGCCGCCACAAGAAGCCCGGCGTGGCGAGCCACCATCCCTACTCGCGCGTCACGGCGATCCCCATCGTCTTCGACGAGATGCGGCGCGAGCTGCGCGAGGCGCGCGAATACTATCAGTACAAGCGCCGCTGCCCCTACTGCGACATCCTCCGGCAGGAGATCGGCGCCGAGGAGCGGGTCGTGCGGCTCACGCCGGCATTCGCGGCGGTGGTTCCGTACGCGTCGCGCGTCCCGCTCGAGACGTGGATCCTGCCACGGCAGCACGGATGCTCGTTCGAGGAGGCGCTCCGGGCCGAAACCGCCGGGGACTTGGCGCGGCTGCTGTCCGAGTATTTCCGCGCCCTCGCGCGCAGGTTCGGCGACCCCGGGTACGAGATGGTGCTGCACACGGCGCCCAACCTACGATCGCGGATCCTCCAAGGGGACTGGGCGACGATCCGCGACGATTACCACTGCCCGAGCCGGAGCACGCCAATCGAGTCGGTGGCATCTTCGTCAACGAGACGCGCCCTGAAGTCTCGGCGGCAGAGCTCCGAAACGCCTGGCCCGATCAGGGGTAGAGCCCTCGCACCTTGCCGCCCTCCGCCGCGCGGCGGAGACCCTCCATGAGCAACGCCGTCCTGGTCCGTGCCCTTGTTCTCGCCGAGCGCCCAGACGGCAATTTGAATGCGGATCATCGCCTCTTGGGGTCGATGAGCAGCATGATCCCGGTCGTACGGCGCTGTGATGGAGACCCTATAATCCTGAAATGATTGTCTTCTGGGTGGTGCCTGCACTCGTGGAGGTCGGCTCCAGGGTGAGTGGCTGGGCGACCCGATCGAGGTGGGCCCGGGTAGCCATCACAAGCCTTTCCGGTTGACGCCAGGCGGAACCGGTGTGAGAATACGACTGAAATGATCGCCGATTGAAAAGGTCGGTAATAGAGAGCTTGATGTCGCACGAGGTTAGCTCAGAGGCGAGGGTCGACTGACAATGCTCCGCTTTACCAAGCGCGCCGATTATGGGCTGATGGCGATTCACTATATCGCCGTCCACGACGAGCTCGGCGCTGTCAGCGCGAAGCGGATCGCGGAAGAGTTCGGCATCCCGCCCGAGCTCCTGGCTAAGATCCTGCAGCGACTCGCCAAGCGCCGGCTGATCGTCAGCCAGAACGGACCCAAGGGAGGGTACGTATTGATGCGCCACCCGAGCGACATCTCCGTCGGGGAGGTCGTCCGCGCGCTCGAGGGGCCGATCAACATCGTGAGCTGCCTCGA
>WNFC01000294.1_pt1 | contig 49587 bp, 42 predicted proteins | sample 5400541 | NCBI WGS metagenome assembly WNFC01 (sample SAMN13153342, study PRJNA577476) | soil metagenome | isolation source: 120 cm saprolite under Douglas fir tree site 2 hole 2 replicate 1 | place: USA:California | collected 2015-04-18 | reverse complement strand
ATAAACCAGGTGTTTTCAGCGAGTCCAGCGAAGGTCGTGTCTCTAGGCATTTCCGCGCCTGCGAGCGGATGGCGGCACGCTGACCTGCGCCTTCACCTCGCCGGAACCTCTAGACAGCCCGAATTATGTCGAACGCAGGACAGAGAGATGACATGAATGCGGGACCCCCTCAGCTCAGCGCACGCTAGGTGCGTCAGCTCATTAGGAGCGGCGCCCCACGGTGCGCTCGCGAATCACCGCACGCATAAGCATCATCGCGCGGACAGGGGACCACCGCGCAGGCCAGCGCACCTTCTTATGTGCCGGGCGTTCGCTCCCTATATGCGGCCGCATATGCCGGCCGCCCGGAGACCTCAGCCGGCGCTCTTGGTCAGCTCTTCGTACTCCGCGGCGGTCAGCAGGTCGGGTGGCAGGGCCGCGTCGCCGTTGCCGTCCTGGGCCACGCGCACCCGGAACATCCAGCCGGCCGCATAGGGCTCGGCGTTGACCAGGGAGGGATCGCCTTCCAGCTCGGTGTTGACCTCGGTGACCTCGCCGTCCACGGGGGAGTACAGGTCGCTGACGGACTTCACCGATTCCACCTCGCCGCAGGGTTCGCCGGCGGTGACGGTCGCACCGGGGGCCGGCAGGGAGATGTAGACCACGTCACCGAGTTGCTGGGCCGCGTACTCGGTGATGCCGACCGATGCCGAAGTGCCCTCGAGGGAGACCCACTCGTGCTCGGGGGTGTAGCGCAGTTCGGCTGGAACACTCATCGTTATTGTCTCCTCCGGTAAAATGGCAGGTCCGTCAGGTGGGCGGGCACTGCTTCCCCCCTGATACCGACAGCAAGGACAGGATCACCCTCGTCGGCCCCCGGCTCCAGGTAAGCCATGGCGATCGGCACGCCGAGCGTGGGGGACGGGGCGCCGCTCGTGACGGTGCCAATGTGCTGGCCCGGGGGGACGACCCCCCCGCTCTGCTTTCCCGGGGGACTACCCCCGGAGCCCCCGGCCCCCGCGAGGTCATGGCCCTCGGCCAGGACGGGGTAGCCGTGCCTGGCGATCCGGCGGGACTGGATGGTCAGGCCGACCAGCCGTTTCCGGGGTCCGGAAGAAGCACGGGCGGTCAGGGCCTCGCGGCCGACGAACTCGCCCGGCTTGTCGAACTTCACCACCCGTCCTAGGCCCGCTTCGAAAGGTGTCACGTCCGGGCCGAGCTCGTTGCCGTACAGCGGCATGCCGGCCTCAAGCCGGAGCGTATCGCGGGCGGCCAGGCCGGCGGGCACCAGCCCGGCCGGAGCACCCTGCGACATGAGCGCCGCCCAGATGTGCTCGGCGTCCTCCGGGCGGCAGAACACCTCGAAGCCGTCCTCGCCGGTGTACCCGGTACGCGCCAGCCAGGCCTTGCGCCCCGCCACCTCCCCGAACGCCCCCGCGTAGTACCTGATCACGCCAAGGTCCAGGTCGGTCAACGGCGCCAGGATCCCGGCCGCTTCCGGCCCCTGGATGGCGACCAGCGCGTAGTCGGCGGTCGCGTCGATGACCTGCGCATCGTACCCGGAAGCCCGGTCGCCAAGCTGGGCCAGGACCACACCGGTGTTGGCGGCGTTGGCGATGACCAGGAACTCCAGCTCGTCTTGCCGGTACACGACCAGGTCGTCGAGCACGCCGCCGTCTTCCGCGCAGATCATCGTGTACCTGGCCCGTCCCGGCCGCAGCGTGGACAGGTGGCCGGTCAGCGCGTAGTCGAGCGCCGCCCCGGCGCCCGGCCCGCTGACCAGGATCTCGCCCATGTGCGAGAGGTCGAACAGCCCGGCGGCGCGCCGCACCGCGTGGTGCTCGGCGGTCTCGCTGGCGTAGCGCAGCGGCATCTGCCAGCCGGCGAAGGAGGTCATGGTCGCGCCGAGCCGCTCATGGATCACATGCAACGGGGTCTGCCTCGGCCGTTCCCCTGATGATGTCACCTGCGAATGGTATGCCGGAACCATGAACCTTCTCACCGAGCCCCAGATCACCGCCGAACTCGCTACCGTTCCCGCCTGGACCCGCGACGGCGATTCGATCACCACGGTCACCCAGCGCGCCGACTTCCGTGACGCCCTGCTGTATGTCGGAGCCGTCGCCTACCTCGCCGAGAGCGCCAGCCATCACCCCGACATCACGATCCAGTGGAACAAGGTGACGCTGACCCTCAGCACGCACTCGGCCGGCGGCCTGACCGCGAACGACTTCGCCCTGGCCCGCCAGATCTCGGCCCTGTCCTGAGGACCCGCCCCGACGACCCGCCCTGACCTGTGCCTGGTTAGGAGGCCCAGACAAGGATGTGGTCGGTGTTTCACCAGATTTGAACAAATTGACACCTCTAAGCCTCTTATGAGACGGCTGAAAGCGTGGCATCGTGGGCTCGCGCGGCGTCGGCTTGGCGGCTCGCGTATCACCTCGGAAGGACTAAGGCTCATGGGGAGACGACGGCGTAACAGCCGGGCAGCCTGGTATCGCATCACCGCGGCCGCTAGCTCGGCCGCCATGCTCGGCACGCTCGGCCTAGCCGGGACCTCGCTGGCCGCGAGCGGCGCCGCCAGGCACGCGGGCGCGGTCAGGCTGGCCAGCGACAGCACATCGTCATGCCACCTCGGCAATGGCGTCAAGCACGTGGTGCAGCTCACCTTCGACAACGTCCACTACTTCCGCGACAACCCGAACGTCCCGTCTGACCTGGAGCAGATGCCGAATCTGCTGAACTTCTTCACCAGCAACGGCGCGTTCCTGACCAACAACCACACCCCGCTGATCGCGCACACCGCCAATGACATCCTGACCACCTTCACCGGCCTTTACGGCGACCGGCACGGCATGCCGATCTCCAATGGCTACCAGGCCTATAACGCCGACGGAACGAACGGCAGCTTCAACACGACTGATCCCGCGGGCTCGTTCGCGTACTGGACCGACCCCGTCTTCGACGAAAATACGCCGCCGAGCGCCGGGCACGACACCAACCCGAGCATGGTCTACTCACCTGTCCCGCCGGCCACGGCGCACCACACCGTGCCGCCGACCACCACCACGCCCGCGCCCTGGGTGCCGTTCACCCAGGCCGGCTGCGACGTGGGCCAGGTTGCCTCCGCCAACACGATCCTGGAGAACACCGCCGTCGACATCCCCAAGGTGTTCGGTGCCGGGTCGCCGGAGAACCAGCAGCTGAACGCCGACCCGGACTCGTTCAAGGACGCGGAGACCGCGGACTACGTCGGCATCGGCGTGCACTGCGCCCAGGGGAGCGCCTTCTGCTCCACCGCCAAGGGGGTGAAGTTCGGGCAGACCACCCCGTCGCCGACCGCGGTGGCCGACGCGCTGCCGAACGAGCCGGGCGGGTACACCGGGTTCCAGGCGCTGTTCGGGCACCGGTACGTCGCGCCGCAGCTAGGCGCGGGCACCCCGAACCTCACCCGCAACGGGATCCCGATCACCAACGGGGCCGGGAACCTGGTCGATGAGAACGGCAACCAGATCAACGGCGCGTTCCTCACCAACCACCCGGGCTTCCCCGGGTTCGGCCCCATCAACGCGTCGCAGACGCTCGCCTACTCGGCCGACCTGCTGGAATCCGGCGTGCCCGTGGTGAACGGCTACATCGCCGACGTGCACGGAAATGAGCACATTCCGGGCCTGTCCGCCTGCAACGGCGCGCCCTCCGCGCTCGGCCCCGGCACCCCGTGCTACATCGCGCAGGCACAGTACTACAACACCGCGTTCGGCGCCTTCTTCCAGCGCCTGGCGGCCGACGGCATCAACGCGTCGAACACGCTGTTCGTGCTCAGCTCCGACGAGGGCGACCACGTGGCCGGCGCCAACGTCGGCCGGGCCCTGCAGCCCACCCCGGCCAACTGCGACGGCGCGACCGTGTCCGGCACCACCGTGACCCCGGACGTGCTCTGCACCTACCCGGCCGGGACGTTCGGCGAGCTGGGCGGCAACATCACCGGCCTGCTCGCCACCCAGAAGGGCAACACCACGCCGTTCAGCCTCGAGCAGGACAGCGCGCCGGAGTTCTACGTGACCGGGAAACCCGGCGCGAACGCCCCGGTCGTGCGCAAGCTGGAACACGACGTCGCCGGCCTGACCGCGAGCAACCCGTACGCCGGGGTGAACAACCAGCTCATCACCAACTACCTCGCGTCCCCGACCGAAATGGCGATCCTGCACATGGTCAACGCGGACCCGGCCAGGACGCCGACGTTCGCGCTGTTCGCCAAGCCGGACTACTTCCTGTCCGACCTCGGCCCGACGTGCACCGGGCCTTGCGTTTCCGTCAATCCCCGTTTCGCCTACAACCACGGTGCCTACGCGGCCGAGATCAACACGAACTTCCTCGGCCTGGCCGGCCCCGGCGTCAAGAACCTCGGCGTCGATGGCCAGGCGCCGGCCGCCGGCCCGAACTCCGCCGGGCCGAACAGCGGCCAGGTGGTCGTCGCCAACAGCGGCACCACGGGCACCTGGGCCGACGAGACCGACATCCGGCCGACCCTGATGTACCTGACCGGCCTGAAGGACGACTACGAGCACGATGGCCGGGTCATCAGCGAGGTTCTCGCCCACCCGAACCAGGCGCTCAGCGCGCCGGGCGTGGCCAGCCTGGGGGCCTGCTACAAGCAGCTCAACTCCAGCGTCGGCCAGTTCGGCAACTTCACCCTGCAGGCATCGACGGCTGCCGTCGAGTCCAGCAGCGTGGGGGACGTCGTGTTCAAGCGGGTGAACGCCACGCTGTCCGGGCTCGAGCAGGTGCGTGACGCGGTGGCCCTGCACATCAAGGGCGCGCTCGAGGCAGCCGCGTTCGAGAACCACCCGGTCTCCGGCGTGCAAGGCCAGACGTTCGCCTGCCAGGCGATCATCGCCGCCGCGGGAGCGCTGGCACAGCACGCCTGATCCGTCGCGGCCCGCGCCGCCGTCCGACGCATATGTCAGGGCGGCGGCGCGGTCACGGCGCCGCGTAGCGGACAATGGACCGGTGGAATCCCACCTGCCCGCCACGTCCGGCCAGACCCCAGGTCCCCGCGAGGTCGTGATCCTCGGCTCGACCGGCTCGATCGGCACTCAGGCACTCGACATCGTCCGGCGCAATCCGGGCCGGTTCCGGGTGGTGGCCCTGGCGGCGGGCGGCGGGAACCCCGACCTCCTGGCCAGGCAAGCGGCCGAGTTCGGAGTGGCGGCGGTGGCCGTAGCCAGCCCGGCCGCCGCGGCCGACGTGCAGGCCGCACTAGATTTTTATTTTTCCCGAACGAACCCGGCTATCAGCCCCGGGAACCCGCCTGCGCCCGGCATTTTCCCCGCCGGCCCGGCTATCGCTTCCGCGAACCCGCCTGCGCCCGGCATTTTCCCCGCCGGCCCGGCCATCAGCCCCTCCGGGGACCTGCCCCAGGTGCTGGTCGGCCCGGACGCGGTCGGCGAGGTGGCCGCGTGGCCGTGCGACGTGGTGCTCAACGGCGTGACCGGGGCGGCCGGGCTGCAGGCCACGCTGGCCGCGCTCGACGCGGGCCGGGTGCTGGCCCTGGCCAACAAGGAATCGCTGATCATCGGCGGTCAGCTGGTCACCAGCCGGGCCAAGCCCGGGCAGATCGTGCCGGTGGACTCCGAACACTCCACGATCGCGCAGTGCCTGCGGGCCGGGCGCGATTCCGAGGTGCGCCGGCTGGTGCTCACCGCGAGCGGCGGGCCGTTCCGCGGCTGGAGCCGCGACCGGCTGGAGAACGTCACGCCGAGCCAGGCCCTCGCGCACCCCACCTGGAACATGGGCCCGCTGGTCACGATCAATTCCGCCACGCTGGTGAACAAGGGCCTCGAGGTGATCGAGGCCCACCTGCTGTTCGGCTTCGGTCTCGACCGGATCGACGTGGTGGTGCACCCGCAGTCGATCGTGCACTCGATGGTGGAGTTCGCCGACGGCGCGACCATCATCCAGGCGTCCCCGCCGGACATGCGGCTGCCGATCTCGCTGGGCCTGGCCTGGCCCGACCGGGTGCCCGAGGCCGCGCCCGGGCTCGACTGGTCGACGGCGGCGACCTGGACCTTCGAGCCGCTCGACGACGCGGCCTTCCCCGCGGTCGCGCTGGCCCGCGAGGCGGCTGCGGCCGGCGGCACCGCGCCTGCCGTGTACAACGCGGCTAATGAGGCGTGCGTGGCGGACTTCCTGGCCGGCCGGATCGGCTTCCCGCGGATCGTCGACAGCATCGCCCGGATAGTCTCTGAACATGACGGCGCGCGCGCGGCCGTCACCACGGTGGCAGACGTGCTGGCCGTCGACGACTGGGCCCGGCGGCGGGCGCGTGAACTTAACTCCTGAGGGAAGGGCGGCGGGATGGACCTGATCGGCTGGGTCATCTTCATCGTCGCCCTGCTCTTCTCCGTGATGCTGCACGAGACCGGGCACTTCGTGACGGCGAAGAAGTTCGGCATGAAGGTCACCCGGTACTTCGTCGGCTTCGGCCCGACGATCTGGTCCACCCAGCGGGGGGAGACCGAGTACGGGATCAAGGCCCTGCCGCTGGGCGGCTTCGTCAAGATCATCGGGATGACCTCGCTCGACGAGGTGGATCCGGCGGACGAGCCGAGGTCGTTCCGCCGCCACCCGGCCTGGCAGCGGATCATCGTGCTCTGCGCTGGCTCGTTCACGCACTTCGTGCTGGCCTTCCTGCTGATCTTCAGCCTGGCGGTCGGCATCGGCATCGCGAACGCCAACACCACCCAGCTGGGCACGGTCAGCCCCTGCGTGGCCACGAGCAGCACCGCGCTGGCCAACGGCACCTGCACCGCGTCGGACAAGCCGTCCCCGGCCAGGCTGGCCGGGCTGCGGACCGGCGACAAGGTGACAGCCTTCAACGGCACGCCGGTGAGCAACTGGACCCAGCTCGGCAACGCGATCCGCCATGCGCGGCCCGGGTCGCAGGTGACCATCACGGTGGTGCGCGACGGCAAGACGCTGACGCTGCACACCACGCTGGCCACCATCAGCGGCCGCAGCGGCGGCTACCTGGGCATCGCGCCGACCGTGGTGTTCTCACCGGCCAGCCCGGTCCGCGCCGTCCAGTACGCGGGGTCGGCGTTCGGGCAGGTCCTCGTCGGCTCGGCCAAGGCGGTCGGGGCCCTGCCCGGGGCGCTGCCGAAGCTGTTCAGCAAGGACCGGGGCAGCACGGCCGCCGGGCAGGTGAGCAGCGTCGTCGGCGCGGCCCAGGCCACCGGGGCCGCGGTGGCCGCCAACGTCGGCTGGCAGTTCAAGGTCAGCTTCGTGCTGCTGCTCATCGCCTCGCTCAACATCTTCGTGGGCGCGTTCAACATGCTGCCGCTGCTGCCGCTGGACGGCGGGCACGTCGCGGTGGTCATCTGGGAGCGGATCCGGGCCTGGCTCGCCCGGCTGCGCGGGCGCCCCGACCCCGGCCTGGTGGACATGGCCAAGCTGCTGCCGGTCAGCTTCAGCATCTTCATGGTCCTGATGTTCTTCGGCGTCCTGCTGATCCTGGCCGACATCGTGAACCCGGTGCATATAGCCGGTTAACGGCCGGGAGATACCCGACGCGCCCGTCAGCGTCCGGCCGCGCCAGGTCGCCGGGTGATGGAACAATAGCCGGGTAGAGGGATTCGGTAGTGCTAACTGAGATTGGCCAGACGAGCGAGATTGCAGAGTGCCAACCGAACGGATGGGGGCTATGAGTACTGACCTCGGGATGCCGCAGGCGCCGCCCGCGCCGCTGGCCCAGGATTTGCTGGCGCCGCGCAGGCCATCACGCCAGATCATGGTGGGTTCGGTGCCGGTCGGCGGGGGAGCGCCGGTGTCGGTGCAGTCGATGACGACGACGCTGACCGCCAACGTGAACGCCACGCTGCAGCAGATCGCCGAGCTGACCGCCTCCGGGTGCCAGATCGTCCGGGTCGCGGTCCCGTCCCAGGACGACGCCGACGCGCTGCCCGCCATCGCGAAGAAGTCGCAGATCCCGGTCATCGCCGACATCCACTTCCAGCCGAAGTACGTGTTCGCGGCGATCGACGCCGGCTGTGCGGCGGTCCGGGTGAACCCGGGCAATATCAAGCAGTTCGACGACAAGGTGGCCGAGATCGCCCGCGCGGCCAGCGACGCCGGGGTCCCGATCAGGATCGGCGTCAACGCGGGCTCGCTGGACAAGCGGCTGCTGGCCAAGTACGGCAAGGCCACCCCGGAGGCGCTGGTCGAGTCGGCGCTGTGGGAATGCTCCCTATTCGAGGAGCACGGGTTCCGCGACATCAAGATCTCGGTGAAGCACCACGACCCGGTGGTGATGATCAACGCCTACCGGCTGCTCGCCCGCCAGTGCGACTACCCGCTGCACCTCGGCGTGACCGAGGCTGGCCCGGCGTTCCAGGGCACGGTCAAGTCCGCGGTTGCCTTCGGCGCCCTGCTGGCCGAGGGCATCGGCGACACGATCCGGGTCTCCCTGTCCGCGCCGCCGGTAGAGGAGGTCAAGGTCGGCATCTCGATCCTGGAGTCGCTCGGCATGCGCCAGCGCCGCCTGGAGATCGTGTCCTGCCCGTCCTGCGGCCGGGCCCAGGTGGACGTGTACAAGCTCGCCGAAGAGGTGACCGCCGGGCTGGAGGGCATGGAGGTCCCGCTGCGGGTCGCGGTCATGGGCTGCGTGGTCAACGGCCCGGGCGAGGCTCGCGAGGCCGACCTCGGCGTCGCCTCGGGTAACGGCAAGGGCCAGATCTTCGTCCGCGGCAAGGTGATCGCCACCGTGCCCGAGTCCGCGATCGTGGAGACGCTGATCGAGGAGGCCATGCGCCTCGCCGAGCAGGGCGCCGTCGCCGACGGTTCTGGGGACGAGGGCCATCCGGTGGTCACCACCTACTGAGCCTGGCCCCGGGGCCTGGCGCCCGCTCGGGTGGACGCCTCAGGCTGACTGCCGTGACACGTGGCTGGCCAGCATGCTCTCGGCGTAGATGACCTCGCCCACCTGGTCCGCTACCTGGGCCCGGGCGTCGCCGGGGAGCATGTCGTCGGTGATGAGCACGTCCACCTCGCTCAGCCGGGCGAACGAGCTCAGGCTGACCAGGCCCCACTTGGTGTGGTCGGCCAGCACGACGACCCGGCGCGCGACTCGAATCAGGGTCCGGTTGGTCTCCGCTTCGGCCAGGTTGGGCGTGGTCAGCCCGGCGTCGGCATCGAAGCCGTAGCAGCCCAGGAAGAGCAGGTCGAAGTGGAGCGACCGGATGGTCAGGTCGGCCACCGGGCCGACCAGCGCGTCTGAGGGGGTGCGGACGCCGCCGGTCAGCACGACCGAGTCGGCCGTACCGTCCAGCCCGCGCGTTCCGCTGAACAGGTTGGTCACGCGCAGCGAGTTCGTGACGATGGTGAGCCCGGGCACGTCGAGCAGGCACTGGGCCAGCGCGAACGTGGTCGTCCCGGCGGCCACCGCGACCGCGGTGCCCGGCGTGACCAAGCGGGCGGCGGCGCGGGCGATGGCGGTCTTCTCCGGCCGCTCGAGCACGAGCTTCGTCTCGAAGCCAGGCTCGTGACTGGCGGGCGTCCCCGGCAGCACCGCGCCGCCGTGGACCTTCTCGACCAGGCCTTCTCTGGCGAGCACCTCGAGGTCCCTGCGAATAGTCATGTCTGAAACGCCGAGCCGCTGGGTGAGATCGCTGACACGTGCGCTGCCATCGCTCCTGACCGTCTGCAGGATGAGCGACTGGCGGTGTCGGGCTAGCATGCCTGCTTCGCCTCCTTATCACCGGATGGCGCCGGGGGCGGGCGGTCGACCCCGGGTTGCGTCATCCGTCCACAGTCAGACGTTTGCGAAGCGTGTTCGGTTCCGGGCACGTATGTCGGAAGCAGACGGGATCATCCGCAGCTCCTCCGCAGCCCGCCCGAACCCGGCCCGAGCCCCGCCGGGTCCCGCCCGACGGCCGGCGCGATGGAGCATCGAGCCGGCTATGACCGGCCCGATGGAGCATCGTGCCGGGAACGTCAGGGCGGGCGCGAACGGTAAAGGGACTGGCGGGGTCGGTGGTGACGCTGAGGCGACGCGGTGACGGGCCAGTGAGTCCAAGGGCACCGCCTGCCCGTGTCGCCGCAAAAGCCAGCGAGCCCCAGCACGCGGGGGCGGCGGGGAGCGTGTCGAGGGTGTTTCGTGTTCGTTGCCGTATAGTGACTTGTTAGCGCTAACATCGTCGCACATGTTCTTGTCTGTGATGGATTGACTACTGTGATGTCGGCGAGGTTGTGGTTACGTTGAGTTTCCTGTGAGGCAAGACCTAGCCCGTCCTTGGAACAAGATCTGGTCCGCCCATGGAAATGGCCTGGACCGGACCATCCCGGCTGCGGCGCGAGGGGGGATGCGGCAAACCGAGGCTCACGCCAGCGATTGCCCGTTTTGCTTGCCGGGCATGTAAGTGCTCGTGGTGAGGCTGATATCAAAATGGGCTCGTTCGATTATCGGGCCTGCGTGGTGCCTTGACAGGTGATCATGAACAGACTTAGCGTCATCGGCGGTTCGTCAGGTTGCGCTGAATACCGGTCGCATTTTGGGCCTCGGTGCGGTCACGCCGGGCGATCTGCCGGAGCAAACATCGGAATAAGAGTGTCTTCGTGTTATCTCTCTCGCGACGAAGTCGACGGGACTCGCCGCGCACGCTGCGGGCTTGGCCCGGGAGAGCATCCCGTCCAGGGAAAATTCCATGGAGGTCCTTAGATGAAGAAAAAGATTGACCCGGTGGTCGACGAAGCGATTGAGCGCCTGAACATGCAGGACGGGCCTTCTCGCCGTCGGCTGCTTGAGGGCGCCGGGCTATTTAGCGCCACCGCGGCCGCCTCCGCGCTTATCGCGGCCTGCACCTCGTCCAGCTCCAGCAGCGCCACCCCGACGTCGGCGGCGTCGTCGTCGGCTGCCGTGGTAGGGAACTTCCCGAAGACCCCGGCGTGGCAGTTCTGGTTCGTCAACCACGTCACCACGAACCTGTTCTTCGTGCCGACCCAGTACGGGATGAAGGACGCGGCCGCCCTGCTCGGCCTGCCGGCGCCGAAGTGGGGCGGATCGGCGAACTCGCTCGTCACCGAGATGGTGTCCTACCTGGACAGCGCGATCTCCGCCAGCGCCAACGGCATCGCCACCACCGTAATCGACAGCCACTCGTTCACCACGCCCGTCGCGAACGCGATGAATGCCGGCATCCCGGTGATCACTTACAACGCTGACGGCACGGTCGGAGCCGGCGGCGTGGCGGACATCAGCACCAACCGGCTCTGCTACGTCGGCCAGGCGCTCTACCTGTCCGGCCAGCAGATGGGCCAGCGCATCAAATCCCTCGTCACGACCCCCGGCGAGGTGGTCATCTTCATCGCGACCCCGGGCTCGGGCAACATCCAGCCCCGCTCCGATGGCGCCCAGGCAGTCCTCAAGCCGGCCGGATACACCGTCAGGCAGATCGCGACCGGCGCGCTGACCTCGGCGGAGTCGTCGGCGGAGAAGGCATTCCTGATCGGCGCCAAGTCGACGCTCAAGGGCGCGTTCGCGGTGGACGCGGGCTCGACGGAACTGCTTGGGCCGGCGCTGGCGAGCGTCGGGCTGAAGATCCCGGCCGGCGGGTTCGACCTGACGCCCGGCACGCTGAACGCGATCCAGGCGGGACAGCTCAACTTCACCATCAACCAGGACCCCTATCTTCAGGGCTTCCTGCCGGTGATGTACCTGTACCTGTTCAACCTGACCGGCGGGCTGGCGGCCGCGCCGGACACCGACACCGGCCTGACCTTCGTGGACAAGTCGAACGTCAGCCAGTACCTGAAGACCAGCACCACGTACCTGGGCTCGACGGGGGCCACCAAGCCCACGCTCGTCCCGCGCTCTGGCGCGATCACGAACCCGGTGGGCACCACCAGCACGTGACGCGGAACCGGCAGCTATAGGTAAAGGCGCGCCGGCGCCGGATACTGGGCATGTGAGGAGGCCAGTAGACCGCGTCGGCGCGCCGCTGAGCGAGCAGAAGGGGATGGCGTAGGTGAGCGATACCGTGCGCCGGTCGCCGGAGGTCGTCGGCGGGCCGCCGGGACAGCCGTCAAGAGGCGGCGTCAGGGTGCTGCGGGATATCGGCGCGTTGCTCGTGCGGCAGCGGGAGGCGACCGTCTTCGTGGTCGTGGTCCTGCTGATCGTCTACTTCGGGCTCATCTCCTCGGTCGGGCGGCACGCGTTCTTTACCAAGCTCAACCTCATCAACGTGAGCCAGGTCGCGTCGGCCATCATCATCATCGCGCTCGGCGAGGTGCTGCTACTGATCTGCGGCGAGATCGACCTTTCCGCCGGGTTCACCTACCAGCTCTCGCCCTTCATCATGTACTACCTGATCACCTTCTATCATTTCCCCGGCCTGCTGGCGATACTGATCGCTCTGCTCACCGGCGTGGTGATCGGCTGGATCAACGGCTTCCTCACCGTCACGCTGGGACTGCCGTCGTTCATCGCGACCCTGGGCACCGGGTTCGTGATAAACGGCATCGTGCTCACCACCTCGCACGCGACGCAGGCGCCCATCCCGCACGCCGTGGATGGCATCGGTCACTGGATCGGCCAGTACGCGTGGGCCGAGATCACCTGGGCCGTCATCCTGGCGGCCATCTTCCACGTCATGCTCACCCGGACCCGGTGGGGTCTGCACACGGTCGCTGTTGGCGGCAACCAGCTCGGAGCGAGGGAGGCAGGCGTCAGCGTCGCCAGGATCAAGTACGGGAACTTCATGCTCACCGGCCTGCTCGCGGCGTTCGTCGGCCTCCAGATCGCGTTTCAGATCAGCATCATCGACCCGACGGCCGGCGGATACACGCCGATGTTCTACGCGGTGGCGGCGGCTGTCATCGGCGGCACCGCCATGCTCGGCGGCTCGGGCACCATCATCGGCGCGCTCCTCGGCGGGATCATGCTCGCCGTGCTCTCGAACGGCTTCAGCGTGGTCGGGATCAGCGCGGACCCGCTGCCCATCGTCTTCGGCGGGGCCATCCTGGTCGCCATGATCGCGAACATGCAGCTTACCCGGCTACGTGCGAGAGGACGGGGCTGAGATGGCGGAACAGGCGTACCAGGACGCGGCCGTGCCGGCCGACGGGGACCGCGACATCCTGCGGGTCGAGCACATCTCCAAGCGCTACGGGGCCGTGACGGCGCTGGTCGACGTGACCATGCACCTGGAGCGCGGCGAGGTGCTCGGCCTGATCGGCGACAACGGGGCCGGCAAGTCCACCCTGCTCAAGATCCTGTGCGGCTTCCAGCCCCCCACCAGCGGGCGGATCATCCTGGAGGGCCAGGAGGTCACGATCAAGTCGGTCGACCACGCCCGCTCGCTCGGCATCGACGCGGTGTACCAGGACCTCGCGCTGGTCAACCAGCTCACCGTCTACCACAACATGTTCCTGAACCGGGAGCCCGTGCGCTGGCCGCTGCTGAACAACCGGGCCATGCGCAAGCTGGCCAAGGAGCACCTCGACGACATGGGCGTGAACGTCCCGTCGGTGGATGCCCAGGTCGCCCAGCTGTCCGGCGGCCAGCGGCAGGCCATCGCGGTGGCCCGCTCGGTCTATTCGGACGCCAAGATCCTCCTGCTCGACGAGCCGCTCGCCGCCATGGGCGTGAAGGAAGGCGCCATCATCCTGGATCTGGTCACCAGGCTCAAGACGCAGGGCAACGTCTCGATCATCATCATCGCGCACAACTACGGGCAGGTGCTCGAGGTGTGCGACCGGGTAAACCTGCTGCAGGGCGGAAGGATAACCCTGGACAAGCGCAGCGCCGAGACGTCTGCTCAGGAGCTGACTGACCTGGTAGTCGCCGAATACCGCAAGGCCCTGGAGGAGCGTCACCGCGCCGCCGCGTCCTGACTGCGGCCGGGCCGCCACCGGGGCGGCCGGGCCGCGGCCGGGTGGCTACCAGGGTAGCCGGGCGGTCGGCAGGTTCCGGCGAGCGAGGGCCGGGCACCGGATCATTTCGGGCATGATGGGGGGCATGTCGATGTCACGCCTGGGCAGGCGCAGCGTCCGGGGCGCCGCGGCGGCACTGGCGGCGGGCGTGGCCGCCCTGCTCGGGGTCAGCGCCTGCACCTCGCCGGGTTCGGCGGGTGCCGCGCCGTCCGGCCCGGCCACCGGGAGCACGCAGGCCGGGAGCACACCGCAGGGCGGGGGCACGCAGGCCGGCAGCGCAGGGTCCGTCATCCCGGCGCACAGCACGCTGCACTGGCATTCCTGCCCCGGCGCGCTGGCCCAGCCGGGCGTGCCCGACTGCACCACGCTGAACGTCCCGCTCAACTACGCCGATCCTGGCGGCAGGCAGATCAGCCTGGCCCTCGACATGATCCCGGCCACCGCGCCGATCAGCCAGCAGCAGGGGATCCTGCTGGTCAACCCGGGCGGGCCCGGCCATAGCGGGCTGTCGCTGGCGGCCGGGGTGGCACAAGGGCTGAGCCCGACCGTGGCCAAGGAATACGACATCGTGGGCTTCGACCCGCGCGGCGTCGGGTCCTCTGTGCCCGCGCTCAGCTGCGATCCCGGTTTTTTCTCCGGCGTGCGGCCGAACTACATCCCGGCGAATGCCGCCGCCGAGCAGGTGCTCATCAATAGAGCGAAAATGTACGCCAGTGACTGCCAGCGCAGGTTCGGCTGGCTGCTGCCCTATATGACCACCCAGGACATAGCCCGGGATATGGACTCTATCCGCGCGGCGTTCGGGGTGTCTAAAATCAATTATTACGCGTTCTCTTATGGCACCTATATGGGCCAGGTTTACGCCACTCTTTTCCCCGAACGAGTCCGCCGAATGGTCCTGGATAGCACCGTCGATCCCACCGGGGTCTGGTACGGCGACAATATCCAGCAAGATTACGCGTTCCAGGGGCGCATAGAAGCATTCTTCGCCTGGGTGGCTAAATACGACGGCATCTACCACCTCGGCAGTACCGCCGCGCAGGTGCAGGCCGCCTGGTACAAGGCCCGCGGCCAGGTGCTGGCGCACCCGATCAACTCCAGGATCGGCGCCGACGAGTTCGACGACACCTTCCTGCTGGGCGGCTACCTCGATCAGCTCTGGCCGGGCTTCGCGCAAGCGCTCTCGTCCTACCTGAACGCCGGGCAGACCGCTGGCATGATCACCCAGTATCAGGGGAACGGCACGCAGAACGAGAACGAGTTCGCCGTCTACAACGCGGTGCAGTGCTCGGACGTGAACTGGCCGCGCAGCTGGTCCCTCTGGACTTCGGACACGGAGCGGGTCTACCGGAAGGCCCCGTTCCAGGCCTGGGACAACGCGTGGTTCAACGCCGCGTGCACGTTCTGGCCGGTGACCGGGCCGGCCAAGCCGCTGCAGATCAAGGGGACCGGGCTGCCCGGCATCTTGATGCTGCAGGGCACGCTGGACCCGGCCACCCCGTACGCGGGCGCCCAGGACGCGCACAAGCTGCTGCCATCCGCGCGGATGGTCGTGGTCGAGGGCGGCGGCAACCACGGGCAGTCCCTCGAGCAGCCCTCGGACTCCTGCGTGCAGGACTACCTGAATGCCTATCTCGGCACCGGGGCGCTGCCGCAGGCGCCCGGGTTGGTCAACGCCGCCTGCCCGGCCGTGCCCGCTCCGACGCCAGGACCCTGATCCGGACATGAGGAGCGGGGCCGCCACCCAGGGACCGCGGATCGCGACGGAACGCCCGCGATGAACGTTTTCTGCGCTATTACCCTGTGTAGGCTGGGGCTATGTTGCGGGTGAAGCCGCCGTGGTCCGCCTCGGTGCGGCTGCTCGATGAGCGGGATCGCGGTGCCGTGCTTGCCATCTGCGACCGCGATCCGGTGACCAACGTCTTCGTCAGCTCCCGTGTCCGTGCCCTCGGTCTCGAGCCCGGCCGGCTCGGCGCGCAGATGTGGGGACACGCTCCCGGCGGGCGGCTGGAGTCGCTCTGCTACTTCGGCGCCAACCTGGTCCCCGTCGCCGCCACGCCGGACGCCGTGGTGGCGTTCGCGGACCGGGCGCTGCGGCAGGGGCGGCGGTGCTCGTCCGTGGTCGGGCCGGCCGCCGAGGTTCAGGCCCTGTGGGGCTTGCTGCGGCCGCACTGGGGACCGGCCCGGGAGGTCCGGCCCGTACAGCCGGTCATGGTCACGCCGGGGCCGCCGCTGGTAGCGCCCGATCCGCTGGTCCGGCGGGTGCGGCCAGACGAGATCGACATCTTGTGGCCGGCCTGCGTCGCCATGTTCACCGAGGAGGTCGGCGTCTCGCCGGTCACCGGCGACGGCGGCGCGTCCTACCGGGCCCGGCTGGAGCAGCTCATCCGCACCGGCCGGGCGTTCGCCAGGATCGAAGGCGGCCAGGTGATCTTCAAAGCGGAGATCGGCGCGGTCACGCCCCAGGTGTGCCAGGTGCAGGGGGTGTGGGTACGGCCGGAGTCCCGCGGCCATCACCTGGCCGCGCCGGGCATGGCCGCGGTCGTGGTCGAGGCGTCCCGCTCGATCGCGCCGCTGGTGTCGCTCTACGTCAACGACTTCAACGAGCCGGCCCGCGCGGCGTACCGGCGGGTCGGGTTCACCGAGACCGGCCGGCTCATGTCGGTGCTGTTCTAGGAGCCCCAGTCTCTAGGGAGCCCTAGTCTCTAGGAGCCCTAGTCGCGGTCGCGGATCTTGCGCAGGTACTCGACGATCGGCCCGAAGGCGTCCCTGATCTCCTCGAGCTGGCGCGGCGAAAGCCGGTCGATGAAATGCCGCCGCACGTTCTCCACGTGGTCCGGTGCGACCCGCTTGATGGCGTCCAGTCCGTCGGCGGTCAGCACCGCGAACGTGCCGCGCTTGTCGCCCTCGCAGTCGTCCCGCCGGACCAGGCCGCGCTTTTCCATCCGCGAGATCTGGTGGGACAGCCGACTCCGTGACTGGCTGGTGGCGTCGGCGAGCTCGGTCATCCGCAGGCGCTGGTCCGGTGCCTCGGACAGCTCGACCAGGATCTCGTAGTCGTGCCCGTTCAGCCCGTGCGCGTTCAGATCGCGGTCGAGCTGGCGCATGAGCAGCTGGGACAGGTTGACCGTCGCGCGCCAGGCCTGCTGCTCATCATGGCTCAGCCAGCGCGGCTGTCCGTCGGTCCCGGGCATAACACGAATCTACCCTGGTCGCGCAGATACGGCGACAGTGTTTCCGCTGGCCGGGCGGGACGGCTGCGCTCACCTAAGGCCGCTGGCCGGCCCGCCCCTCCCCAAGTAAACGTGCCCCGGCCAGCTCGGCCTGGCACACGTCCAGCTGGTGCTGTGCGAGCGTCTCGTGCCTGACCAGGCCCAGGTCACGCAGCAACGGCAGGCATGCCTCCAGGTACCCGATGGCATGCCATGGCTCACCGAGGGACAGATAGCTGTCCGCTATCTTGAACAGGCACAATGCGTACGAGCACTGTGCTCCCTCCGCCCGGAATCCCGGTGCCGCCTGCCGGTAGGCCTCGATGGCCTCCTTGTAACGGCCCAGGCCGTTGTGGCTATCGCCGAGCAGGTCGAGGAAGTAGGCCTGGTCATGCAGCTGCCGTCCGGCAGTCCCAACCCCAAAACCCCAAAAACCCTCCTGCATTGTCATGGCGGCCCTTCTGGCTGGGTGGATGTCCCCTTCATCCGCCCGACGTCGGTAATTTATTTGCCCACCATGCTGATCTCGCCCCGTGCGCGAGAACAGGCATACCATAGCTGACAAATGTCGCGCTTAGTTCTCAGCCCCCGTGAATCGGTGCAGAAGAGACCGTGGCCCAGCTAATGCCAGGAGATTCAGGTACGCCAACTGGCACTCAGGCCGCCGCGGCGTACCTGCGCGAGTTGCTGCTCCGTCCGAGCCGGTACCGGCGCAAGTGGGAGCAGTACGCCGAACGCAGCAGGTTCGGGCAGGTGAACCAGCTCGCGGTGGCCGAAGTGCTCGCTCATTACCTGTGGGAGCACCCGAGGGCGCAGGGCGACGTCGACGTGCTGCCCCGGCAGCTGAAAGACACCGCTTCGCGGGCGCTGTCCGGCAAACTGCTCAGCAAGGCCACGCTGAGCCTTTTCATGGACGCGTTCGGATTCGGCACCTTCGAACAGCAGCAGCTGCTGAAGCTGTGGGAAGGCTCCGCCCACGTCCGCGTGCTGTCCGGCCCGCGTGCGATCCGCGAGGACAAGGCGAGCGCGCTCGGCCGCCCGCGGGTCAGGACGCTATCCCTGCATGATCATCATTATCTCGGTCCGGACGGGCTGCCGGTGAGGCACCGCGTCATCCACGTCATCGAGGCGGTCGTCGACGGCGTTGACCGCTTGCCCTATCGCGCCGACACCAATGCCCTGACCATAGAGGTCGGGCAGGGCTTCAGCGGCCTCGCGGGCCCGGTTTACCAGCCCATGGCCGAACTGTTCGTGGTGGACATGCTGCTGGCCAAGCCGCTGGCGGCCGGGGAGACGGCCACCTTGGAGTACTCGGCAAGCTTTCATTACCCGGCGCCGCCCCCGCCCGAGTTCCGCCGCATCGTGCAATTCTTCGTCGAGAACCTGGATATACGCGTCGAATTTCATCCGGACAAGCTTCCGCGCAACGTGGAATGGGCCGTATGGGACGGGATGGACGGCCCCATCGTCGAGCGTGAGCGCGTCGCCCTGGACAGCCAGTTCGCCGTCCACCGCTACCTGCGCCTGGCCGAGAAGACCGCCGTCGGCTTCCACTGGGATTGGTGATTCTTCCTACCGGGTCGGGGCATGGGACGATCGGAGTGTGCGAAAGGACGAAAGCGCGGCGACCACCAGTGCCGAGTTGCGCGCGCATAATCTCGCCCGGCTGCTGCGCGCGGTCCACGCCGGCAGCGGCCAGCTCACCCGGGCCGAACTCACCCGGCAGCTCGGCCTGGCCCGGGGAACCGCCACCGTGCTCGTCAGGGACCTGGCCGGACGCCAGCTCATCGAGGAGCTGAGCAGCCCGGCCGACGCGCCCGCCGACCTTAAGGTGCAGCGCACCCGGGGCCGTCCGACCGGCGTGCCCTCGGCGCACCCGCAGGGACCCGTCGCGCTCGCGGTCGACCTGCGGGACGACTCCTTTACCGTGGCCGCGTTCGAGCTGACCGGGCGCAGCGCCGTGCTCGACCGCTACGAGCGGGCGGCGGGCTCTGGTACCGGGATGCTGGCCGACGTCGCGGCCAGGCTGAAGATCCGCCGCCGTCAGTTCGGCGACCGCGTGGTCGGCATCGGGGTCGCGGTCCCTTCCCCGCTGAGCGCCGGCCAGATGGTGCAGCCCACCCTGCCGGACTGGCAGGACGTCGACGTGGCCAGCGTTCTCGGCAGCCTCGCGGACGGGCCCATCCTGGCCGGCAACGACGCCACGCTGGCCGGGCTGGCCGAGGCGCGCCGGGGCGTGCTGCGGGGCGTCTCCGTCGCCCTGCACCTGCACGTCGCGACCGGCATCGGCGGGGTGCTGCTGGCCGGCGGCCTGCCGGTGAACGGCGCGCACGGGGCGGCGGGCGAGTTCGGGCACATGCCGCTGACCGGCGGCAGCGAGCCGTGCCGCTGCGGTTCGGTGGGCTGCTGGGAGCTCGACGCCGGCGCGCGCGGGCTGCTCCGCGCGGTCGGCCAGCCCGAGGAGGGGGACCGGATGCTCCGCGCCGAGCAGGTCATCGAGGCGGCGGGCACCAATCCCGGCTGCGGCCGGGCCCTGGCGCGGGTGGCCGAGGCGCTCGGCCGCGGCATCGGCGCACTGGTGAACGCCCAGGACCCGGAGGTCGTCGGGCTGTCCGGCCTGGCTGCCGAGGTGTACGAGGCCGCGCCGGGCGCGGTCCAGGCCGGTTACCTGGCCACGCTGATGCGGTTCCGCCGGTCCGCGCCGCCCGCGCTGCTGCCGTCCAGGCTGGGTGACCTCGGCGCGCTGACCGGCGCCTCTGAGCTCGTCTTCGACGCCTTCCTCACCCCGCGCGGCCTCGGCGCCTGGCCCGCGCCCGAGGAGAAAACCGCGTGACTTCTTCGTGCCTAGCTGGTAGGTTCCCGTCCTCGTGGCTGCGTCGAAAGCACAAGAAAAACATGATGCCGAACGGCCCGGCGGCGACCCGGTCCTGACCGCTGAACGCGGCCAGTTGCGGCGCTCTCGCGAGTACCTGCGGCTGATGCGCGAGGACGTCCTGTCCCTCAAGGCGCTGGGCGGGGACCCGGTCTCCGAGGAGTACCTCAAGGCCGACCTGTACCACCGGGCCGAAGCCCTCCAGGACATCCCCGACGCCCCCCTCTTCTTCGGTCGCCTCGACTACGCCGACTCCTCCGAATCCGGACATCCCGGAACCGGACAGCCCGGATCCGGACAGCCCGCATCTGGAAATTCCGAAACTGGAATATCCGGAACCGGACAGGCCGGGGACGACGGCATCGCGGGGCACAGCTTTCACATCGGCCGCCGGCATGTGCATACCCCCGACGGCACGCCCGCGGTGATCGACTGGCGGGCGCCGGTGTCGAGGCCGTTCTACCGGGCCAGCGGCGCGGACCCGATGAACCTCGCGCTGCGCCGGCGCTTCGGATTCTCCGGCGGTGAGCTGACCGCCTACGAGGACGAGCTCTTCGCCGCGGACGCGGACAGGGGGGCCGGGGCCCACAGCCCGGATCGTTCGGCCCAGAAAACAGAAACCAGGCCGAGCAAGATCCTCATTGAGGAGATCGAGCGGCCGCGGTCGGGGCCCATGCGGGACATCGTCGCGACCATCCAGCCCGACCAGGACGACATCGTCCGGGCCGATGCCGCGCACACGGTCTGCGTGCAGGGCGCGCCCGGCACCGGGAAGACCGCCGTCGGGCTGCACCGGGTCGCGTACCTGCTGTACGCGTACCGGGAGCAGGTGCGGCGGCGCGGGGTGGTCATGGTCGGGCCGAACCGGGCCTTCCTCTCCTACATCCGCAACGTCCTGCCCGCGCTCGGCGAGCTCGACGTCACCCAGACCACCGTCGGCGAGCTGGTCGGCTCTCTTGGGCCGCTTCCTGTCCGCGGGTGTGATGACGACGCGGCCGCGATCGTCAAGGGCGACGCGCGGATGGCGGAGGTGCTGCGGCGGGCGCTGTGGGCCTCGGTCCGGGCGCCGGCCTCGCCGGTGGTGCTGCCGCGCGGGTCGCGGCGCTGGCGGGTGGCCGCCTGGGAGCTCGAGGAACTCACCCACGAGCTGCGGCACCGGGGCGTGCGGTACGGCGCGGCCCGCGAGTTGCTCGAGCACAGGATCGCGCACGTGATCCTGACCCAGATGGAGGCCGCGGGGGAGGCCTGCGACGACCGCACGCACGAGGCGGTGCGGCGGTCCAGGCCGGTGCGTGCGGCGGTGGACGCGATATGGCCGAAGGTGGATCCGGTGCGGCTGGTGTTCGGGCTGATGTCGTCGGCGCCGGCCCTGGCCGGGGCGGCCGAGGGCGTGCTGACCGCCGCCGAGCAGGCCGCGATCGTGTGGACGGCCGCGCCGCGCGGGCCCGGCTCGGCCCGCTGGTCCACGGCGGACGTCGTGCTCATCGACGAGGCGCGCGACCTGATCGCCCGGACGCCCAGCCTGGCCCACGTGGTGGTGGACGAGGCGCAGGACCTGTCCCCGATGGAGTGCCGGGCGCTCGGCCGCCGGTGTTCCACCGGCGCGGCCACCGTGCTCGGCGACCTCGCCCAGGGCACCACGCCGTGGGCGGCGCCGTCCTGGGAGTCGCTGCTGTCGAACCTGGGCAAGCCGGGCACCGACGTGCGGGAACTGTCGGTGGGCTACCGCGTGCCGCGGCAGATCCTGGACTACGCCTCGACGCTGCTCGCGGTGATCGCCCCCGGGCTGAGACCGGCCTCCTCGCTGCGGGCCGATCCCGGCGCCCTCGACCTCGTCCACGTGCCCGCCGCCCGGCTGGGCCAGGCCCTGGTCACCGCCTGCCGGCAGGCCTGCGCCCGGCCCGGGTCGGTGGCCGTCATCGCCGCCGACCCGCAGGTTCCCGTCCTGGGTCGCGCGCTCGACGAGGCGAGCCTGGAGTACGGCGCGCCGGGAGCCGACTCCAGGCTCACGCTGGTGCCGGTGACGCTGGCCAAGGGGCTTGAATACGATCACGTCATCGTGGTCGAGCCCGCGCGCATCGCGAGTGCCGAGGCCAGGGGCCTGCAGCGGCTGTACGTGGCGCTCACCCGCGCCGTGTCGCGGCTGACCGTCTTGCATGCTGAACCGCTGCCGGCTCCGCTACCCGATTAATGGTCCTATAGTGAACCGATGCCCGGCCCGGTGCGTCTGTGTGGGTAGGGGAAAGGGCGGATCCTTCCGCCCGATTTCCTGAGCTGCGAATTTCCCGATGTGCATTGCGCGGACGCCGCCGCGGCGGCATTCTGGAAGAGGCGGCGACATTTAGTTCTCATCTGACTCCTATAAGTTACAATGGTGATAACGGTGGACGTCAAACGGACCGGCGATCCGGACCAGATACAGGCTGTCTATCTGGAGAAGCTAGCCGACGAGTTGTCCCATCGCGGGCTTGAGGCGTGGCTGATGGCGCCGCCGGGGCGTAGGCCCAACCTGTACGTGGTGAACCCGGCCGCGCGGGCGCTTGAGGAAAATGTGTACGTCGGTTCCGGTAAGGATGGCTTGTGGTGGTTCTGGTGGTCGTGGGCGGAGCGGATAGCCGTCGCCGACGACGTTGACCAGGCCGCCACCACGATCGTGCGGGTCCTGGCCTCCCTCCTCCATAAAGACTGACCGCGCGCCGGGATGGACCTGTGCGCGGCCCCGGCCGTCGGGCTCGCCCGGCTGATCCGGTCCCGGGAGCTGTCCGCCGCCGAGCTGCTCACCGCCGTGCTGGCCAGGATCGACGAGGTCAATCCCGCGATCAACGCGATCGTCACGCTTGCCGCCGAGCATGCCTTCGCCGCGGCGGCGGAGCTTGACGAGCGGGCGGCCCGCGGCTCGTTCGCCGGCCCGCTGCACGGGCTGCCGATCGCGGTGAAGGACCTGGCCGAGACGGCGGGGATCAGGACGACGTTCGGCTCGCCGATCTTCGCGTCCTACCTGCCGTCGTTCGACGCGCCGCACGTGGCCCGGCTCAAGCAGGCCGGCGCGGTGGTGATCGGGAAGACCAACACCCCGGAGTTCGGCGCGGGATCGCAGACGTTCAACCCGGTGTTCGGGCCCACCCGCAACCCGTACGACACCCGGCTCACCCCCGGCGGCAGCAGCGGCGGCGCCGCCGCGGCCGTCGCCGCCGGGATGATCCCGTTCGCGGATGGCTCCGACCTGGCCGCGAGCGTGCGGAACCCGGCGGCCTTCTGCGGGCTGGTGGGCTTGCGAACCACGCCCGGGCTGGTGCCCGCGGATGTGCTCGACCCGCTGGGCGTGGTCGGCCCGATCGCCCGCAGTGCGCCGGACGCCGCCTTGCTGCTGGCCGGGATGTGCGGATCCGATCCCGGGCTGCCCCTGGCCCGGCCTGACCGGGCCGGCGATTTCCTCGACCTGCGGCCGGCGCCGCTGCGCGGGCTGCGGGTGGCGTGGACCTTCGACCTGGGCGATCTGCCGGTACAGCCGGAGGTCCGCCGCGTGCTCGCGGCGCTGCGCGGGTCGCTCGAGGACGCCGGGTGCGCGGTGACGGACGCCGCGCCCGCCCTGTCCGACGCCGACGATACCTTCCAGGTGCTGCGGGCTGCGCTGATGGCCGGGATGGCGCCGCTGCTGCGCGCTCACCGCGAGCAGATCAAGGCCACCTTGACCTGGAACATCGAGAAGGGCATCGCGCTGACCGGCGAGCAGATCGCGGCGGCCCGGGCCAGCCAGGCCGAGATCTTCCAGCGGGTCAGGTCCTTCCTGGCCGACGGACCTTACGACGTGCTCGCGCTGCCCACCGCGCAGGTGGTCCCGTTCCCGGTCGAGCAGGAGTGGGTGGCCGAGATCAACGGCGAGCCGATGGCCACCTACATCGACTGGATGCGCTCCTGCTCCCGGATCACGGTGAGCGCGCACCCCGCCATCTCCGTGCCGGCCGGCCTGACGGCTTCCGGCCTGCCCGTCGGCCTCCAGCTGGTGGGCCGGTACGGCGCCGACCGGCGGCTGCTCGAGATAGCGGCCGCGATCATGGCGCTGGCCGGCTAAGTCGGCCAGCTAAGGGGCCAGCTAAGGGGCACTGAGGCCGGGGAAGGCCTGGGTGCTGCCGCGCCAGGACGCGGCGCGCTGCGCCGCACCTTGCATGGCCAGCGCGCCGAAGCGCCGGAGCCGCTGGTCGCTGACCGCGACGAGGCCGAGGTAGGCCCGGGTCGCGCCGTCTTCCAGGTAAGCCGCCAGCGCCATCGCGCTCGCCGCGTCGTGCACACGGAAAGGCAGCTGGTAGAAGGCCTGCGCGGGGACCGGCGCCGCGCCGAGCTTGGAGATCATCGCGGCCAGGGTGTCGCGGGCCTGGTTGTGCCCGGTCCAGTCCTGCTGGGCCGCGGCCCAGCGGCTCCCGGTCAGGTGGGCGCCCGCCACCCCGTAACCGAAGATGGCCGCGTTTTCCGCCGCGAGCGCGGCTTGCAGCGCGGACACCGCCCCAAAAACCCCCGCCACCGTGATTGCCGCCATCACCGGGCTCCGCGCCCGCCGCTGTTACCCGCCATCGGCTGCCCTATCCGCCCAGGGCCGTCACGTGGGTGACATCGGAGGCGGCGATGCTCGCGAACAGCTGGGCCAGGGCGGGCTCCACGGCGGCCAGCCGCCGCACCAGGCCGGCCGCGGACGCCCGTTCCGCCGCGCGCAGCCGGGCGGTGCTGACATGGGCGGGCGCCGTGCTGGCCGCGCTCGCCGACGGGGTCGCTGGAGTCGCCGGGTTCCCGCCCGGCTGGATGAGCCGGGCCCGCAGCTGCGCGAGATGCTGCTCGTGCTGGGCGAGCAGCGGCCTGAGGGTCCGTGACCGGGCCGTCGTCCCCGAATCGCCGTGGATGGCCGTCCGGTACAGATAGATCAGGTTTTCTTCCGCTCTGATAACTGCCTGTAGCGTCAGTACATCGTGGCCGAGGGGCGGGCGGCCCGCCAGCGGATCGGGGCCGGTGAACGCGTCCGAGGACCGGCAGCCGGCGGTGGCGAGCAGCAACGGCAGCGTCGTCGCCGAGGCGAGCAGCACGCGGCGCCTCGCCACAATGTCGGGCACACGGGCAAGCTACCATGTGCCGTTTCATGGGTCCGGCCGGTCCTATCCGCGTGAGGGTCCAACCCCGGATAGGCTAGGTCCTAATCCCGCAGGTCGTGGACGAGGAGGTCGTGATGCCAGGAGGCCCGCGTCACGCGCCGCGACCTCGCCAGGCGGTCGCCGGCGGGTCTATCGACGAGGGCAGGATCGCGGACGTCATCCGGCCCGTGATCGCTGCCGCGGGAATGGACCTGGAGGCGGTCCGGGTGAGTGCCGCGGGCCGCCGGCGGCTGCTGCGCGTGGTCGTGGACAGCGACCGGGGCGTGAGCCTGGATGACGCCGCGGAGCTCAGCCGCAAGCTGTCCGCCGCGCTCGACACGGTGGCCGTGATGGGCGAATTCCCCTACACGCTCGAGGTCTCGTCGCCCGGTGTTGACCGCCCGCTGACCGATCCGAGGCACTGGCGGCGTGCGGTGGGACACCTGGTCCAGGTCACCGCCACCGATTCGGGGGAATCCGGGGCCATCTGCGGCCGGATCGTGGCGGCCGACTCGGACGGGGTGACCCTGGACGTCGGGGGTGACCCGAAAACCCGCCGCCGCTTCGGTTACGCCGCGCTGGGCGCGGGCGCCGTCCAGGTGGAGTTCGGGCACCCGCAAACGGAGCTGGGAGCGACCCGCGATGGACATTGACCTGAGCGTGCTGCGGAGCCTGGAGAGCGAGAAGGACATCTCGCTCGACCTGGCCATCAAGGCCATTGAGGACGCCCTGCTCGTCGCGTACCACAAGTCCGAAGGCGCGTCAGCGTCGGCGCGCGTGGAGGTGGACCGGAAGAGCGGGCACGTCACCGTGTGGGCCATCCAGACCGGCCCGGACGGGACCGCGGTGCGGGAGTACGACGATACCCCGGCCGGTTTCGGCCGGATCGCCGCGACCACCGCCCGGCAGGTGATCTTGCAGCGGCTCCGCGACGTCGAGGACGAGCTGACCTTCGGCGAGTACGCCGGCCGCGAGGGCGACATCGTGGCCGGGGTGATCCAGCAGGGCAAGGACCCCCGGACGGTGCTGGTCGACCTGGGCAAGCTCGAGGCGGTGCTGCCGCCCGCCGAGCAGGTGCCCGGCGAGCGTTACGTCCACGGCGAACGGATCCGCTGCTACGTGCTGCACGTGCGCAAGGGTCACCGCGGGCCTTCGGTCACCCTGTCGCGCACCCACCCGGGCCTGGTGAAGAAGCTGTTCGCCCTGGAGGTGCCCGAGATCGCCGGCGGCGCGGTGGAGATCGTCGCGATCGCCCGCGAGGCCGGGCACCGCACCAAGATCGCGGTCCGGTCGCATCAGCAGGGCGTCAACGCCAAGGGCGCCTGCATCGGCCCCATGGGCAGCCGGGTGCGGAACGTGATGACCGAGCTGCACGGCGAGAAGATCGACATCGTGGACTACTCCGACGACCCGGCCGGTTTCGTGGCTAACGCGCTGTCGCCGGCCCGGGTGAGCCGGGTCCACGTGGTGGACGCCGGGGCCAGGGAAGCACAGGTCATCGTGCCCGATTATCAGCTGTCGCTGGCGATCGGCAAAGAGGGGCAGAACGCCAGGCTGGCCGCCAGGCTCACCGGCTGGCGGATCGATATCAGGTCCGACGCGCCGGTTCCGTCGCCCGAAGCGCCGCCGGTCCCGTCGCCGGAGGAGCCAGCGGCCCGGTCGCCCGAAGGGCCGATGGCCCGGTCGCCCGAGGGGTCGCCCGAGGGGTCACCGGCTCAGGCTCCTGAACAGGCGTCTGACCCATCAGTCTCCTCTGCCGCTTCAGACTCACCAGACCCGTCGGTGCCGTTCTCGCCCGGTGTCGGGGACGTGCGGACACGGTAGACTTGTTTGGTGTAATGGCCGAACGAGCCGAACAGCATGTCTCGGGTATGCCCGCGATGCGTACCTGTGTAGGCTGCAAGGAGTGTGCGGTCAAGTCTAGCCTGCTTCGCCTCGTAGCGGCTGGGGACGTCATCCAACCCGACCCGCGAGCCCGGTTGCCTGGCCGGGGTGCGTACCTGCATCCCAGCCTGGTTTGCCTGGAACTCGCGCGGCGGCGCCGGGCGTTCCCCCGGGCCTTGCGCACTGCGGGATCGCTCAGCCTCGAACCACTGGCTGAGTATCTTTGCGGCGCGGAATCCCCGGCATAGCATTACTGGCGGCGGAACAACCTGGCTGGGCAGCAGGCTTTAACGCAAGAAGGAACACCTGTCGGAAAGCAGGTCGAGAAGCTGATGAGCGCTCGATGAGCACGCGGCGATGATCACCATAGGCTGAGGCCGGCCCGGAGCACGCTCTGCCCGGGCCGGGGTCCGGTAAAAGGCCCGGGGAACGGGCCGAGACAGGAGCGTAGTGGCGAAGGTCCGGGTTTACGAACTCGCGAAGGAGTTCGGTGTCGAGAGCAAGGCCGTCATGGTCAAGCTCCAGGAAATGGGCGAGTTCGTAAGGTCAGCGTCCTCGACGATAGAGGCGCCGGTAGTCCGGCGGCTCAAGGAGGCGTTCGCCTCCAATGCGGCCCAGCAAAATGCGGCCCAGCAAAATGCGGCGCAGCAACCGGCTCAAGGGTCTCGGCCCAGGCCGGCTGCGTCGTCCGCCCCGCGTGACGGAGCGGCCTCTCCGGGCCCGGCGGTGGCTGGGGGTGCTGGGGCACCTTCGGTTTCCGCGGGTTCTGCGGGTTCTTCGGTTGGCGCCCGGCCGGACGCCGGGCCGCAATCGGACGTTGCCGCGAAGACGGCGCCCCGCGATGACCGCGCTGCGGCCGCGGCCGCGGCCGCCGGCCCGGCTCCCGGTGCCCCGTCGGGCCCCAGGACCGCGCCTGACGGGGCCGCCAACGGCACCGCGGACCGGGCGGCCGCGCCCGATGGCGCCGCCGCGACCGGGACCTCAGGAGGTTCCGGGGCCGCCGATGCCACGGGCCGCCGGCTGCCGCCGGTTCCGCCGTCGCCCGCGTCCCGCCCCGGACCCGACCCGAGGACCCAGGGGTCCCAGGGGGCTCCGGGCGTTCCTGGCGGCTCGAGGGTGCCGGGGCCGTCGAGGCCGGCTACCCCGGCCGACTTCCGGAGCGCGGGGACGGCCCAGGGGGGCCAGGGGGCCCAGGGGGCCCCGGCCCGGCCCGCGGCTCCGCGTCCCGGCGCGCCGGGCGGCTCAGGGGGTCAGCGCCCAGGCGGGCCCGCGGGCCGTCCCGGCCAGCAGGGCCAGCAGGGCCAGCAGGGCCAGCAGGGCCAGCAGGGCCAGCAGGGCCAGCAGGGCCAGGGCGCCAGGCCGTCCGGGCCGAGGACCCAGGGACCTGGTGCGCCCCGGCCGGGTGCGCCCAGGCCGGGTGGATCCGGCGGCCGTCCAGGCGCTCCGCGTCCCGGTCCCAGGCCGGGCAACAACCCGTTCAGCTCGACCGCGACCGGCATGGGGTCGGCGCCTCCGGCCAGGCCCCAGGGAACCGGCGTCCCGGGTCAGCCGGGGCGTCCCGGTCCATCGGCAGGCGCCCCGGGCGGCCCCGGCGGCCCCGGCGGTCCTCGTCCTTCAGGGCGCGGCCCTGGCCGGCCTGGCGTGTCGGATGGCGGTCCGCGGCCCGGCGGCCCGCGGCCCGGCGGTCCCAGGCCGAGCCCGATGAACATGCCCTCCCGCCCGGCGCCGGCCGGTGCCGGGCGCAGCGGTCCCGGCGGCGGCGGCCGCGGCGGTCCCGGCGCCGGCGCTGGTACCCGGCCCGGCGGCGGTGGCGGCGGCGGTGGCCGTGGTCCCGGGGCTGGCGGTCCGCGGACCGGCGGCGGCGGTCCGGGTGCGGGCGCTCCCCGCGCCGGGGCCGGGGCCGGCGGTGGTCCGCCTCGTCCGGGCGGCGGCCGTGGCCGGAGCGGTACGCAGGGTGCCTTCGGGCGGCCCGGAGGGCGTCCGTCCCGGGGCCGGAAGTCGAAGAAGCAGCGGCGTCAGGAATTCGACAACATGCAGGCGCCGTCGATTGGCGGCGTCCAGGTTCCCCGTGGCAACGGTCAGGTGGTACGGCTGTCCCGCGGCGCGTCGCTGAGTGACTTCGCCGACAAGATCGGCGCGAACCCCGCGTCGCTGGTGCAGGTCATGCTGCACCTCGGCGAGATGGTGACCGCGACCCAGTCGGTCAACGACGAGACCCTCCAGGTGCTCGGCGCGGAGCTGAATTACAACATTCAGGTCGTCTCGCCCGAGGAAGAGGACAGGGAGCTGCTCGAGTCGTTCGACATCGAGTTCGGCGAGGACGAGGGCGGCGAAGCCGAACTGGTGGCCCGTCCGCCGGTCGTCACGGTGATGGGTCATGTCGACCACGGCAAGACCAAGCTGCTCGACGCGATCAGGCACACCAACGTGGTGGCGCGCGAAGCCGGCGGCATCACCCAGCACATCGGTGCCTACCAGGTCACCACCGAGGTTGATGGTGAGGAACGCAAGATCACCTTCATCGACACCCCGGGTCACGAGGCCTTCACGGCCATGCGGGCCCGCGGCGCGGAGACCACCGACCTGGTGGTGCTCGTGGTGGCGGCCGACGACGGCGTGAAGCCACAGACCACCGAGGCGCTGAACCACGCGCAGGCGGCGGGCGTGCCGATCGTCGTGGCCGTGAACAAGATCGACAAGGAGGGCGCCGACCCGCAGCGGGTGCGGGCCCAGCTGACCGAGTACGGGCTCATCGCGGAGGAGTTCGGCGGCGACACGCAGTTCGTGGACGTGTCCGCGACCAAGCGCACCGGTATCCCCGACCTGCTCGAGGCGATCGTCCTGACCGCCGACGCCGAGCTCGACCTGCGCGCCAACCCGAACCAGGACGCGCAGGGCGTGGCCATCGAGGCTCACCTGGACAAGGGCCGGGGTCCGGTGGCCACCGTGCTGGTGCAGCGCGGGACGCTGCACGTCAGTGACTCGATCGTGTGCGGTGAGGCGTTCGGCCGGGTCCGCGCCATGCTCGACGAGAACGGCGATCCGATCGCCGAGGCACCGCCGTCCCGGCCGGTGCAGGTGCTCGGCCTGACCGCCGTACCCGGCGCGGGCGACAACTTCCTTGTCGTCTCCGACGACCGGATGGCCAGGCAGATCGCCGAGCGCCGGGAGGCTCGCGAGCGGGTCGCCCAATTCGCCCAGGGACGGCGCCGGGTCACGCTCGAGGATCTGGAGTCGGCGTTCAAGGCCGGTGAGCGCGAGGAACTGCTGCTCATCATCAAGGGCGACGTGTCCGGCTCGGTGGAGGCCCTCGAGGACGCGCTGCTCAAGCTCGATGTCGGCGAGGAGGTCAGCCTGCGGGTGATCGGCCGCGGCGTCGGCGCGATCACACAGGACGACGTCAACCTGGCCATCGCCTCGGACGCGGTGATCATCGGCTTCAACGTCCGGCCAGCCGGCCGGGCGGGCGAGCTGGCTCAGCGCGAGGGCGTCGATATCCGCTACTACTCGATCATCTACCAGGCGATCGAGGAGGTCGAGGCGGCGCTCAAGGGCATGCTCAAGCCCGAGTTCGAGGAGGTCCAGCTCGGCACGGCGGAGATCAGGGAGGTCTTCCGGGTGCCGAGGATCGGCAACGTCGCCGGCTGCATCGTGCGCAGCGGCACGATCCACCGCGGCAGCAAGGCACGGCTGATCCGGGACGGCGTGGTGATCTCCGACAACCTGACGGTGGACTCGCTGCGGCGGTTCAAGGACGACGCGACCGAGGTCCGCGAGGGCTACGAGTGCGGTATCGGCATCGGCTACAACGACGTCAGGATCGAGGACACGATCGAGACCTTCGAGATGAGGGAGATACCAAGGACCTGACCAGGCACCCGGGCCCCCGCAAACCCGGGCAGAGCTACTCGGGCAGGAGCGGAGTGATGCCGTGTACGTCGCTGCGCTGACGCTGGACGTGCTGCTCGGCGACGTGCACTCGCTGAAGGCCAAGCGGGGCGTCGTCCGGCCGCTGGTCGCCGAGCTGCGCCGGCGCTATCCAGGTGTCGCGGTCGCCGAGACGGGGCACCTGGATCTGCACCGGCGGGCCGAGATAGGCGTGGCCGTCGTATCCGCGACGGCCACCAACGCGATGAGCGTGCTCTCCGACTGCGAGCGCCTGGTGGCCGGGCATCCCGAGATCGAGCTGCTGTCGGCTCGGCAGCGGCTGTTCAATGAGGAGGAGTGACGGAGCATGGACGCCGCGAGGGCGCGCAAGCTAGCCGACAGGATCAGCCAGATCGTCGCGGAAATGCTGGAGCGCCGGATCAAGGACCCCAGGCTCGGCTTCGTGACCGTCACCGAAGCCAAGCTGACCAACGACCTGCGCGAGGCCACCGTCTTCTACACGGTGTACGGAACTGACCAGGAGCGGGCCGACACCGCGGCGGCGCTGCACAGCGCGACGGGCATTATCCGGTCCGAGGTGGGCAGGCAGCTCGGCCTGCGGCATACCCCCTCGCTCGAGTTCGTGGCCGACGTGCTCCCGGACAGCGCCCAGCGGATCGAGGAGCTGGTCACCCAGGCCAGGTCCGCCGACGCCGAGCTCGCCCGCAGCCGCGAGGGCGCCAAGCACGCCGGTGACGCCGATCCCTACCGCAAGCCCGCCGATGATCCCGGCGAGGATGACAACGACACATGAGCGAGCCAAAGGGGCGCGGCGCTGCCTGGACTGACGAGCGAGGAACGAGCGAGGAGGGAAGGCAGCGCCAGTGAAGGGGGATGGGGAGGTGGGTGGGGCCCCGGAGGCGAGCGGAAAACAGAGCGGCCTGGTCATCGTGGACAAGCCCGGCGGCATGACGTCGCATGACGTCGTGGCCCGGGTCCGGCGGCTGGCCGGGACCAGGAGGGTGGGGCACGCCGGAACCCTGGATCCGATGGCCACAGGCGTCCTGGTGGTCGGCGTGGAGAAGGCCACCAGGCTGCTCGGGTACCTGACCCTGACCGAGAAGGAATACGCCGCCACGATCAGGCTCGGCCAGTCGACCAGCACCGATGACGCGGAGGGCGAGGTCACCGGCACCGGCTCGGCCGCGGGCGTTTCCGCGGAAACGTTGTCGAAGGCGGTGGCCGGGCTCACCGGCGAGATCCAGCAGGTGCCGCCCGCGGTCAGCGCGATCAAGGTCGACGGGCAGCGCGCCTACCGGCTGACCAGGGCGGGTGCGGCACCGGAGCTCAAGCCCCGGCCGGTGACGGTGTACGAGTTCGCGGTCACCGCGACGCGCCCAGTGAAGGGGGATGGGGAGGTGGGTGGGCTGCTTGACGTCGACGCCACCGTCCGCTGCTCAAGCGGCACCTACATCAGGGCCCTGGCGCGCGATCTCGGTGTCACGCTGGGTACCGGCGGGCACCTGACCCGCCTGCGCCGCACCCGCGTGGGCGGGTACGGCGTCGAGGCCGCTCGCACCCTGGAGCAGCTGGCCGACAGGTTCGAGATGCTGCCGCTGGAGCAGGCTGCCTCGGCGGCGTTCCCGCGGCGGAACCTGAGCGAGGACGAGGCCCGTCGCCTGGCCAACGGCGGCCGGCTCGCCGCGGCGGCCCCGGCTATCGTTGGCTCAGCTACGGTGGGTTCAGCTGCCTCGCCCGGCCCGACGGCCGCCTACGCGCCCGACGGCACCCTGATCGCCCTGGTCACCGAGGAGTCGGGACAAGCGAGGCCGCTGGTCGTCTTTGCCTGAGGCTTTAGGCTTGTGGTCTGGTGACAAAGGAGGAACGGGGATCGTGTACCGCTGGTACGGCTTGGCCGAGGTGCCTTCCGGCTGGGGTGAGTGCGTCGCGACGATCGGCGTGTTCGACGGCGTGCACCGCGGTCACCAGCGCATCATCGGGCGCGCCGGCGAGATCGCGCGGGCCAGGGACCTGCCGGTCGTGGTGATCACCTTCGACCCGCACCCGGATGAGGTCGTCAGGCCGGGCTCGCACCCGCCGTTTCTCACGACCTCGCGGCGGCGGGCCGAACTGCTGGCGGGCCTCGGTGCCGACGCCGTGTGCGTGCTCCCGTTCAACCTGGAATTCTCCCGGCTCAGCCCGGATGAGTTCGTCCGGGTGGTCCTGTCCGAACGGCTGCACGCCGCGGCCGTGGTGGTGGGGGAGAACTTCAGGTTCGGCCACAAGGCCGTCGGCGACGTGCCGCTGCTGGTGCGACTCGGCGAGAAGTACGACTTCACCGCTGAGGGCGTCCCGCTGCTCGTGGCCGACGGCGTGACGATCTCCTCGTCTTACATCAGGGAGCGGCTGGCCGCCGGTGATGTGGCCGCCGCCGCCCATGCGCTGGGCCGTCCGCACCGGGTGGAGGGCGTCGTCGTCCGCGGTCAGATGCGCGGCCGCGCGCTGGGCTTCCCGACCGCCAACCTGGAGACCCCGCCGCACACTGCGACTCCCGCCGACGGCGTCTACGCCGGCTGGCTGGCCAGTCTGGGCCTGGACGGAGCGGAGGCCGCTCGCTGGCCTGCCGCGATCTCGGTCGGCACCAACCCGACGTTCGGCATCGGCGAGCGCACCGTCGAGGCGTACGCGCTCGACCGCGACGACCTGGACCTGTACGGCGCCCACGCCGCCATCGACTTCGCCGCCAGGCTCCGCGGCACGGAACGGTTCGACTCCGTGGAGGCCCTGGTCACCCAGATGCGCGAAGACGTGATCCAGGCCCGCGCCCTGACCGCCAGCTAAGCGGCCCAGCTAAGCGGCCAGTTAAGCGGCGCCGCGCCTTCACGCAGATGTCACGTTGTTCTCATACCGTGCGCCCGTGGACGTTGATGGCCGCGAGAGGATCACGGCACCCCGGCAGAGGCGGGCGGAGCGCCGGGCCGATGCGGGCGTGGCCGGCAATGCCCGCCTGACGGCGGCCAACGCCGCCGTGCTGCTGGTGTTGCTGGCGGCCGAAGGTGCCACGATCCTGCGCATCCGCCCGCTGATCTCGCCGCATGTGTTCATCGGCATGGTGCTCATACCGCCGGTGCTGGTCAAGCTGGCCAGCACCACCTGGCGTTTCGCCTGCTACTACCGCGGCGCCCCGGCGTACAGGCGCAAGGGGCCACCGCCGGTCGTGCTGCGCCTGCTCGGCCCCATCGTGGTGCTCCTGACCCTGGTGCTGCTGGCCAGCGGCGTGGCGCTGCTCCTGGTCAGCCGGTCCTGGCTGCCGCTGATGCTCACGGTGCACAAGGCGAGTTTCTTCCTGTGGTTCGCCGCCACCACGATCCACGTGCTCGGTCACTGGGCGAGGTAATCAGGCTGGCCCCGCGCGACTGGCTACGCCGGACCCGCGGCGACGTCAGCGGGGCGGGCCTGCGGCAATGGCTGATCGCCGCCAGCCTGGTGGCCGGCGCCCTGCTTGGCTTCCTCCTGCTCAGCCGCGTCGGCCCCTGGCTGGCGTCCGCGCCGCATGCGGGCGGGTAGCACAGGTCCCGCCCGGGCTCCGGGTTTACAGCGCCGCGTAGAGCGCCCGTTCGAAGTCGTTGTAGAGCTGGACGGCCTCGGGCGTGACGAAGGGCAGGAAGTTGCTGTAGATGGAGCCGCAGATGCCGGTGCTGCGGTCCACCCAGAACTGGGTGTTGCACAGGCCGGCCCAGGCCCCGGACCAGGCCCGACGCATACCGGGGATATCCGAGGTGTTGAGCAGCAGGCCGTAGCCCCACTTGAAGCCCGGGCCCGCGCGGAATGTGCAGCTCGCGGCGGGGTCGGCGGTCGGGAGCTCGGCGGGGAAGTCTAGGTCGCCTATCTGGTTGCTGAAGGCCGCGTCCACCGTTTCCTGCCGCAGGATCCTGGTGCCGTCGAGTTCGCCGCCGCGCAGCAGCGCCCGCTCGAACTTGGTGTAGTCGCTCGGCGGCCCGTAGAGCCCGTGCCCGCCGGCCCACCAGTCCGGCTCCTGGTTCAGGACCTCGCCGATCGACGTCCAGTTGCCGTCCTCGCCCTTGACGTGGACCGGCGTCGAGTTCGGCCGCTGGTCGTCGTTCATCAGGAACGTGGTCTGGTCCATGCCGAGCGGCCCGGTGATGCCTTGCTTGATGGCCACGTCAAGGCCGACGCCGGTGACCGCCTCGACGACCTTGCCCAGCCAGTCGATGTTGATGCCGTAGATGAACGCCTCGCCCGGGTCAGCCAGCATCGGGGCGGTGAAGGAGGCCCGGGATCCGGCTACGACGTTCGGGACGCCGGTGACCTTCTCCCAGCGCACCAGCCGCTCGCTCCAGAACCAGTAGCCGAAGCCGGCCGTGTGCGTGATCAGGTCCTTGACGGTGGCCTGCCGGGCCGGGGGCCGCAGCGTCGGGGCGTCTCCGTCGAAGCCGGTCATCACCTGGACCTCGGCGAACTCGGGACAGTAGTCCGCGACGGGCGCGTCCAGGTCGAGGTTGCCCTGTTCCGCCTGCTGGAGCGCGGCCACGGTACACGGCATCTTGGTCATGGACATGATCCGGAACAGCGTGTCCACCGTGACCGGGTCGCTCTCGCCGACCGCCCGCGGGCCCGCCGCGCCCTGGTAGACGACGCCGTCGCGATCGGCGGCGATGGCGGCCACGTGGGGTACCCCGCCGGAGTCCACCGCGTCCTGCAGGATCTTGTCGATGGCCGTCCCGTCGATGGATACGCTCATGCCTGACCTCCTGGAGTCGAACAGCTCTGTTCACACACGGGGGTATGCCATGGCGGCATTTCCACTAGCTACCACGTCAGGGCCAGGCCGTCTGTCTCATTCTGAGGTAATTTGCTCTTCCTTCTGTCAGTTGACACTAACGTTAGTATTCTCTAACGTTAGTCTGTGGAGCTGAGCAGGTCCACCTGAGCCGGCGGCCCCGGCTCACCTGAGGCCGCTGTCAGGCGTCTGCCAGCATCGCTCCGAGTGCGGACCGCAGCGGAGCCAGGCGCTTGGCGGCGGCCTCGCGGGCGGCCGCGAGCGGGCGGCCCGCGAGCGGCTCCACGATCTCGATATAGCACTTGATTTTCGGCTCGGTGCCGCTCGGGCGCAGCACCACCCGGGCGCCGGGCAGCCGGAAGATCAGCACGTCGGCCGGCGGCACCGCCTCGCCCCCGCCGTTATCCGCGAGGTCGGTCACGCTGGACACGGGCTCGTCGCCGAAGGCGGCCGGCGGCGCTGACCTGAGCTGGCCCATGACCTTCGCCTGGTCGGTCGTCCGCAGCGTCAGCTGGGACGTCAGGTGCACGCCGTGCGCGGTCTCCAGGTCGTCATAAACCTCAAGGACCGAACGGCCAGCCGACTTCGCCGCTCCCGCCAGCCGGAGCATGGCCAGCGCGGCGCCGATGCCGTCCTTGTCGCGCACCACGTCGCCGACCGCGTAGCCGAGCGCCTCCTCATAGCCGAAGACGAAACGCGCATCCGGCAGGTCGTCGGCCGCCCGGGCGATCCACTTGAACCCGGTCAGGGTCTCGGCGTAGCGGACGCCGCCCGCCGCCGCGATCTTGGACAGCAGCGTTGAGGAGACGACGGTGGACGCCACCAGCCGCGCCTGCGGCGCGTCTTCGGCCGCGGTCCGCTCCAGCATGCTGGCCCCGAGCAAGGCGCCCACCTGATCCCCGGTCAGCATCCGCCAGCCGCTCACGTCGGCCGCCGATGCGGTACCGCCGCCCGCGGGATCGGGAACGGCCACCGCCAGCCGGTCCCCGTCCGGGTCACTGGCCACGACCAGGTCGGCGCCGAGCCGCCGCGCGTCGGCCAGCGCCAGGTCGAGGGCTCCCGGCTCCTCCGGGTTGGGAAACGCGACGGTCGGGAAGTCGGGGTCGGGCTCCGCCTGCGCGGCCACCACGTGCGGCGGCGCGAAGCCCGCCTGCCGCAGGGCCCGCAGCATCAGCTGCCCGGCCACGCCGTGCATCGGCGTGTAGACCACGTTCAGCCCGGCCCGGACCCGACGGCCCCGAAGCGCCCGACGGCCCCGAAGCGCCCGACGGCCCCGAAGCGCCCGACGACCCGGGCTGGGGTCGGCCGGCCCGGCGGCGGCAGCCACCACCGCGTCCAGGTACGCCTGGGCCACCTCGTCGCCGTGCCGGGTGATCAGCGGGCTCCCGGCCGCGGCGACCGGGACCTGCGACAGCGGCCCGAGGCGGGAGATCCGGTCCTCGATCTCCGCGTCGACGGGCGGTATGACCTGGGCGCCGTCACCCAGATAGAGCTTGTACCCGTTGTCCGCGGCCGGGTTATGGCTCGCGGTAACCATCACCCCGGCCGCCGCGCCCAGATGGCGGACCGCGAACGCGAGCAGGGGAGTGGGGCACGGCAGCGGGAGCACGTGCACCGCGATGTCCGCGCCGGCCAGGACCCTGGCCACCTCGTCGGCGAACTCCGCCGACCGGTGCCGCGCGTCGCAGCCCACCACGACGCCGCCCCGCTGAGTCCCCCAGACCCGGGCTTCGGCACCCCGTCCGAGCAGCCAGCCGGCCACGGCGGCGGTGGCGGCCCTGACCACGGCGCGGTTCATCCGGTTCGGGCCCGCGGCGACGACGGCGCGCAGGCCAGCGGTCCCGAAGTGAAGCCGCCCCGCGAAGCGATCCCGCAATTCGGCCATCGCGCCGGCCTCGGGGCCCGCGAAAGCGCGGTCAAGCAGCGCCTGCAGCTCGGCCCGGTCGCCCGCATCGGGGTCATCCGCGATCCAGTCCTCGACCATGGCCCGCAACTCAGCCTCAGTCAACGAATTTATGCCTTGACGTAGGGGATGCCTTCGGCCTTGGGGCCGCGGACCTTGCCGACGAGGCCCGCGACCACGATGATCGTGACGACGTACGGGGTCATCAGCAGCAGGTTCGACTGGATCGGCACGCTCATGGTCGACAGGATCGACTGCAGCTGTGAGGTGAAGCCGAACAGCAGCGCCGCGGCGACCGCACCGACCGGCGAGTACCGTCCGAAGATCATCGCGGCCAGCGCGATGTAGCCCTCGCCCGAAGACATGTCCTTGCCGAACGACCCGACCGAGCCGATCGTGAAGTAGGCGCCGCCCACGCCCGCGATCAGACCGGCCGCGATGACATTGCGGTACCTCATCGCGATCACCTGGATGCCCACGGTGTCGGCCGCGATGGGGTGCTCGCCGATGGCGCGGGTGCGCAGTCCCCACCGGGTGGAGTACAGGCCCACCTGGACGCTGGCCAGCGCGAGGTAGGTGAGGTACAGGAAGATCGTCGAGTCGAAGAAGACCGGGCCGATGATCGGGATGTCGCCGAGCAGCGGGATCTTGATGGCCGAGAACGTCGACGGCGAGTTCAGCGTGTTGGCGTAGGGCACCATGAGATCGTCGTACAGGTATCCGGTGAGGCCGATCATCAGCGTGTTGATCACCACGCCGAGGACGACCTGGTCCACCCGGTAGCCGATGGCGAAGGTAGCGAGCAGCAGCCCGACCAGGGAGCCGGCCAGGGCGCCGCTGAGCAGCCCCAGCCATAGCGAGCCGGTGCCGCTGGTGACGATGGCGGCGGCAAAGGCCCCGAGCAGCAGCTGGCCCTCGATGGCGACGTTGATCACGCCGGACCGGGAGCAGATGACGCCGGTGAGCGCGCCGAGCATGATGGGGATCGACCCGGCGAAGGTGCCCTGCAGCAGGTTCACCATGTTGAACGCGGTGGTCAGCCCGGCGTCGGCCCAGCACAGCAGCGAGACGATGAACAAGAACGCGACCAGCGCCATGGCCGCCCGCCGCCACGCCTTGCTGAACGGCAGGAATGCGCGCAGCACCGCCAGCGCGATCGACACGCCACCGCACACGTAGCAGGTGACGGCCGCGGGCAGGGTGAGATTAGGCACCGTTACCTTGGCGAACGGCTGGGAGAACGCGAAGGTCGCATCCCCTTTGTGCGAGAACAGCCCGAGCACGAGCATGTCGATGAGCCCGAAGAACAGGAAGGCCGCGGGCGCCAGCCACCGCCGCAAGGCACCGCCAGGAGCGGCGCCGGCGGCCAGCACGGTAGGGACGCGCTCCGTGATCGTCATGAGCTCCACCCCTTGGACAACGCGAGCCCGACGCCGCCGGCCCTGGCTGCGCGCAGCCGGTAGATGGCCCGGATCAGCGGTGGTGCCGCGACGAACAAGACGATGACCGCCTGCAGCACCTCCACCATGTCCACCGGGGTGCCGGTGACGGACTGCATGAGCGGCGCCCCGGCGTGCAGCGCCCCGAACAGCAGGCCCGCGAACACGACGCCGAGGGGTCTACCCCGGCCGAGCAGCGCGACCGTGATGGCGTCAATTCCGTATGTTCCGTAGCTCTGCGGGTTCAGGGTGAAGTCGGTGCCCTGGATGACCGCGGACCCGGCCAGCCCGGCCATGCCGCCGGCGATCAGCATGACCAGGACCCAGTTGCGTTCCACGTTCATGCCCGCCACGCGGGCTGCGCTGGGGTTCTTGCCGATGCTGCGGAACTCGAAGCCGATCGTGGTGCGGCTGAGCAGCCACCAGATGCCCGCCGCACAGGCCAGTGCGATCAGGAAACCCGCGTTGATCCGCAGGTGCGAGCCGAACAGCAGGGGCAGGTGCGCGTTCCCCGCGATGGGCGGGGTGATCGGATTGGGGGATCCCGGCGCCTGCATCAGGTAGTTGTAGGAGAGCAGGTAGACCAGCAGGTAGGCCATCACGTAGTTGAGCATGATCGTGATGATCACCTCGTGCGCGCCCGTCCGCGCCTTGAGCTCGCCGACGATCCAGCCGATCGCCGCGCCGCCGACGAAACCGCCGATCACGCAGACGATCACGTGTATGCCGAACGGCATGCTGACCCCGTAGCCGAGGTAGGTAGCCAGGATCGCGCCGCCGATGAACTGGCCCTGGGCGCCGATGTTGAACATGCCCGCCTGATACGGCAGCGCGACCGCGAGCCCGGCCAGGATCAGCGGCGTGGCCTGGACGCACGTCTCCGACAGCGGGTTGAAGACCGCGCTGAGGTAGCCGTCATGCACCGCCGTGCCGAACGACGCCTGCTGGAAGAGCGCCGCGACCGTGTGCGGGTTGAAGATCGATCCCTCGAACATCTCCACGTACGCGCCGACCGCGGTATCCCAGGCCTGCGCGAACGCATGGCCCGGCGCCGAGAACAGGTTGCCCCAGGCATGCAGCACGTTCTTGTTGGTGAAGGCGTTCAGCAGGCCGCCCGCCACCAGCGCGGTGAAGATGGCCAGCACCGTGACGGTGAACGAGTTACCCTCACGCACCGAATCCCAGATGATCTGGCCGCGACCGGGCGGTGTCTCCCCGTCCGCTGGCTTGTCCGGGGGGCCAGGACTCGGGGTAACCGCACCCGGCGTCGGCTCGCTCATCGGCCGGCTCCCGGTGCTCCTGCTCCCGGCGTCGGCGCAGAAGCCTGAGGATCTACGGGGTCGTTAGTATCCGGCTCCGGCCCGGGCGCTTCGTCGCTTCCTCCGGCCATCAGCCGGCCGAGTTCCTCTACGGCCACGTCCGGCGGCCGGAAACCGGTGATCTTGCCTTCGTACATGACGGCGATCCTGTCCGCGAGCGCGTAGATCTCGTCGAGTTCCGCGGAGACGATGAGCACGGCCACGCCGTGGTCGCGCTGGTCGACGATGCGGCGGTGCACGAACTCGATCGAGCCCACGTCAAGCCCGCGGGTCGGCTGGCTGGCGATGAGAACCTTATGCTCACGCGCGAGTTCCCTGGCCAGGATCACCTTCTGCTGGTTGCCGCCGGACAGCGTGCCGACCGGCGCCTGCGCCGAGGTGGTGCGGACGTCGAATTCCCGCACTCGTTCGGCCGCGTTGCTGGCGATCGCGCCGAGGTTGAGGTTGATGCCAGAGGCGAAGGGCGGCGTGTTGTACGCGTCGAGCACCATGTTGTCGGCCACGGAGAAGTCGCCGATCAGCCCGTCTTCCTGCCGGTCCTCGGGGACGTAGGCGATGCCCGCGCGCAGGCGCTGGGCCGGCGTGGCGTGGGTGAGGTCGTGGCCGCCCAAACAGACCTGGCCCGCGACCGAGGGCCGCAGGCCCATCAGCGCCTCGCACAGCTCGGTCTGCCCGTTGCCCTGCACCCCGGCCACGCCCAGGATCTCGCCCGCCCGGACACCGAAGGACACCCCGTTGACCCAGACCCGGCCGGTCTCGTCGGCGACGGTCAGGTCGGACACGTCGAGCACCACGTCACCCGGCTTGGCCGCCTGCTTGCTCACCCGCAGCTGCACGTTCCGGCCGACCATCAGCGAAGCGAGTTCGTCCGCGGTGGCGGACGGAGGCCTTTCGCCGACGACCGCCCCGCGGCGCAGTACGGTGATCGTGTCGGCGATGGCCTGGACTTCCCTGAGCTTGTGCGAGATGAAGACGACCGATGTGCCGCCGTCCTTCAGCTGCCTGACGATACGGAACAGGTCTTCGGTCTCAGCCGGGGTGAGCACCGCGGTCGGCTCGTCAAGTATCAGCACGGTCGCCTGCCTGACCAGCGCCTTGACGATCTCCACCCGCTGCTGGATACCGACCGGCAGGTTCTCCACCAGCGCGTCCGGGTCGATGTCAAGACCGTAGCGGCGCGATAGCTCACGTACGTCCTGGCGGGTCTTACGCCGGTCAAGCAGGCCGGAGGGGCGGGTCTCCTCGATGCCGAGGGTCACGTTCTCCGCCACGGTGAACACGGGTACGAGCATGAAGTGCTGGTGCACCATGCCGATGCCGGCGGCGATGGCGTCCCTCGGGGAATGAAACCGAACGGCCTTGCCGTCGAGCAGGATCTCCCCCTCGTCTGGCTGCAGCAGCCCGTACAGGACGTTCATCAGGGTGGTCTTGCCGGCGCCGTTCTCGCCGAGCAGGGCGTGCACCTGACCCGGGGCCACCGACAGATCGATCCGGTCGTTGGCCACCAGCGAACCGAAACGCTTGGTGATGCCTTTCAGCTCAAGTTCCACGCCGACCCTCTAAGTCCCTCAGTTCCCGGGCGCCGATGTGGCAGCGGCGCGTCATGACGCCGCACCGCTGCCACATTCAACCTTTACCCGGAAACTACACCGGGCTCTTGGTCGGCGTCTTGATCGAGCCGCTCGCGACGCCCACTCCCACCTGCTGGAGCTCCGACTGCAGAGCGCTCGGGATCTTGCTGGCGAAGTCGTGGAACGGAGCCAGCGTGACCCCGCCGTTGGCCAGCGTGCCGATGTAGTTGCCGCCCTTGAACGTGCCGCTGGCCGCGTTCAGCACCGCGGTCTTCACCGCCGTCACGATGCCCTTCTCCACGCTGGTGATGAAGTACTTGCAGTACTGCGGCGCGCTGACGCATCCGTCGGTGTCCACCCACATCATGTTCACCTTCTGGCTGCCGGCCGCGCTGTCGGCGTTCTGGACGGCCTTGGCCGCGCCGAGCCCGACGTTGCCCGCGACCGGGAAGATGATGTCCGCGCCCTCGCTGATGAACGTCTGGGTGAGGGTCTGGCCCTTGGTCTGGTTGGTGAAGTCGCCGGTGAAGGAGCCCTTCTGGGTCAGCTCGTTCCAGCCGAGTACCTGTACGTGCGTGCCGTGCTTGGAGTTGTAGTACTGCACGCCGTCGTAGTACCCGTCCATGTAGATCGTCACCGTCGGCAGCTCCAGCCCGCCGAACGTCGCGACCTTGCCGGTCTTCGTCATGCCCGCGGCCAGGTAGCCGCCGAGGAAACCGTCCTGCACGGTGTTAAATAGCAGCGCGTCGACATTGGCCAGCGGCGGGTTGTACGTATAGTCCACGATCGCGAACTTCTGGCTCGCGTGTGCCTTGGCCGCGGCCTGCGTCGCGTTGCCCATCAGGAAGCCGACGGTGACGACGATATTGCACTTCTGGCTGATGAACGTGTTGATGTTCGGTACGTAGTCGCCTTGCGTCGTCGATTGCAGGTACTTGACGCTGACGTTGCTGTTCGCGCTCGCGGCTGCCTGCATGCCTTGCCACGACGAGGCGTTGAACGACCTGTCGTCGATGCCGCCCGTGTCGGTGACCATGCAGCCGAGGATCTTGCCCGTGGTCGCCGCCGAGCTGCCCGAGCTGGCCGGCGCACTCGCCGAGGTGCTGGTGCCGCCCGTGGCCGAGCTAGTGCTGCTGCCGCACGCGGCGATGACCAGCGTCGCTGACACGGCCAGCGCCGCCGTGGCCCATGCGCTGTGTTTCACGCTTACCTCCACTGGGCCAGCACGCCACAGCGCCTGGCCTCGCATTCGTCCTGGGTTGTCCCGCAGGTTATGCCTGGTGGTCCCGCCTGGGAAGGGGACACGCGGCTATCTGGCCTGCTCGTTGCCGAATCGGAACCCGATCATGATGACATTCCTGGACCGCCAGACATACATCCGGCGTTTCCGCGCGGGGTCTTGGTGCCTTCCTACAGGCTGGCGAAGTCTTGCGCGGAAGAGGTGTACTCGGGGGCGTTGCCATTGGGCGCCGGCACACCCGGGAAGTCAAGGATGACGGTCAGCCCGCCGCCCGGTGTCTCGGCCAGCCTGGCCGTGCCGCCGTTCGAGGTGACCAGGCGGTGCACGATGGCCAGGCCAAGCCCGGTGCCGTTCGGGTTCGAGGTGCTGAACCTCAGGAAGGCACGCTCCCGGTCCTCGGCGCTCATGCCCGGGCCGTCGTCGGTCACGGTGATCTGCGCGCCGGCCGTCCTGACCGTCGTGGTCACCGTGACGTGGCCGCCCGCGCTCAGCGCGTCGAGCGCGTTGGCGATCAGGTTGTCCAGGACCTGCTCCAGGTGACCTTCGCCGATCCAGGCCAGCACCGAGGCGCGCGGCGCAGCCGGTGCGACCGAGAGCGTGATGCCCCGGTCGTCAGCCACCGGGTGCCACGCCACGACGCGCTCCCTGGCCACCTCGGCCACGTCCACCGCGGTGGGCACCGGCACGACGCTCTCGGCGCGCGCCACCGCGAGCAGGCCGTCCACCAGCCGGGACAGCCTGGCCAGCTCCTCAAGCGCGCCGGCCAGCTCATGCCCGGTAGCCGGGTCGGTGTCCGCGGCAAGCAGGTCGAGCCGCAGCCGCAGCGCGGCCAGCGGGGTGCGCAGCTGGTGCGACACGTCCGCGATCACGGCCCGGTTCCCGTGCACGAGGGCCTCGAGCCGCCCGGCCATGGTGTTGAACGTCGTCGCCAGGCGGCGCAGCTCCGGCGGTCCCGAACCGACCACGGCCCTGATGGCCAGGTCACCGTCGGCGAGCCTGCCCGCCGCGCTGTCCAGCCCGGCCAGCGGCCTGCTCACCCACCGGGCCAGCGCGAACGCCAGCAGCGCCGCGGCGAGCATGGCGACGACGGCGATCGTCCCGAGGATGACCCACAGAGCCACGATGGCGCGGTTGAGCGGGGCCCTGGACCTGACCAGGATCACCGTGCCCACCAGCAGGCCCGAGCGTGAGTAGACCGGGGTCGCGGCGGCCACCCAGGATCCGGTGATCTCGGTGACCGGCTGGGCCGTGAGCCGGGGCTGAGCGTCTGCCTCGGCGGCCAGCTGGCCCCAGTTGGCGGGCGGCATGCCCTGTTTGACCAGCGCAGCGCCCTGGATATGACTCCGCGTGCTGCGCAGGATCAGCAGGCCGTCACCTGCCTCGCGCACCTGGCGGAGCAGGTCGACCAGCGGCGCGCACGTGGGGTTGTCCATTCGGCACTGGGCGACCGCGGCGTCGGTGCTTACCGTGTCCGCCGTTTCCTGGATGAACGAGCTCCGGTCGTGCGCGATCGCGTTCAGCGCCAGCGGGACCATCGCGCCGGCGATGATGACGCCGGTGAAGGCCAGCAGGACCAGCAGGATCCGCCTGGTCACGGCGCGCTGTCCTGGTCGGCGAGCCGGAAGCCGTGCCCGTAGACGGTCTCGATGAGGCCGGGGTCGCCGAGCTTTTTCCGCAGCGCCGCCATGTGCACGTCCAGCACCTTGGTCGGGCCGTACCAGTGCTCATCCCAGGCCCGCTCGAGCATTTCCTGGCGGCTGACCACCCGTCCCGGGTCGCTGGCCAGGCATTCCAGGATGGCGAACTCCTTGGGCGTCACGGCGATGTGGTTTCCGGCCACGGTGACCTTGTGCGTGCGCAGGTCGACGGTGAGCGGGCCGTGCTGCAGCACCTGGCCGGCCGGCTGGCGGCTGCGGCGGAGCACCGCCCTGATCCTGGCCAGCAGCTCCTGCAGCCCGAACGGCTTGATCAGGTAGTCATCGGCCCCCTCGTCGAGGGCCAGCACGCGGTCGGATTCCTCGCCGCGAGCCGTCACGATGATGATGGCCGCGTCGCAGGCCTGGCGGAGGCGCCGGCAGACCTCCACGCCGTCGATGTCGGGCAGGCCGAGGTCGAGCAGCACGACATCGGGCACCGGCCAGTCGAGCGCCGCCTTGCCCGTGGTGACGCTGCCGGTTTCGTAGCCGGCCCGGGTCAGCCCGCGGACCAGCTGGGTGGCGATGCCGGGGTCATCTTCCACCACGAGGACCCGGCCAAGACGTGCGTTCACGGCCTCCACGTTAAGCACCAAACTGCCCTGGACCCAACTGGACGCAGATCTTAACCACATCTGAACTTCTCCAGGGTGGGTCCTTAGCAAGTGGTCGGGCATGATTTGTATCAGAGTTCCCCGCTTAACGGGTCCCAGCTCTTAGCGCGGTCAGCCTCCCTGCCGCGGCCGCGCAGGACATGAGAGGGTCCGCGTGGATAAGGCACCCCTGCAGCCTTACCCACGCGGGCCCCGCCCCTCAAAGGTCCGAAGAGCCCTTAGAGTCGTCAAGTGATCATCGACTGGCCAGGACTTCGCGCGGCCGCCGTGGCGGCGGCGGAACGATCCTACGCGCCTTACTCCGGACTCCGGGTGGGTGCGGCCGGACAGGCCGCCGACGGGCAGATCCTCACCGGCTGCAACGTTGAGAACGCCTCTTACGGCCTGACCCTGTGCGCCGAGTGCGGCCTGGTCAGTGCCCTCCACGCGGCCGGCGCCGGAGGCCTGCTGCTGGCCGTCGCCGTCGTCGCGGGCGACGGGGAGCCCCTGCTGCCCTGCGGCCGCTGCCGCCAGCTGCTGCTCGAAGCCGGCGGCGCCGACCTGCTGGTCGACACCGCGGACGGCCCGGTGGAACTGAGCGTCCTGCTCCCCGCCGCCTTCAGCCAGACCGACCTAGCCCAGCGAAGAGAAACACAGCGCAGGGAAACACAGCGGTGACCGACGCCGCCACCTTGATCAGGGCCAAGCGGGACGGGCACCGGCTCGCCGACGACGACATCTGGTGGCTGTTCGAGGCGTACGCCCGGCACGAGGTCGCGGACGAGCAGATGTCCGCGCTGCTGATGGCGATCTACTTCCGGGGCCTGGACGGCGCGGAGCTGAGGACATGGACCGCGGCGATGATCGCCTCAGGGGACCGGCTTGACCTCAGCTCCATCCGCAGGCCGACCGTGGACAAGCACTCGACCGGCGGGGTGGGCGACAAGGTCAGCCTGATCCTCGCGCCCCTGGTCGCGAGCTGCGGCGCCGCCGTGCCGCAGCTGTCCGGACGCGGGCTCGGCCATACCGGCGGCACGCTGGACAAGCTCGAGTCGATCCCCGGATTCCGCGCCGCGCTGACCCCGGCGGAGACGCTCGCCGTCCTGGCCAGCGCCGGGTGCGTGATCTGCGCCGCGGGATCGGGCCTGGCCCCCGCGGACCGCAGGCTCTACGCGCTCCGGGACGTCACCGGGACGGTCGAGTCCGTCCCGCTCATCGCCAGCTCGATCATGTCCAAGAAGATCGCCGAGGGGACGAGCGCGCTCGTGCTCGACGTCAAGGTCGGCACCGGCGCCTTCATGAAAAGCCAGGACCAGGCCCGCGAGCTCGCCGAGACGATGGTCGCCCTCGGCCAGGAGCACCAGGTGCGCACCACGGCGCTGCTGACTGCGATGGACGTCCCGCTGGGCCGCGCGGTCGGCAACGCCGTCGAGGTGGCGGAGGCCGTCGCGGCGCTGCACGGAGACGGGCCAGCTGACCTGATGGAGGTCACGCTCGCCCTGGCCCGGCAGATGCTCGCCCTGGCCGGCCTCGACGCCGATCCGGCCGCCGCCGTCGCGGACGGCCGGGCCCTGGCCGCCTACCGGGCCATGGTCCGCGCGCAGGGCGGCGACCCGGACGCCCCGCTGCCCCGGGCGGCTCACACTCAGGTCCTGCCGGCGCCCGCGTCCGGCTGGCTGACCGGCCTGGACGCGCTCAAAGTGGGGACCGCGGCCTGGCGGCTCGGGGCCGGCCGGGCCCGCAAGGAGGATGCGGTCAGCGCGGCCGCGGGCGTCATCTGCCTGGCCAAGCCGGGCGACCGGGTGCAGGCCGGCCAGCCGCTGCTCGAGCTCCGCGCCGACGACCACGAGCGCTTCGGTCCCGCCTGGGCCGCCCTGGAGGGCGCGATCGCCATCAGCGAGGACGCCCCCCCGCCGCGCCTCTCCCCGGTCATCGAGTACATCTCACCTAAGTAGCACAATGGTGGGATGCTGACACTGGCCGAGATCCGGGCTGTCCCGAAGGTTCTGCTGCACGATCACCTGGACGGCGGCCTGCGCCCGCAGACCGTCCTCGAGCTGGCCCGCGAAAATGGTTACACCGACCTGCCCGGTGACAACGTAGAGGAGCTGACCCAGCGGCTGACCGAGGGCGCGCACCGCGGTCACCTGGAGATCTACCTGGACGCGTTCCGGCATACGGTCGCGGTCATGCAGACCGCCGACGCGCTGCGCCGGGTGGCCGCCGAATGCGCCGAGGACCTGGCCGCCGACGGTGTAGTCTACGCCGAGGTCCGGTTCGCGCCCGAGCTGCACACCGAGCGCGGGCTGCGCCTGGACGAGGTGGTCGAGGCGGTGCTCGACGGGTTCCGCCAGGGCAGCGCGCGGCGGGGGATCAAGGTGTATGCCCTGCTCACCGCCATGCGGACGGCGGCGAGGTCGCTGGAGATAGCCGAACTCGCGGTCCGCCACCGAGACGAGGGCGTGGTCGGGTTCGACATCGCCGGCGCCGAGGCAGGCTGGCCGCCGAGCAGGCACCTGGACGCGTTCCAGTACATCAAGCGGGAGAACTTCCACATCACCATCCACGCGGGCGAGGCCTTCGGGCTGCCCTCGATCTGGGAGGCGGTGCAGTGGTGCGGAACCGAACGGCTGGGTCACGGCGTCCGCATCGCGGACGACATCCAGATCAGCCGGGAGGGCAACGTCCGGCTCGGGCGGCTGGCCGCCTACATCCGCGACCGCCGGATCCCGCTGGAGATGTGCCCGACTTCGAACGTCCAGACCGGCGCGGCGCCGTCCATCGCGGAGCACCCGCTCCGGGTGCTCCGCCAGCTGTCGTTCCGGGTGACGGTAAACACCGACAACCGGCTGATGAGCCAGGTCACGCTCAGCTCGGAATTCCACCGGCTGGTTACCGAATTCGGTTACGGCTGGTCCGACGTAGAATGGCTGACGATAAACGCGATGAAAAGCGCGTTTACCGGGTTCGACGAGCGGCTGCACCTCATCAACACCGTCATCAAGCCGGGATTTGCCACCGCCCGCGCGATGAGCGATGCGGTGGTTCCGGTCAGCACGCTAGGCGCCCGCCCCACGGGATAAAAGGAATAATTATCCCGAACGGGCCGTGGTTCCTCTCCGTACTCACCGGCAACAGTCGATGGGAAGGCGCTGCACATTGGCGCAACGATTCGGCATGATGGGGAGCCTGGGTAGGGGAGGGCTAACATGGCGCCGCAGTCGGGTCGGGAGCCGCCTGCTCGAGAGACACTGCGCAGATGGGATCCGGAGAGGATCGGGCCGTACGCCGTGCTCGGCCGCCTCGGGGCCGGGTCGATGGGTCAGGTGTACCTGGGGCGTTCGGCGGCCGGGCGGCTGGTCGCGGTCAAGACGATCAAGGTCGAGCTGGCCGAGGAGGCCGGCTTCCGCACCCGGTTCGCGCAGGAGGTGGCGGCCGCGCGGAAGGTGAGCGGCGTCTTCACCGCCGCGGTCGTCGAGGCCGAGCCCGAAGCCGACCTGCCCTGGCTGGCCACGGCGTACGTTCCGGCGCCCTCGCTGAGCCGGCTGGTGCTGGCCTGCGGCCCGCTGCCGGTCACGACGGTCAGGTGGCTGGCGGCCGGGTGCGCGGAGGCGCTGGAGTCCATCCACGGAGCGGGCCTGGTGCACCGGGACCTGAAACCGTCGAACGTGCTGGTCGCGCCCGACGGGCCGCGGGTGATCGACTTCGGCGTGGCCCGGGCGGCCGAACGGATGGGGCGCACCACCTCGCGCGGAGCGGTCGGCACGCCCGCGTACATGGCGCCCGAGCAGGCCAGGGACACCCATGCGGCGTCGGCAGCGAGCGACGTGTACTCGCTCGGCGCGACGCTGCTGTTCGCGGCCACCGGGCACCCTCCCTACCGGGGCGCCACGGTCATGGACGTGCTGGCCCGGCTGGCGACCGAGGAGCCCGACCTGTCCGGCCTGCCCGCCGAACTCACCGGGCTCATCACCGCCTGCCTCGAGCGCGTGCCCCGGGAGCGGCCGTCCTCGTCCGCGATGCTCGCCCAGCTCGGGGACTTCACCGAGGCGCAGGCCGGCCCGGACGAAGAGCACTCGTACCTGCCGGATGCGGCGATGGCCCTGATCGGGGACTATCAGCGCAGCCCACAGCTGGCCGCCCTCGGCGAGACCGGCGACGATCGCGGCG
>WNFC01000932.1_pt1 | contig 49592 bp, 38 predicted proteins | sample 5400541 | NCBI WGS metagenome assembly WNFC01 (sample SAMN13153342, study PRJNA577476) | soil metagenome | isolation source: 120 cm saprolite under Douglas fir tree site 2 hole 2 replicate 1 | place: USA:California | collected 2015-04-18 | reverse complement strand
TATTGTTCGCGCGACTAAAACTCTAACTCTTTGGTTGCCGCTAAGTTGTTTAGAATGTGGTGGCCAGAGACGGGATCGAACCGCCGACGCCGGCCTTTTCAGGGCCGCGCTCTACCACTGAGCTATCTGGCCTTGGCATAACGCTTGTTGTCGGGGATCGCCAAGAACCACCGCGCGTCTATTTACATCTGTCGCCCCGGCTTTTCAGGGAGCTTGCCGCTGGAGGGGAACCAGCAACGCAAACGCATCCTAAGTATAGCAATCCCACGCCGTACCGCCAACTCACCCCTCTCGCGCTATCCTTTCTCATCGCCCGCACCGCAAGGACGCCCATGTTGCATCGCATCAGACTCTCCGGACCTGCATCTCTCCTGCTCTGTCTTACCGCCGTCGCGCTAGCGCAGGCTACCCCGCGCCCCGCAACCCACCCCACTTCCCAGCCCGCGACAAAGGCATCAGCCTCAGCCGCGACTCCACGCGAACAGCGCGCCATCCGGGCCTTCAACACAGCGAAACAGAAGCCACTCGAACTCTCCGCTTTTCTCACCCGCATGCCCAAGGGTGCTGACCTTCACTCGCACCTCTCCGGCGCCGTCTATGCCGAAACCTTCATCAAGGATGCCGCCGCCGATCTCCTCTGCGTCAACCCCGCGACGATGAGCTTCTTCAAACCCGCCGCCACCACCAGGAGCCTTCCCCCGCAGCCCGTCTGTGGCGAAGGCAACGTCCGCGCCGAGAACGCCTTCAAGGACCAGAAGCTCTACGACGCCCTCGTAGACTCCTTCTCCATGCGCAGCTTTGTCCCCAGCGCCGGCACCAGCGGCCACGATCAGTTCTTCGCCACTTTCAACCGTTTCAGCGGCATCGATAAGTCACACACCGGCGAATGGCTTGACGAGGTCGCGACCCGCGCCGCCGCTCAAAACGAGCAGTACCTCGAAATCATGGAGACCCCCATCTTCAGCGACGTCGCAACGATAAGCTCACGCATCGCCTGGCCCGCCACGCCCGCCGACCCCGCCCAAAACCGCACCGGCGACGCCACCGGCACCACCCGGCAGGACCTCAGCCATCTCCGCGACATCCTTCTTGCCGCCGGCCTCCGCGACGAAGTTGCCATCGATCGCAAAGAGTTGGATGACGCCCTCGACGCACGCAATAAAATTGAAAACTGCGGCCAGCCCAGCGCCCGCACTGCCTGCTCGGTGAAGATACGTTTCCTCTACCAGGTCCTTCGCGCATTTCCTCCGCAACAGGTCTTTGCTCAGACCCTTCTCGCCTTTGAGGTCGCGTCGCAGGACCCGCGCGTCGTAGGCCTCAACTTCGTCCAGCCCGAAGACGCCTACATGTCCATGTCCGAGTATCACCGGCAGATGCTTATGCTCGACTACTTGCACAGCGTCTATCCCACAGTGCATATCAGCCTCCACGCCGGCGAACTAGCTCCCGGACTTGTCCCTCCCGACGGCCTCCGCTTCCACATCCGCGAGGCAGTCGATCTTGGACACGCCGAACGCATTGGCCACGGCGTCGACGTCATGTACGAGAACGAGCCACAGGCTCTATTAAAGGAGATGGCCGCCCGTCACATCATGGTCGAGATCAACCTCACCTCCAACGACGTTATCCTTGGCGTCAACGCACCCTGGCATCCGCTCCCAACCTATCGCGTCGCAGGTGTCCCCATCGCCCTCTCCACCGACGACGAGGGCGTATCCCGCATCGATCTCACTCACGAGTACACGCTCGCTGCTATCGAATTCAATCTCTCGTACCTCGATCTCAAAAGTTCGGCGCGCACCAGCCTCGAGCACAGCTTTCTCCCCGGCGCCAGCCTCTGGCAGCAACCCGATGTCTTCACCCAGACCGTCCCAGCCTGTGCAGGCCAGCCATTAGGCGCGGCCAACCCCACACCCAAATGCCTCAGTTTCCTGCAGGCCAGCGAAAAGGCCGCAGAGCAGTGGCAGCTCGAACATCGCTACGACCTCTTCGAGTCCAGCCTTCCCTGAGCTAACGTAGCTGCGAAACTACTGCCGCATCTCGAAGGGCCGCGCTAAACTCATCTCGAGAGCCCATCCATGAAGAAAGTTATTCTCACGATCCTCCAGTTCGTCCTCTTTCTCATCGTTTTTGGTGCCGGCTCTTTCTTCCCACCCTTCCACTTCGAGCACCTCCTCATCGCCACGCCCGGCGTCACCCGCATCTTTGTCGCGGACGGCCTTCTGCTGATGTTCGCTCTCTATGTCCTTATCGTCCTCGTCGAAGTCATGAGGAAGCGGCTGCGCACCTCGGCGCCGTGGACGACCCTCGCAGTTATCTTCGCCGCCGTTCTCGGGCTTATGATGAAGTTCGGCTTCCTTACGCGGTCGGCGTTTTAGAGCATCCATGCCAGACGAATTTCTAAAGCTTCTCGCCGAATCCCAACGCACTCTGGACGAAGGCTTCGCCCATCTCCCGCCAAACCCTGCAGCTCCTTTGGGCGAAGCAGCGTCCGCCATCCTGCAGCAGGTTGCAACGCGACTCCACGACAACTACCCTTACGCCCACCCCCTCTACGCCGGGCAGATGTTGAAGCCGCCTCACCCCATCGCCCGCGCCGCTTACGCGTTGGCCATGTCGATCAATCCCAACAACCACGCGCTCGATGGCGGCCGCGCCAGCTCCGCCATGGAGATCGAAGCCATCGCTGCGCTCGCGAAGATGTTCCATTGGCCCCGGCATCTCGGCCACCTCAGCAGCGGAGGAACCTTCGCCAACCTCGAAGCCCTCTGGGTCGCGGGCCAATTGACTTACACAGAAGACGGAACACCCAAAGCGATCGCCGCCTCTGATCAAGCCCACTACACCCACAGCCGCATCAGCGGCGTCCTCGGTCTTCCTTTCATCTCCGTTCCCTCGGACGAGCACGGCCGCATGGATCTCACCGTCCTCGAATCCCTTCTCGCGACCGACAAAATTGGAACAGTAGTAGTTACATTAGGCACCACCGCCATCGGCTCCGTAGATCCGCTCGACCGGATCGTCGCCCTCCAGCAGAGATACAAATTCCGCATCCACGTCGATGCCGCCTACGGTGGCTACTTCACCCTCGCCGCAAACCTCTCCCCCGAAACCCGCGTCGCCTTCGACGCCATCCCGCACGCCGACTCCATCGTCATCGACCCGCACAAGCATGGCCTCCAACCCTACGGCTGTGGCTGCATCCTCTTCCGCGACCCCGCCATCGGCCGTCTCTACAAACACGACTCTCCTTACACCTACTTCTCCTCGAAGGACCTCCACCTAGGCGAGATCTCTCTTGAGTGCTCCCGCGCCGGCGCCTCTGCGGTCGCTCTCTGGGCCACGCAGCAACTGCTCCCCTACACCCCCGGCGGCGCATTCGCGCAGGGCCTCGAAGCCGGCCACACCGCCGCCCTCAAACTCCACCAGCGCCTCAAAGAATCTCCGCATTTCACCCCCCCTGCATCTCCTCCTCAACTGGACATCGTCTTCTGGGCCGTCCGCGCGGCCACCCCGGAGGCCTCCTCCGCCCTCGCCCAGCTCATCTTCGACGAGGCCGCCAGACGCGACCTCCATCTCGCACTCGCAAAGCTCCCAGTGCGCCTTTTCCCACAAAATTCCTGGCAAAATTCCCCTGAAATCGACCCGCAAACCACGGTGACCTGCCTGCGGTCAGTCCTGATGAAACCGGAACATCTCCTTTGGTTGGACCAGATATGGGAACGCCTTGAAGCCGCTGCGGTTGCGAGTATCGTGTCAATCCCCCGATAGAACCAACGCAGGTACCGTAGGTTCCATCTAAATCGTTTAAGCGGTTTGCTAAAATCAGCAAGATTCGATGCTTCAGCTTCTCTCATCGCCGGATGCCGCGCAGTCTATCTCCTCAGCCGATAGAGAGTTCCAGCATCGAACCCATATCACGCTCTTCACGCAGCGCTGGCTCGGATGAGAAAAGGACCAATCACCGCATGACTCTCCCCTCCACTCTCACCCCGTCAACCCCCGATCTTGCCAACCGAACCGTCGCCTACTTCTCCATGGAGATCGCCCTCTCCCCCACGCTGCCCACTTACTCCGGTGGCCTGGGCATGCTTGCCGGCGACACCCTTCGTTCCGCCGCCGACACTGCCGCCCCAATGGTTGCAATCTCGCTTGTTCATCGCCGCGGTTACTTCCGGCAAAAGCTTTCCGAAGTTGGACAACAGACCGAAACCGACGTCCCCTGGTCGCCCGAGACAAAGCTTCCCAGCGCCAATAAGCTCCTCGCCTTGACCATGCAGGGCCGTCAGATCCTCGTCCGCGCCTGGCGCTTCGATGTCGTCGGCATTACCGGCCACAGCATCCCCGTCTTCCTGCTCGACACTGACGTCGAAGGCAACGACCCTTGGGACCGCCGCCTCACCGACCACCTCTACGGCGGCGACACCTACTACCGCCTCTGTCAGGAGACCGTCCTCGGCCTCGGCGGCGTCGCCCTGCTCGACGCCCTCGCCTGCAAGCCCAAGGTCTATCACATGAATGAGGGCCACGCCGCCCTCCTCGCCATCGGCCTGCTCGAAGATCGCCTCGCCGGCAAACCTCTCCGGGACGCGACCGAAGCCGACATCGACTTCGTCCGCCAGCAATGCGTCTTCACCACCCACACCCCCGTCCCCGCCGGTCACGACCAGTTCGGCATCGACCAGATGTACCAGGTCCTCGGCCACGATCGCGCCTCCGCCATCGACCAGTTCGGCTGCCTCCACAACGGCCTCATGAACATGACCTACATCGCCCTGCGCTTCTCGCGCTTCGTCAACGGCGTCGCCATGCAGCACGGCAAGGTCTCGCAGCAGATGTTCCCCGACTACAAGGCCTACTCCATCACCAACGGAGTCCACGCCGCCACCTGGCTCTCCTCGCAATTTCAGGACCTCCTCGACGGCGAGATCCCTAACTGGCGAACTGACAACCAATACCTCCGCTCTGTCTATGGCATCGAGCCCGCCCGCATTGCAGCCGCCCACAACAAAGGCAAGCTTCGCCTCTTCGCCACCATCGCAAAGCGAACCGGCCACCACTTCAACCCCAACGTCCTCACCCTCGGCTTCGCCCGCCGCGTCGCCACCTACAAACGCGCCAGCCTGCTCCTGCAGGACCCAGCCCGTTTGGTCGCCATTGCCGAAAAAATCGGCGGCCTCCAGATTCTCTATGCCGGCAAAGCGCACCCCGCAGACAGCGCCGGCAAGGGCCTCATCCGAGACGTATACTCTGCCGCCGCCAAGCTCAACTCCTCGGCCCTCAAGATCTACTACGTCGAAAACTACGACTGGGAACTCGGCGCTCTCCTCACCCAGGGCGTCGATGTCTGGGTCAACACTCCCCGCCGCCCCTACGAGGCCTCCGGCACCTCCGGCATGAAGGCCGCACTCAACGGCGTCCCTTCGCTCTCCATCCTCGACGGCTGGTGGATCGAAGGCTGCGCCGAGAACACCACCGGCTGGGCCATCGGAAACGGCGAAAGCGAAGCCGCCGAGGCCGCCCACCTTTACGAAAAGCTCGAGCACTCCATCGCACCCATGTACGCCAACCCCCACGCCTGGTCGCGCATGCAGCAGCACTGCATCGCCATCAACGGCAGCTTCTTCAACACCCACCGCATGCTCGCGCAATACTTCTCCTACTTCCCCCCAACGCAAGTCGGCAAGCTCCCCGGCAGCCCCCTCGACCACCGCCGCTCCAGCGACGTCCTCGTCCCCGAGCCCGCCCTGGTTTAGCTCCGCCCAACAAGGTCATAGCAGGCAACGACCAGAACTCCAGTCGTTGCCTGTTTTCTTTCTTTCCAGACAAACGAACCGTCATTTCGATCGAAGATGGTCACAGTCTCACCGTGAGCATCGCAGTGGAGAAATCTGCTTCTCTACCCCGGGATTTGCCCAGCCACAAATAAAAGGGTTCCTCATCTTCGCGCGGTCTCATCGCGCTAAGGTGGGACTGGGAACTAGGACGCCAAAATCTGACGCCTTAGTCGTTGTTCCTGTTTTGCCGTTGTTCCTGCTTTTGCTGTTGTTCTTGCATCTAGGTAGCCCAAGGCTTTAGCCTTGGGTCTCTAAAGTCGGCAACGATGCGGGGCTTCAGCCCCTGGGGTATGCCTTCTTATCACAGCCTCGATTTCGCTATCTGACAAGCAATTCGATCACAAGAAAATACGCGCTAAACAGCGAGCGTACGAGTTAATCCCCGGCCACCGCCTGCGGCAAGCCCCGTCCCATCTTCCGCCGCGACCCCAACCGTTCAAACCTGCCCCGCACCCGATCAAAGAACAAATAAACCACCGGCGTAGTAAACAGAGTCAGCGCCTGCGACACAAGCAATCCACCCACAATCGTGATCCCCAGCGGCCGCCGCATCTCGGCCCCAGCCCCATGGCCCAACGCCAACGGGAGCCCACCCAACAGCGCCGCCATCGTCGTCATCATGATCGGCCGAAACCGCAGCACACAAGCCTCATAGATCGCCTCCTGCGGCGACTTGCCATGCTGCCGCTCCGCCACCAGCGCAAAGTCGATCATCATAATCGCATTCTTCTTCACGATCCCGATCAGCAGAATGATCCCGATCATCGCGATCACGCTCAAATCCACCTTGAACAGCAGCAGCGCCACAATCGCGCCCACCCCCGCCGAAGGCAGCGTAGACAGAATCGTCAGCGGATGGATAAAGCTCTCGTACAAAATTCCCAACACGATATACACAGCAATCAGCGCCAGCAGAATCAGCCACGGCTCGCTTGAAAGCGAGTCCTTGAAAGCCTGCGCCGACCCGGCAAACCCGCCATGGATCGACGACGGCATCCCGATATCAACCCGCGCCTGTTGAATCGCCTTCGTCGCCTCGCTCAGCGAAGCCCCTGGCCCCAGATTGAACGACAGCGTCGTCGCCGGAGACTGTGCCTGGTGGTTCACCGCCAGCGGAATCCGCTGTGTCTCAAAATGCGTCACCGCGGACAGCGGAACCATCGCCCCCGTCGTGCTCTTCACATAAATATTCTTCAACGCATCCGGGTCCCGCTGAAACTCCTCCGCGACCTCCATCACCACGTGATATTGGTTCAGCGGCATGTACGTCGTCGATACCTGCGTCTGCGCAAACGCATCCGACAACGTCGCGTCAATCGTCAGTGGCGAAACCCCCAACCGGCTCGCCGTGGCCCGATCGATCACCAACTGCCCCCGCAAACCCTGCTGTTGCTGATCCGTCGCAACATCTTTGATCTGCGGCAGCTGGTCCATCGCGTCCTTCAGCTTCGACCCCCATTCGTTCAAATCCTTCAGGCTGTCCGCCGTCAGCGTGTACTGGTACTCCGTCGCCGAATTCCGTCCCCCGATTCGCAGGTCCTGAAACGCCTGCAGATAAAGAATCGCGCCTGGAATATTGCTCACCTTCGGCCGCAGCCGGTTCACAATCACCTGCGCCGTGTCGCCCTTCTTCTGCCGCTCCGCATCCGGCTTCAGCGACATGAACATAAAGCCCGCATTCGTATTGCCGCGCCCACCCGCGAACGCCGTCACATCCTGCACCGCCGGATCCTGCCCAACGATAGCTGCCAGCGCCAGCACCTTCTTCTTCATCTCAGGGAACGAAACGTCCTGCTGCCCCTGCACCTGCCCACCGATGCGTCCCGTGTCCTGCTCTGGAAAGAACCCCTTCGGCACCAGAATGTATAGATAAACATTCAGCACAAAGGTCAGCACCGTAATCGTAAGCACGAGCCCCTGGTGCTGCAACACCCACCTCAGCCCCCGCTCATACTCAGCCGCCAGCCGCTTCAGCGCACGCTCTCCCAGGCGATAAAACCACCCATGCCTCCGCTTGTTATGCGCCTGCAGAAACTTCGCACTCAACATCGGCGTCGTTGTCAGCGAAACCACCAGCGACACCATAATCGCAACTGACAGCGTCACCGCAAACTCACGAAACAGCCTGCCGACAATCCCGCCCATCAACAGGATCGGAATGAACACCGCAATCAGCGACGTGCTCATCGACAGCACCGTAAACCCAATCTCCTTCGACCCGATCATCGCCGCCTTGTACGGTGTCATCCCTGCTTCCAGATGCCGGCTGATGTTCTCGATCACCACAATCGCATCATCCACCACGAACCCCGTCGAGATCGTCAACGCCATCAGCGACAAATTATCGAGCGTATACCCAAGCAGATACATCACCGCGAACGTCCCCAACAGGCTCAACGGCACGGCAACCGTCGGAATCAACGTCGACCGCACCTCGCGCAGGAACAGAAACACCACCATGATCACCAGCAAAATCGAGATAACCAGCGTCCGCGTCACGTCCCTCACCGAAGCGCGAATCGTCGTCGTTCTGTCCATTGCCATATGTACCTGAATGGCCGGCGGTATCGAAGCCTTCAGCAGCGGCAGCATCTTCTTTACGTTATCTACTGTCTCAATAACATTCGCCGTCGAAGTCTTGAACACAAGCACAACAATCGCTGGCTTGCCGTTGAAGACACCCGCAGCCTGAACGTTCTCGACGCTGTCGACAACCTTCGCGACATCCCGAATCCGCACAATGCCATGCCCCGCACCAGCACCCGCGTTCGGCGTTGGCGTCACTGCCGAGCCACCACTCGTCCCCCCCGCTTGCGGCGCCGAACCGCTTCCCGTATTCGCCGTCGGAACATTCGTCAACGCACTCGCCACCGATGCGGGCAGCCCCGAACGCGCCGGCGCCGAACTCACGGGCCCACGGTCTGTCGCGATAATCAGCGGAGCATAAGCCGCCGCTCCAAAAAGCTGATCCGTCGCACTGACGCTCCACCGCCGCTCGTCGTCCTGCAGATACCCCTTCGGCTGGTTCACATTCACCGTGCCAATCGCCGCCCGCAACGCCTCCAGCCCAATCCCATAGTGCGCGAGTTGCATCGGGTTCGCCTCGATTCGCACCCCCGGCTTCGCGCTTCCTCCGCACCACGTCTGCCCCACACCCGGCACCTGCGCAATCTTCTGCGCCAGGATGCTGTCGCACGCGTCGTATAACTGCGGCACGTTCATCGTGTCCGAAGTCAGCGCCAGAATCATGATCGGCGAATCACCCGGATTCACCTTGTAGTACCCGGGATTGCTCGGCAGGTTCGCCGGCAGCTGACTCCGCGCCGCATTGATCGCCGCCTGAACATCCCGCGCTGCCCCATTGATATCCCGGCTCAGATCGAACTGCAACACAATCCCGGTCGACCCAGTCGACGAGTACGAGGTCATCTCATTAATCCCGGCGATCTTCGAAAACTGCCGCTCCAGCGGCGTCGCCACCGACGAGGCCATCGTCTCCGGGTCCGCCCCCGGCAAACTCGCACCCACCGAGATCACCGGAAACTCCACCTGCGGCAGACTGGCCACAGGCAGCAGCGTATACGCCACCGCACCCGCCAGAATCACCGCCGCCGACATCAGAAATGTCGCTACCGGCCGCCGAATAAATGGAGCTGAAAAATGCATAACCTTCTAATCCCTTACGCCATCAATCTGCCGACATGGCATGCGCATGCGACTCCACATCAACATGCTTCGACTTGCGTGCCAGCCGATCGAAGAACAGATAAACCACCGGCGTCGTAAACAGCGTCAACACCTGCGACACAATCAACCCGCCCACAATCGTGATGCCCAGAGGCCGTCGCAACTCGCTTCCCGTGCCCGTGCCCAGCGCCAGTGGGAGACCACCCAACAGCGCCGCCATCGTCGTCATCATGATCGGCCGGAACCGCAGCAGACAAGCCTGATAGATCGCCTCCGTCGGCGACATCCCCTGCTCGCGTTCGGCCTCCAGCGCAAAGTCGATCATCATGATCGCATTCTTCTTCACAATGCCGATCAGCAAAATGATTCCGATCAGCGCAATCACACTCAGGTCCACATGAAACAGCAGCAACGCCAGAATCGCGCCCACGCCCGCCGAAGGCAGCGTCGACAGAATCGTGATCGGGTGAATGTAGCTCTCATACAACACACCCAGCACAATGTAGACGACGATCAACGCCGCCAGAATCAGCAGCGGCTCATTCTCCAGCGAAGCCTCAAACGCCCTCGCCGATCCCTGAAACTCCGCATTCACACTGGTCGGCATATTCAGCTCCGCCTTCGCCCTGTTCACCGCATTCACCGCATCGCCGATCGACTTGCCCGGCGCCAGATTGAACGAGATCGTCACAGCAGGGAACTGGCCCTGGTGACTGATCACCAGCGGCGTCGGCTTCTCCTCGAAGTGAGTAAACGCCGACAGCGGCACCTGCGACCCATTCGAACTCTTCACATAAATGTTGCCGAGCGAAGCCGGATTCCGCTGAAACTTCGGAGCTACCTCCAGCACCACGTGATATTGGTTTTGCTGCGTAAAGATCGTCGACACCTGCCGCTGCGCAAACGCATCATCCAGCGTATCGTCGATGTTCTGCGGTGTAATCCCCAGCCGCGAAGCTGTATCGCGGTCGATCACCAGGCTCGCCTCCAACCCGCCGAGTTGTTCATCGCTCGCCACATCGCTCAAAATCGGAATGGTCTTCAGCTTCGAGACCAGCTTGTCGGTCCACAGCGCCAGCTCCTCCGTGTTCGCGTCCTCAAGCGAGTACTGGTACTGCGTCCGGCTCACCCGGTCTTCCACCGTCAGATCCTGCAGCGGCTGCAGAAAACACTGGATCCCACTCACCTTCGCCACCTGCGGCTCCAGCCGTTGAATCACCTCCAGCGCCGAAGACGTACGCAGTTCACGATCCTTCAAATTGATCTGTATGCGCCCACTATTCAACGTCGAGTTCGTCCCATCAATTCCGATGAACGACGAAACACTCTCCACATCCTTGTCCTGCAAAATAACCCGCGCCAGCGCCTGCTGCCGCGCGCTCATCGCTCCAAAGCTGATCGTCTGCGGACCCTCAGTAATGCCCAGCAGCACGCCAGTATCCTGCACCGGGAAGAAGCCCTTCGGCACGATCAGAAACAGGTACACCGTCAGCAGAAACGTGCCGAGCGTCACCAGCAGCGTCAACGTCTGATGCCGCAACACCCACCGCACGCCCACCCCATACTTTGCGATCACATAGTCAAAGAACTCTCCGCTCTTGCGGTAGAACGCCGTCTGCTCGTTATCCGGCGTATGCTTCAGCAGCTTCGCCGACATCATCGGCGTCAGCGTCAGCGAAACAAACGCCGAGGCCAGAATTGTAACCGCCAGAGTTACAGCAAACTCACGGAACAGTCGCCCCACAATATCGCCCATGAACAGCAGCGGAATCAGCACCGCGATCAGGCTCACAGTCAGCGAAACGATGGTAAACCCAATCTGCTCCGAGCCCTTCAACGCGGCCTCCAGCGGCGAATCGCCCTGTTCCAGGTATCGCGAGATGTTCTCGATCATCACGATCGCATCGTCCACCACAAATCCCGTCGAGATCGTCAGCGCCATCAGCGACAGGTTGTTCAGGCTGTACCCCAGCAGATACATCACGCCAAACGTGCCCACAATCGAAAGCGGCACCGCCACGGAAGGAATCACCGTCGCCGCAAACGAACGCAGGAACAGGAAGATCACCATCACCACCAGCCCAATCGTCAGGACCAGCGAAAACTTCACATCCTTCACCGACGCCCGAATCGTATTCGTCCGGTCTGTCAGCACCTCCAGCTTCACCGTCGCCGGCATCGACGACCGCAGCTGCGGCAGTATCTTCTGAACCTCATCCACCACGCCGATGATGTTCGCGCCCGGCTGCCGCTGGATGTTCACAATCACCGCCGGCTGCAGCGTGGCGGCCTTCGCCGGTTGTCCATCGCTCGCAGCCCGCGCCGAGGTCCCCATCCACGCCGCCTGAAACAGATTCTCCGCGCTGTCCACCGCATTCGCCACATCCGACAGCCGCACCGGAGACCCGCCCCGGTACGCGATAATCACATTGTTGTAGCCGGCACTCGTTGGAATCTGATCATTCGCGCCAATCGTGTAGGACTGCGTCGCTCCATTCAGATTGCCCTTCGCCTGATCCACATTCGCCGTGCCCACTGCCGCACGAATGTCCTCAAGGCTCAACCCATAGTTAGCCAACGCCGTCGGGTTAGCCTGAATCCGCACCGCCGGCTTCTGTCCACCGTTGATCGACACCAGCCCCACGCCCGAGAGCTGCGAAATCTTCTGTGCGATCACCGTGTCCGCCAGGTCCTCCACCTTTTGCAGCGGCAGCGTATCGCTCGTCAGCGACAACGTCATAATCGGCGCATCCGCAGGATTCACCTTGCTATACACCGGCGGATTCGGCAGGTCCTTCGGCAGATAACTGTACGCAGCGTTGATCGCCGCCTGCACATCCTGCTGCGCCACGTCGATCGACTCCTCCAGCGAGAACTGCAGCGTAATCACGCTGCCCCCACCCGAGCTCGTCGACGTCATCTGACTCAGCCCCGGTATCTGCCCAAACTGACGCTCCAGCGGAGCCGTCACCGAAGACGCCATCACCTCCGGACTCGCCCCGGGATAAAACGTCTGCACCTGGATCGTCGGATAGTCCACCTGCGGCAGCGCCGACACCGGCAGCTGCACATACGCAACAAATCCCGCAAGCAAAATGGCCACCATCAGAAGCGAGGTGGCCACTGGCCGAAGAATAAATGGCCTCGAAGGGCTCATGGACGCCGGGCTCATTGAAGCCGGACTGATTGAACTCACGACGCCTGCCCCGCAGTCTCACCCACGATATTGACCTCAGCCGTCGCCCCCTTCACTGGCGCCGTCTTAGGAAATACCTTGCTTCCATTCTTCAGCTTCTCCTGCCCATCCACCACAATCTGGTCGCCCGCCTTCACTCCACCGTTCAAAATCACTTGCGCCCCTTCGGTCAGTTCCACATTCACCGTCTGCGCCTCAACGTAGTAGTTCGACTGGTTCTCTGCCAACTGCGGCAGCGGCATGTCCGTATTCTTCTTCTCCACCAGATTCGCTGGAGGCTGCCCCTCCTTCAGCAAATAAACGAAGTTCCCCTGCGTCCCGGTCTGCAGTGCCGCCGCCGGAATCACGATCGCATTCTGCTTCTCCTGCAAAATTAGCCGAATATTCACAAATTGGTTCGGAAACAATGCCCCATCGCGATTGTCAAAGACCGCCTTCGCCTTCACCGTGCCCGTCGCCGTGTCGATCTGGTTATCCACCGTCAGCAGGCTTCCGTTCGCCAGGTGCGTCTGTGCCGCGCGATCGAACGCCTCCACCGCCAGCCTGCTTCCTCCGCGTGTCCTCTTCAACACCTCGGGCAACTGATCCTCCGGCAGCGAAAAGATCACCGCGATCGGCTGCAACTGCGTAACCACAAGCAATCCCGTCGTATCATTCGCATGCACAATATTGCCCGGATCAACCTGCCGCAATCCAACCACGCCATTGATCGGCGACAAGATTTTCGTATATCCCAGATTCACCTTCGCCGCCTGAATCGCAGCCTGATCCGCAGCGATCGACCCCTCCGCCTGCCCAGCGGTCGAAGCCTGCGCCTGCTGGCTCTCCTTCGATACCACGCCCGCCTGCAGCAACGCCTGATACCGCTCTGCCTCAGCCCTTGCATTCACTGCATTCGCCTGATCCTTCACCAACTGCCCCTGCGCCTGTTCGAGCGACGCCTGATAGGGCTTCGGATCGATCTCGGCCAGCATCTGTCCCTGCTGCACCGCCTGGCCCTCGCGCACCGGCACCTCCATCAACTGCCCATCCACGCGGCTCTTGATCGTCACGGTGTTATACGCGGTCACCGTCCCCAGTGCCGTCAGAAAGATCGGCATCGTCTTCTGCTGCACAGCCGACACCTGCACCGGAGTCGGCCGGTCCGCCTGCGCCGCCATGATCTGCTGAACCGAGTCCTGCTCCTTCGCATTGCGGCGAATCTTCCACACCGCCGCCCCCACCACCGCCAGAATCACCAGCAGCACAATCCACTTCCGCGCCGCCGAACCCTTCCCTCCCTCAGGCTCCAAACCGGAAGAGGGTACTTTTAGTTTAGGCTCTTGTGCCGGCGGCTCTACGTTCGAGTCCCGTTCGTTCATCTGCGCTGACAACATAGGGTGCGCTCTCTGTTCTCTTTCGGAAATTCAGGATGTCGATCTTCTGATAACTGTGTCAGATGCTTCCAGAATACTTGATAATGACGTTGGTCGCCTAAGTAGCTATCTGCCGGCGTCGGTCGTACGCATCTGCTCTCGTTCGATGCCCGCAACCGACCCGGTTCGACGCTATCTTTATCCAGTCATTGGTTTAGACGTAAGGAAGGACACTTTTGCCCATCTCGCCGCCCTCTCCACTCGACATCGCCACCCTGCCGGCGCTCTGCGTCGACCTGGATGGAACGCTCAAACGCCACCTGGCCGACACCATCCAGCTCGATGTCGTCCATCTCCCCTACAACCGCGAACTCCTGCAATACCTTGAGCAGCAGCGCGCCACCGGCCGCCCCCTCTACCTGGCCACCGCCGCCGATGCCGACACCGCCAACCGCATCGCCGCCCACCTCGGCCTCTTCAGCGGCGTCCTCGCCTCCGACGGCCTGCTCAACCTCGCCGGCAAAAACAAGCTCGCCGCCTTCCAGTCCCGCTTCGGCGACAACTTCTCATACATCGGCAACGCGCTCCCCGACCTCCCGCTCCTCCAGCACTGTCAGGAGCCCATGGTCGCCAACCCCACCCCCGCCCTGCGCGCCGCCCTCCGCAAGGCCCGCATCACCCCGGTCCGCACCTTCGACGAACGTGTCTCCCCCCTCAAAGCCTGGCTCAAGGCCATCCGCGTCCATCAGTGGGCAAAAAACTTCCTCATCTTCCTTCCTCTGCTCCTCGCTCACGCCTGGGCCCCCGGCCTCGTCGCCGGAGCAGCCCTGGCCTTCCTCAGCTTTGGCCTCTGCGCCTCCGCCACCTACATCGTCAACGATCTCCTCGATCTCGAAGCCGACCGCCAGCACCCCCGCAAACGCCTCCGCCCCTTCGCCTCGGGAGATCTCTCCGCTCTCGCAGGCGTCGTCATCGTCGTCCTCTTCCTCGCCGCCTCTCTCACCCTGGCGATGCTCGTCCCCCGCGTCATCGACGCCCTCTCACCCGATTTCTCCCTCCTCAATCCCCACCGCTTCCTCGTCTGGCTCGGCATCTATCTCGTCACCACCCTGGCCTACTCGCTTCGTTTCAAGCGCGTCGCCCTGGTCGACGTCATCGTCCTGTCCGGCCTCTACACCATCCGCATCCTCGCGGGCTCGGCTGCAACGGGAATCGTCGTCTCCACCTGGCTCGCTGGCTTCGCCATCTTCTTCTTCCTCTCCCTCGCCTTCGTCAAACGCTTCGCCGAGCTCGAAAACCTGCGCGAGCGTGGCGGCGTCTCCATCGGCGGCCGCGGCTACCACATCGCCGACATCGAACAGCTCCGCAGCTTCGGCTCCGCCAGCGGTTACGCCTCCGTCGTCGTCCTCACCCTCTACATCTCGAACCTCGACGCCGCCCAGCTCTACCGCCACACCAATCGCCTCTGGCTCCTGGTCCCCGTCTTACTGCTATGGATCAGCCGTCTCTGGCTCCAGGCCTCCCGTGGCCGGCTCGACGAAGACCCCGTCGTCTACGCCATCACTGACCGCCGCAGCCTCCTTCTCGGTCTCGTGGTCGTTGCCATCGTCCTCTCAGCCCTCTAGCGCTGCGATACACTGAACAGGAAGAAAGAATGAAGACGCGAGACATTTTGCGCCTCATCCATGATGATGGCTGGTATCAGGTAGCTCAACGCGGCAGCCACCGTCAATTCAAACACCCGACCAAACCCGGCAGAGTCACCCTCGCCGGACATCCCTCAGAGGAAATGGACGAAGGAACCCGCAAAGTATCTTCAAACAGGCAGGACTAAAACGATGAGAGAGTACGCCGTCATCTTCGAGAAGACCTCCACCGGCTGGAGCGCCTATGTCCCAGACCTTCCGGGTCTCGGCGTAGCTGGTCCAACCTACGAAGCAACCGAACAACTCATTCGCGAAGGAATAAACTTCCATATCGAAGGTCTGCGAGCTGACGGCGAGCCCATCCCCGAACCCACCACCCGCGTAGCCCGCATGCCCATCTCTGCATAAACTTCTAATATGCCATCTGACATTCAGCCGCTCCCCGACTACAGTGAAGCCTCAATCACTGAGGCTTTTACTCATCTACTGCACGATCTTGAGAGCGATGCCGCTTCCATCCTTAGCGACGAGCAAATAGAAACATTCAGATTGCGATGGGAAGGAAGAAAGCAAGGAAGACTGCCCGATATCAGCGGAATTTGGCTTAAGGGAGCGCCGGATCCGGCCACGCGCAAAGCAATTGGGGAGCAATTCGCAAAGCTAAAGGCCAGATTCGTAGAACTCTACGAATATCTGCGATCACCCGAGAGGCTCGTAAAAGTCCCCGTTTCAGAACCGGGCCTTGTACTGGAGTTCGCCACTCAAGGCGGGACAATCGAACGCAACCTGAAGAAGTATGCGTCTCCGCTCGACATCACCCTCCCCGGCACCACGCGAGCCCCCGGCATCCCCCACCCGCTCCTAAAAACCATGCACGAGATCGTCTCCGTCTTCCATCATCTCGGCTACAGCACCAACCTCGGCCCCCAGGTCGAGTCCGACTTCTACAACTTCGAAGCCCTCAACTTCCCCCCCGACCACCCCGCCCGCGACACCCAGGACACCCTCCTCATCGCCGCGCAGCACACCCGCCCCAGTCGCGATCGCCTCTTAATGCGCACCCACACCAGCCCGGTTCAAATCCGGACGATGGTCCAGCAAAAACCACCCATCCGCATCGTCATCCCCGGCAAGGTCCACCGCAACGACGCCGCCGACGCCACCCACTCCCCCATCTTCCATCAGGTCGAAGGCCTCTGTGTCGACACCAACATCACCTTCTCCGACCTCAAGGGCACGTTAGACCACGCCATGAAGGCCCTTTTCGGCAGCGACGTCAAAACCCGTTTCTTCCCCAGCTTCTTCCCCTTCACCGAACCCTCCGCCGACGTGCAGATCTCCTGCATCTTCTGCGGCGGCAAGGGCTGCCGCAAGTGCAAACACTCCGGCTGGATCGAGCTCCTGGGCTGCGGCATGGTCGACCCCGCCGTCTTCGCCGCTGTCACCGCTGAAAGAAATAAAGACCGCCGCGAACTCGACCCCCGTGACGACGCCTACAACCCCGAAAGGATCACCGGCTTCGCCTTCGGCATGGGCGTCGAGCGCATCGCCATGATCCAGCACGGCATCTCCGACATCGGCCACTTCTACTCCGGCGACATGCGCTTCCTCGAGCAATTCGCCTAGACGCCTTCGCTCTTTTTACCGCTCAAACAAAATCCGCTTTAGACTCTTCACCGAAATTGAGAACGGCCCAATATCGGTATCACCCGTTATCTGCTCCCCCGACATGATCGCGCCCTCAAGAGCCCGCCCGTCCGTCAACGTCACCCTCACGTCTTGCTCATACTCATGGACATCCAGGAAATCGATCGACCTGATCTTGTCGAACGGGATCGCCTGCCCATTTTTGAGCTGAATCGCCTCACCGGAGTACGAGTCTCTGAAGCTGTTCAGAAATACCCTGGTCTCCGTACCGTCCTTCCGGACCACCAGAACAGTCGGCTTTTGTTGCCTTGGCGTCGCCGAAGCAGGAGTGGAGGTCGCTCCCACCGCATTTGGCGCCGGCGTTGCCGCATCCTGAGGCGAAACCGCCGCCGGACGACCATCCTTCGATCCAGCAAACCCATGCGGATACATCACGACGAGCAGTCCCGTCACCGCAGTCAAGACCGCCGCAATACCGGTAAGCATACCCGGCAGCGTCGTCCAGAAGCTTTGCCTCTTATCCGGTTCTGCCAAAACAACACCTCGAGGTCGGGTACGAACATCTGCGCGAAATTCTACATCTCAGCCGGGTTCGGCATGTCTTCCACATCGCTCGATACTGGCTGATGACTACGCTCTGCGAGTCGCTTCCGGTGACATGCGTCTCCTCGACCAGGTCGCAAGAATTAAAGCCATTACTGCGGCGCGTTGAACCCCGCCTGCAGACTCTCCAGATTCTGCGGATGCACCCGGATCACCCCACGCCGCGGGCTGTCGATATCGGCAATCAGAAAAAACGAAACTGCCACCACCAGCGGAAGCATCATAAAGAGCCTCACCCGCACCTTGCGCGCTCCATACCCAACCAGCACATTGGAGAGCAGCGCAATCCCGGACATCAGGGCCCATGCTCCCATCGGAATGCGGTTCCACCACGCTGCCTGCGTGTACCCCTGCGAGTTCAACACATCGTTCATGCCTGCAACCGCCAGCGACCGCACCGGCGTAGGCTGGGCCAGCGCCGACTGCGAAGCCGCGTTCCAAAGCCGGTTCTGTATCTGGGCCGTCTGCAGGTTGATCTGCGTCAGTTCGTCCCGATCGCGCGTTACATAGAACCGGATACGCAGGTCCGTATACTGCCGCAGCAGCTCTCGCACCTGCGACGCCTCCGCCTGCCCCAGCAGGTCTGCCCGGACATACTCCGTCCCAATCGCATTGGCCTCCGCCTCCTCGTAGAGCTTGCGCTGCTCATAGCGCGAGGTCGCCATGGAATAGCTGAACCCTATGATCAGGCCCAGAAGCGTCAGCGTAGCCCCAAGAACAACGCTGAAATCCGGCAGCATCTCTTCCTTAAGGTCATGCTGACGCTGGCCCAGCTGCCCTCCCGCCCACGCCGCGAACCAGAGCGAAAAAAAAGTAATCACGAAGATCAGCGTCGGAAAGTTCCACGGGTCCATCACGCTCGCCTCACATCACACCGCCCAGCTCATGGCCCAGAGCTATACCGTACCGCAAGCTGCAACAGAAAGAAAGCACAGGAGAAACCGCCGCACCGTCTATCCTGGGAGAGCCCACGCATCCAGCTAAGACTGCGTCTTCACCGCTTTCCCAAAAAACCCAAACAACAGATGCAGCACCGCCAGCGCCAGCGCCCCAAGAAACGCCGCCTTGAACGTCGTCACCGCAAACCCCGGAACCAGCTTGCTCGAAAACAACAAAACCACCGCATTGATCACCAGAAAAAACAGCCCAAACGACAGGATCCCCAGCGGCAGCGTAATGATCTTCAGAAACAGCCCCAGCGTCGCATTCAACAACCCGATCACCACCACCGCAATGAAAGCGGAGACGACATTGCTTACTTCAAACCCTTGCACAAAATGTGAAACAACCAGCGAGCCAGGGCATTCAGAATCCAGTGCAGCAACAAACGAAGCATAGGTCAGTCCCTTTCAGGCGCAGTTTTAAGAACAGGCATTCGCGGCGGACCCTCCGCCACACGAGCATATCCGACTCTCGCCCGCAAGAGCGAATATAAGTCATGATTTATCACCGTCCCGGATCCAGGCGGTTCTACTTGGCCAGCCCATGGTCATAACTGATCACTCTCGTAATCTTCCAGGCCCCATCCTTGTATTGCCACAGATGAATGAACTTCGCCTCACCCACCACATCATGGTCCTGCGCCCCCGGATGGTGAAAGCGATGCACCCCGATCTCCACTGCTCCATAGCCATGGATCGGGTATATCTCAAGCGTCCCCGCAACCAGCTCGCGCGTCGTCTTCCCGCAGATGTTGTTTTTGATGCTCTCCGTCAACGCCTTCCTGCCCAGCGTCACTCCGCCCTTATCGTGATAGAACTCCACATCCTCCACAAAGAAAGAGCTGAACCTCTCCAAATTGCATGTGTTGTAAGCATCGAAAAGCTGAGCATCCAGCGTCGTCACAGCACGCGTCAGCTCCTCCTGACTCTTCATCGTGTCAAACGCCTGAACAGCCTGAGCGTCGGCCGGAACAAACGCACCCGACACCAACACCATCAACAGAACAGCCTGAGCGTCGGCCGGAACAAACGCACCCGACACCAACACCATCAACACCAAAGCACAAAACTTCCTCATAGACTTTCACCTCTCCAAAAAAATGGGAACACCCACCGTAGTACGCATTCAACCAGAACAATGTTCGCCAAATCCGCAGCGAGAATTCTCTTCGCCGCCACGTCAACATTTAGACTAGAAACATCCTATGAGGACAAGACATTTCAGAGACCTTCTCGTGTGGCAAAAATCCATGCAACTGACTCGAGAGGTTTACAGTCAGACCGCGGCCCTGCCGAAAAGCGAAATTTTCGGCATTCAGAGTCAGATGAGGCGCGCCGCAGTCTCCATACCCAGTAACATTGCAGAAGGACACGGCAGACTAAGCGATCACCTGCTACGCGTTTTTCTAGCGCAGGCTCGAGGCTCACTCTACGAACTAGAAACGCAAATTCAACTTTGTCTGGATCTGAGCTTTATTCAACCCGTCGCCGCATCGAATCTCTTCGACCTCAGCAACGAAGTAGCCAGGATGATCAACGGCCTGCTCAAGACACTGAAACCCAAGGACGCAAAACAAGCCGCTAACCAGCTGACTTGCTGACTCGCTAACTATGAACATCCTCACAAGCTGGCTCCGCCACTATCTGCCCACCCTCCCTGCAACCGATCGGCAATTAGCCGACGATCTCACTCTCCGCGGCATCGCTGTTGAAGGCGTTCACCACCTCGGCCTCGGTCCCGATGGCAAGTCCAACGGCCACCTCTTCGAGATGGACATCACCACCAACCGCGTCGACGCCATGAACCACTACGGCATAGCCCGCGAAGCCGCCACCATCTACAACCTCCCCCTCGCTCCACTCGACCTCACCACAGAATCGTCATTTCGACCGGAGGCGGCGCACTTTGCCGCCGTAGTGGAGAAATCCGCTTCTCTACCACCGACTTCTACTCCACAGACCTTCCCCGTCACCATACAAGCCCCCACCTTGTGCGGCCGTTTCACCGCCCAGGTCCTCCGCAACGTCACCATCGCCCCCAGCACGGGCCAGATCGCCGAATACTTCAACCTCCTCGGCCAGAAGCAAATCTCCAACGCCGTCGACGCCAGCAACTTCGTCCTCCTCGGCATGGGCCATCCCACTCACGCCTTTGACCTCGACAAACTCGAAGGCGGCATCGTCGTCCGCCTCGCCCGCAAGGGCGAAAAATTAAAGTTGTTGGACGGCACCGACCGCATCCTCGAACCCGACGACCTCGTAATCGCCGACCAGAAAAAAGCCCTCGGCCTCGCCGGAGTCATGGGCGGCTGGGACACCATGATCACCCCCGAAACCAAAAACATCCTCGTCGAAGCCGCCTGGTTCGATCCCGTCAGCATCCGCCGCTCCTCCCGCCGCCATGGCCTCCACACCGACGCCTCCCACCGCTTCGAGCGCGGCGCCGACTTCAACGCCGCCCCCGTCGCCAACGCCCTCGTCTCCAATCTCATCCTCCAGCACGGAGGCCACGCCGAAGGCGCACTCATCGACGTCATCATCCCCCAGATCGCAGCCCGCACCGCATCGCGTCCCCCCATCCAGCTCTCGGTCAAACAAGTCCAGCGCCACCTCGGCGCCACCCTTGAAGACACTCCCACAAACTCCGCCCTGACTCCCGAGCTGATCCACCAATACCTAACCGCCCTCGGCTGCACTCTGACCGCCGCAGTTGTACCGTCTTCGGGATTAACAAGGGTCCTCAGCCCAGGAACAAATGCCTTTCCGGAGGGAGCAGGGGGCTTCAGCCCCCTGAATAACACCCCGGCAGAAGGGGGCTTTAACCCCGGGTCTTCCTCCGCGCCCGAAACCATCTTCTCCGTCCAACTCCCCTCCTGGCGTCTCGACCTCGAGCGCGAGATCGACCTCATCGAAGAGGTCGCCCGAGTCTACGGCTACAACCGCTTCGCCAACACCCTCCCCACTCCACTCCCCGTCATCGCTCACCCTACTGCCGCAAAGGAAGCCGCCGTCCGCACCCGCCTCCTCGCTCTCGGCTACAGCGAATCCATCTCCAGCACCTTCGCCTCGCAGCACGACGCCGACCTGTTTTACGAGCCACAGAGCCGGGTGCCCCATCTTCGCGACAGTTCTATCGTCGCTAAGGTGGGGATTCGCGAAAGCAAACCGTCGTCCCCCAACGCCCCACGAACCGTCCCCATGGAGAACCCCCTCTCCGAAGAGGCCAGCCTCCTCCGCCCCTCGCTAATCCCCGGCATGCTGAACATGCTCGCCCACAACCTCAACCGCGACGTAAAAGACGTTCGCCTCTTCGAACAGGGTCAGATCTTCACCGGCACTGTCCCCGCCGACAGCTCCATCATCGATGCCGTCCACGAATCCCCCCAGCTCTCCCTCGGCCTGACCGGCAACCCCACCACAACCGACAGATACACCGCGCAGTCCCCCCTCTTCTTCGAGCTCAAGGGCGCCATCGAATCGATCCTCTCCCTCTTCGATCTGAAGCCAGAGAAGGAATCGTCGACCGTGTCTGTCGCCGCCTCAGGAAAAGAATCGTCATTTCGACCGGAGGCGGCGCACTTTGCCGCCGCAGTGGAGAAATCTGCTGTTTCTTTCCCCACACAAACGCCTCTAACCTTCACCGCAGAAGCCCCCGGCTGGCTCCAGCCCGGCCGCTCCGCCACGGCCCTCGTAAACAACCAACCCATCGCCCACTTCGGCGAACTCGCCCACACCCAGCGCGACGCCCACAAGCTCCGCCAGCCCATCTACCTCGCCCAACTCGATCTCGCCAGGCTCTACGAACTCCCCCTCAAAAAAGTCACCGCCCACGACCTCTCCCGTTTCCAGGCCGTCGAGCGCGACTTCTCTTTCGTCTTCCCCGACGCCACCCAATGGCACACCATCGCCTCTGCCATCCACGCCCTCGCCATCCCCGAGCTGCAGAGCTTCAAACCCATCGAGATCTGGCGTAACGCAAAATACCCCGGCGTCTACTCCCTCCTCTTGCGCACGGTCTTCCAATCCCACGACCGCACTCTCCGCGACGACGAGCTCACGCAATGGTCCACCCAGATCATCGAAACCCTCACCGCACTCGGAGGCACCCTCCGCGCAGGCAACTAAGACAAAGCCTGATCTGAATCGAGTTCTCGCATCTAGGTACGCCAAGGCTTTAGCCTTGGCCCTCTCATCTCGCCAGGCAAGCGGGGCTTTAGCCCCTGGGGTATGCCTTCGCGCCCAGCGCACCCTCTCCGGTTTTGATTCTTCGGGAACTCCCAACAGCCTCATCGATCACGCAAAAATAAATCCAAAAACCGTGGCGCATTTTTAAGCCACCACACAAGCAACCACCAACTCACCACAATCCACCATCGATCCACCACAAACTAACCACAAAAAAACCACACACAAAACGCGCAACCCCTTGAAAATCGCAACCTCCACCATCGCCAATGTTTAATCCAGAAAATCCCCGCATCCAGATAGATTCCACCCCGTTTCCCTCAGGCGAATCCACGTCTGCGGCGTCTATACTCATAGAAATTATGAGTTCCTCCACCATCAGCTCTGGTATTAGCGCGGACGAGTTCCAGGCGCTCGAACAAAAAGTCCTCCGCGCCGTCGAAATCGTCAAGCGCGAACGCGAAGCCCGCGCCGCCGCCGAGGCCGAAGTCGCCTCTCTCCGCGAACAACTCACCGCTTTTCAAAGCAACGCCCGCGCCGTCGAGTCCGAACTCGCCACCCTCAACAAAGAGCGCGACGCCGTCCGCCTCCGTGTCGAAAAGATGCTCCAGCAGATGGACGAACTCCTCTAACCCAACGTAAAGGAGACACGATGGACCAGACCCTCGAAGCCCCACCCCAGGCGCCGCCCCAGCCCACCCCGAGCCAGTCCGTCGCCGTAGACATCTACGACCAGATCTACAATCTCCGCGGCACCGACCCCGCCTACATCGAGCGCCTCGCCGCCATCGTCGACGCCAAGATGCGCGCCGTCTCCGCCCAGGGCAACACCGTCGACTCCCTCCGCGTCGCCGTCCTCGCCGCCCTCAACATCGCCGATGAACTCTGCACCGCCCGCCAGAGCCACGACCAGATAGCCAACCTCGCCGGCACCCTCCAAAGCTCGCAGCACTCCACCCGCAGCCGCGCCTCCACCCTCGCCCACATGCTCGACGAAGTCCTCGAAGATCGTAAGGTCGGATAACACCCGCAAGGTCGGATAGCCGAAGAACCAGCGATTGTTCCTGCCGTTGCCTGTTCTTTTGTCTGTCATCCCGCAGGGATCTGCTTCTGTCGTTGTCTGCCTTCCTTCCCGCATCCCAACCCTGTCATCCTGAGCGGAGTCGTTCGCGCATTGTGCGAACGACGCAGGCGAAGGACCACCGTCTGCACCGACTCTGAACTTGTTCTAAAAGATTTCGCTTGAACTTTCTCCGTGGCGCAGGAATGATGAACACGCCCCTCCATCATCGTTTCCGGAGCTCTCCGATGCGTCCCTCAACCTTGCCTGCCGCGCTTCTTTTCTGTAGCCTCGCCTTTCTGCCCACTCTCCACGCACAGCCTGCCCCCGACTACAAGTCCAACCCAAAGTTCACCGCTGCGATGGCCGAAGCCAAGCAGTTGGAGAAGCAGCGGCAGGTCTTCTTCGCCATCGAAGCCTACAAGAAGGCCAGCAAGATCGCCCAGGGAAAAGACTCCGCCTGCCTCGAGACGATCTTCACCCTCCAGATGAAATATGGCAGCTACAAAGACGCCGTCGTCACCGCCGCCGCTCTCGAAGCCATCGCCGCCAATCCCACCGACAAGTCCTACGCCGAGACCAAGCGCGGCCACGCCCTCTTCTTTCAGGCCGGACTCAAGAACAAAGCCGATCTCCTGAACGCCGCCGACGGCGCCTTCAAGTCCGCGATAGCCGACAATCCCAAAAACGCCTCAGCCCACTACCTCGACGGACAGGTGCTCGCTCGTCTCAACCAGATCGACGCGGCCCGCGACCAGTTCAAGACCTGCCTCACCTGCGTCTCGCCCAGCGATCCCAGCTACCTCCGCGCCCAGCACTTCGCCGAAGACCCCGCCCTCTCGACCCACCCGATGGCCCCGCCCTTCACCGTCACCGCCCTCGACGGCTCGAAGTTCAACCTCGACGCCATGGGCGGCCGCGTCGTCCTTATCGACTTCTGGGCCACCTGGTGCGGCCCCTGCAACGAAGAGCTCCCCCACATGAAGAAGATCGCCAAAGAGTTTGCCGGCCAGCCGCTCGTCATCATCAGCGTCAGCTGGGACTCCGACGAAACCAAGTGGAAGAACTTCATCGACAAGAACGAAATGACCTGGGTTCAGTACCGCGACGCCGACCACGTCCTCAGCAAGAACTTCGGCGTCGAAGCCATCCCCCACTACTTCACCATCGACTCCGACGGAGTCCTCACCGCCGAGATGATGGGCTCAGGCTCCGACGTAGAAGGCAAACTCAAAAAGCTGATCGCCCGAGCCAAAGCCCCCGCCTCTCCACCCGTAAACCAGGTTGGAAACTAGCTTCATTGGCGAGATAGCTTCTAGTGTCCTGACTCTAAAGTTCGCCCCACATGATGTGTCATCCCGACCGGAGCGAAGCGGAGTGGAGGGATCTGCTGTTTCAACTGTTTGCGCCAGATTTTAATCTCAATATTTTTGCCGCGAACTTTAGATTCAGGACACTAGGATTGAATAAAAAATTGTCATCCTGAGCGGAGCCTCTCGCAGCTTCATCGCGAGAGGCGCAGTCGAAGGACCCGCGGTTAGCCTGTAGCGCCACATCCATATCTCGATACGACCTGGCATCTGGTAAAAGAAGACGCATGGACGAAAAGAGAATCCTCCTAAAGCATTTCCTCGCAGCCCTCGCCTACAGGACACAAAAAGCCCTCCGCGACGCCCCGCCCGAGTTCGCCGACTTCCGCGCGGCTCCCAAGGTTCGCACACCGCATGAACTCATCCGTCACATGGACAGCGTCCTGGGCTACTCCCGCACCTACTTCTTAGGCGGCGACTACCGCCCGCCGATACTGCCGGACTTCTCCGCCGCTATCGCGCACTTCCACGAGATCCTCACCGACGTAGCCAAACACATCGATCTCGGCACCGAGCTCCACGGCATCACACCCGAAATCCTCCTCCAGGGCCCCTTCTCCGACGCCATGACGCATGCCGGTCAGCTCGCCCTCTTGCGGCGTCTCGCCGGCAGCCCCGTCCCACCCGAGAACTTCATCTTCGCCGACATCACCTCGGAAAATCTCAGCCCCAATCAGCCCCAACCCCGCAGCCCCGACAAGGACTGGCCCGAGAAACCATAGCCGCGCAGCCATCTCCCGCAGCCCAAGGTTCGTGAGTTGGATACAAGTAGGTCTAATGAATCGTCGTCTTTGCATCTAGGTAGCTCAAGGCTTTAGCCTTGGGTCTCTCGACCTGCCGAAAACGCTGGGCTGGTAGCCCAATGCTTTAGCTTTGGGTCTCCCCTGGGGTATGCCTTCTTATCCAGCTGTACCCTCGGCGTCCGCAATTCAATTTGTCAGACACGATCTAAACCGTTCCCGCCCGCAACTTGCAAAGCACGACCGGCACGTTTAGCATCCAACCTAAGAAAGCCGGCCTGCTAAGCAGGTACTAGAACAACGCTGGTTGAACCAACATTCATTGAACAGGGGCCCGACTCGTAGATATGGTTCGGTGTGCAGTCCTCCAGTCAGGAAAGCCTAAAGAGCCACGGTTAGGTCCCGCCGTCTTAGGACGGGTTCACCAGCGCTTCGATGTACGGCCCCGTGGGTCGGTCTTCTTGTACTAACGCCGGTCGGTCTTGTTGCTCCAGCCTTCCTAGCTCAAAGCCCACGGCTCAGGGCTCACAGCTTCCATGTATCCCTATCTCCTCCACTCCGGTCATCTCCTGCTCCCAACCTTTGGCGTCCTCGCTGCCGTGGGACTCATGACCGCCCTCACTCTCAGCCTCCGCACCGCCGCAACCGTTGGTCTAATCCCCGACAAGCTATGGAACGCCGGCCTCTTCACCCTCCTCTCCGCCTTCGCGCTCTCCCGTCTCCTGCTGATCATCGCCAACCTCCACGACTTCCTCGCCTACCCGATCCTTCTGCTGATGGTGCCCTCCCTCACCGCCGGCGGCATCCTCCTCACCATCCTCGCGACAGCGATCTACCTCCGCCTCCATAACCTCCCGCTTCTCGACACCCTCGACGCCTGGTCTCCCTGCGCCACCCTCACCTGGGCCTTCCTCGCCCTCGGCCACTTCGCCGAAGGCACCGACGCCGGTCTCCCCACCGCCCTCCCCTGGGGCATAGCAATCCCACCCAGCGCCACCCGCCTGCACCCCGTCGCCCTCTACGCCGCCATGGCCGCCGCGCTCCTCACGCTTTTACTCCTCCGCCAACTCTTCCACCGCCATCACCCAGGCGACATCATCGCCCTGGCCCTCGCCACCTCCGGCACCGCCCAATTCCTCCTGACCTTCTTCCGTCAGCCATTCCCCAACTCAAGCCTCCTGGACCCCATCCAGTGGATCGCCCTCGGCATGATCGCCCTCGCCGGCATCATCCTCCTCCTGCAACCCCGAAAGCTGGTCACCCATGCCGTCTAAGCACATGCTCCCCAAGGGCCAGCGTCGCCGCACCGTAAAACCCGAGTACCGTGCCACCCGAGGCGTCGAAGAACCCACGCCCCTCCCAGTCCCCGTCATCGACTTCGACGAAATCGAAGAAGACGCCGACACCAGCATCCGCACCTTCACCGCCGACCCCGCCGCCGCGAACCTCCGCCTCGATCAATATCTCGCCCGGGCCCTCCCCGACATCAGTCGAGCGCGCGTCCAACTCCTCATCGAAGCCGGCCAGGTACGCGTCGACGGCCACCCCGCCAAGCCGAAGCAAAAACTCCACGGCGGCGAATCCATCGAAATCGAAGGCACTCCGCAACCCGCCCCGCTCCACGCCGTCCCCGAAGACATCCCCCTCGAAATCCTCCACGAAGACCAGCACCTCGCCGTCATCAACAAACCCGCCGGCATGATGGTCCACGCAGGCGCGGGCATCACGAACGATGAACGCAACCGCGGCACCCTAGTCAACGCCCTCCTCTTCCACTTCGCCAAGCTCTCTGACGTAGGCGGCGATCTCCGCCCCGGCATCGTCCATCGCCTCGACAAGCAGACCAGCGGGCTCATCCTCGTCGCCAAAGACGACAGCACCCACCGCAAGCTCGGCGAGATGTTCTCCCAGCGCCAGGTCGCCAAGACCTACATCGCCCTCCTCCACGGCCACCTCAAAAAGGACGACACTACCGTCACCCTCCCCATCGCCCGCGACCTCATCCGCCGCACCCGCATGACCACCCGCCGCTCCGACGGACGCACCGCCGTCTCCCACTTCCACGTCCTCGAACGCATCACCGGCCCCTACGGCCCCTTCACCCTCGTCGAAGTCCGCATCGAAACCGGCCGCACCCACCAGATCCGCGTCCACGCCCAATCCCTCGGCCACCCCGTCGTCGGCGACACCCTCTACGGAGCCCCGCACCTCATCCCCACCCTCGCTCCCGACCTGCAACTCACCCGCAACTTCCTCCACGCCGCCCACCTCTCCTTCACTCATCCCCAGACCGACACCCAGACCCGCAAGCCGCTCGACATCCACGCCCCCCTCCCTGTCGAACTGGAGTCGTTCCTCGAAGCAATTCGCGCGGATTCACCCGCAATTCCGGTAGAATGACCCAAGTGACCGTTCTCAATCGAACCAACCGTGCTTTGGGGCTCTGCAGCTCCCTTTTCCTGTTCTGCCTTCTCACCGTCGCAGCCGTGCCTCTTCGCGCGCAAACCAGCGCAACGCCCGCCGCAGCCACTACCCCCGCGCCTTCTGAGTCCACGCCGCAAACCGCGACCCCAGCCCCTCAGACCCCCGCCGCCTCCCAGCCACCAGCCGTGTCCCCGCAGACCACGACACCCGCCGCGCAGTCTGGCCCTCAGTCCGCCGCACCTCCAGCACAGCAGCCCGGCGCCGAGCCCGCCCACAATCCAGATCAACCAACCGAGACCATCAAGGTCCAGGTCAACGAAGTCAATCTCATCTTCACGGTCACCGACAAGAAGGGCAAGTTCATCACCGGCCTCAAGCGCGAGAACTTCGGCCTGCTCGACGACGGTCGCCCTCCTCTCGCCGTCCTCCGCTTCACCCAGCAGACCAATCTCCCCCTGCGCGTCGGCATCATGCTCGACACCTCGAGCTCCATCCGCCAGCGCTTCCAGTTCGAGCAGGACTCCGCCATCGAGTTCTTCCTCCAGATCCTCCATCGCGGAGATCGCGCCTTCGTCGAAGGCTTCGACATCCAGACCGATCTCGCGCAGGACTTCACCAACAACGTTGATCTCCTCAACCAGGGCATCCGCAAGCTCCGTCCCGGCGGCGGCACCGCCCTCTTCGACGCCCTCTACAAGACCTGCAAGGACCAGATGCTCACCCTCCAGGAAACCGGCGCCGTACGCCGCGCCCTCATCCTCGTCTCCGACGGCGACGACAACTACAGCCGCGTCCAGGAATCCGACGCCATCAAGATGTGCCAGCGCGCCGACACCATCGTCTACACCATCAGCACCAACGTCAGCCCCAGCAAAGACAAGGGCGACGACGTCCTCAAACAGATCTCCGAGGCCACCGGCGGCCAGCCCTTCTACCCCACCAGGCTTGAGGATGTAGCCATCGGCTTCCGCAACATCGAAGAGGAGCTGCGCAGCCAATATCACCTCGTCTACCGCCCGGCAAACCTCAAGATGGACGGCTCCTTCCGCACCATCTACCTCCAGGCCACTGACCCCCGCTTCCACGTCCGCGCCCAGAAGGGCTACTTCGCCCCCCGCCCCGTCCAGTAGCCACCTCTGGTTGCCGTTTCGGTTGTTCTTCCTCTGCGGAAGCTCACAAAAAAAAGATCGTCATAGAGATTGTCATTCTGAGCGCAGCGAAGAACCCCCGCATTTGCCTTTGTTTTTGTTGTTGCCGTTGCCTGTCCTTCTCCAACCCATCACAAACGCCCGGGTGCCCCATCCATCGCGCCTTTGCGATGGGTGGGATGACAAGTGACAGACCCACCACGACGCCCTAGCCGTTGTTTTTCATTTCTCCGCCCCAGAAATCGTCATTTCGACCGAAGCTGCTCACGTCTTTTGTGAGCAGCGCAGTGGAGAAATCCGCTTCTCTACCTGGACTCTGTCCCATCCACCGCGCCATAAGCACCACAAAAGCCCGGATGGGTTATTCGCGCAAGCGAACCGCCCTCCTCACCACGCCACCCAAAACGTCAACCACCGCCATTTTCTTTCCCTCAGCCATAACTCTGGCTTAAAATCTGTGTCTAACAGGAAAGAGGCCAAGTTATGACCACTCGTCTCCCAAAACTCCTGCTCCCCGCGCTCCTCTCCGCCACCCTCGTCTTCGCGTACGCCCAGCCGCCCGCCGGCAACCCTGCCGACCTCCAGAGCGCGCTGATGAACCTCGCCGACCAGCCCGCCACCCACACCTCCTTCAGCTTCGACCGCACCGAGCTCCAGGTCGCCCAGAATCTGCTGGAATCGAACGGCATGGACGCCAACCGAGCCCCCGCCGCTCTCACCGGCATCTCCGTCGACAACTACCGCTACCCCAGACCCGCCTTCTACCTGCCTGAGACGATGGCCTCCATCATCGCCAACTACCACGCCGCCGGCTGGAAGCATCTGGTCAACGCGAACCAGACCCCCGCCAACACGGCCCAGCCCCACGCGACCGTCACTGACCTCTGGCTCCGCTTCGCCGGCCCGGACATTACCGGCATCACCGTCCTCACCCGTTCCCCCCGCGACATGAGCGTCATCCAGATAGCCTGCGAACTCCGTCCTCTTGACCTCATCCATCTCAGCGGCCACTTCGGCATCCCCAAGGTCGACCCCAACGCCGTCATGGTCCCAGCCCCCAACGGCCGTTAGCCGCGCTGCAGTCCCATGGCCTGACAGAAAAATCCTACACCGCCACACCGCGAGCCGATCGTCTCGCAGAGAAAAGGCACGCCAGCAGAAGGGCTGAAAGCACGAGATCCAGCCACGCAAACCAATCACCGGCCCGATCGTAGAGCGTCCGTTCGTTCCACACCGGCACGCTGGCTACGATAGAGGCAAACGGGGCCGAACCCGTATCGCGTTCCGCCAGCACCCTCCCGCGATCGTCGGTGACCGTAAGGACTCCCTGCTTCGGAGCCCGCGCAATACTGAAGCCGCTCTCCACGCCTCGCAATATCGCCATCCGTCCATGCAGCCATCCGTCTGTCACGAAGTCCCATGCTGGAACCAGCATCAACCCAGCCCCATCGTTCCCATACTGCCGCGAGAGCTGAGGAAAATCCATGTCCTTGCAGATCTGCAGGCCCCATCGGCCGGAAGGCCGCTCGACCGAGACCCGTTTTGTTCCCTCCTGCAGATGCGACTCGAACGGCGGCAGCATATGGTGCTTCTCGTAGGTCGTCTCCAGCGTTCCATCCGGCGAATAGATCCGCGTCTCGTTCAAATTCGGCGAATGCTCGAACGTAGCTGAAATCGTGGCTCGTTGCTCTCGTGCCATTGCCTCGAGAATCGCATCCGCCTGCTCCAGGTCCGCGCCGGAGATGCGTCCAATCTTCTCAGGAATGATGACAACCTGCGCGCCTCGTGCCGTCAGCTCCGGGACATGCGCGGCGTATTGCCGCACCAGCTCCAGGGTTCCTGCGCTGCGCGGGAAGAGTGTCTTCGGCGCATCGGTGGCGATCAGTCCAACCGTCACCCGCGGCGCGTCGACCGTCTCGTGCTGCCGGTACACTCCGCAGCTGAGCGCGGCCCCTAGAATCACCCCTGCAACCGTCGCCACTCTTCTCTTCTGTACGACTGTGCCCGGCACAAAGAACACCGCAATCGCAGCCGGAAACAGGAAGAGCAGGAACCCGATACCCCATATTCCGGTAAGCGAGGCAATCTGCAACACCGGCACGAAGTCCATCTGCGTGTACGCCAGGTTCCCGAAGGTGCTGTGCACGGAACGGAACTCCTGCAGGTACTGGAACGCAACCCACAGCAAAGGAAACGAAGCCATCGTCAGGAACAGCTGCCCGCGCAGAGCAAAGCGGCGAAACGCCAGAACGATCAGCCCGAAAAACACGGCGGGCCCCAGCACGATAAGCAGAACTACACCCGGCGGCATCTCCAATGCCCGGAAGTACTGCCACATATTCATTCCGCCGATCGCGTAGGCCGCGCATGCGCTCAGGAACGCGCCCCAAACCCTCACTCGCGGAGCCACCAGCAACAGAGGTAACGGCGCAAACCAGGTGAGATACCAATGGGGATGCAGCCCCGACCCCAGGAAATACATCGCGCCGGAGAGAACAACCGCCACAACCACCCACATCCCCTGCTTAAGCTCGAAGGCCACAGATCACTCTCCTCAACGCACGCTGCACCAACGCTCGAAACTCCTTCTCGTCCAGGCTGAAACGCCCCGCCCTGTACAACGCCACATATCCGTGCGTGACCGCCCATAACTCCAGGACGACCTCCCACACATCATCCTCCTTCATCCATCCGTCAGCCATCGCCTCGGCAACCCGGTCGGCAAGTGGACTCAAAGTGGGCGAACGTCGCGCTTGGAAGTCCTCCGGATAACGCCGGGCTGCAGGCCGAGTCTGCGAAAAGACGTAGTCGAAGATGCGCGGCCGGTCAAAGGCATAGTCGATATACGCCTCCAACGGGCCGAGCAGCTGCTCCTCGGGCGAACCCGGAGCAATCCGCCGCTGAATGTAGCCGAGAAATTTCGCAAACTCACGGTCAGTGATGCTGTCGAGCAGCGCCTTGCGATTGGGAAAATGGTGATAGATCGCCATCGGCGTGATGCCGACCGCCTCGGCGACCCTCCGCATGGTCACGGCCTGCGGCCCCTTTGCCTCGAGAATCGAGAGAGCGGCGTCCGCGATCCGCTCCACGCCTCTATACGGCGTTAGCTATTTTCCTCGAACCCTCCCCGGGGCCCGATTTTAGGCTCAAACGCAACGTCTAAAAAAATCTTTCTTCGATTTCAGCCCGAAAATCGCATGTCAAGCCGCTAAATGCCTTAACCTCCACAAACAAAAGGTGATAGAGTTGGCATTTTAGTTACACTCGATCCGCTATAATGAATATATAGATCAAAACAAGAAAGCCCCGGACGCTCTCCGGGGCTAACCTATTGATAACAAGTATTTTAGCCGCAACTCATTTCTTATGAATATTTTGCAGACACTAACACCGCGCAAACAACTGAATCAAATGATTTTACGCCCAAAATACCCGGGGGGGTACCCCCAGCATCATCACCCATACTGCTCCACCCGCCGCAGCAGATCCAGCTTCCGCTCCGGTGGCAGAAAGCTCGCCTCCACCGAATTCGCCGCCAGCTCCCGCATCTGCTCCAGCGAAAACTCAAACCGCTCCTGCACCAGCACATACTCTTCCAGCAGATTGCTGCCAAACATCGGCGGGTCATCCGAGTTGATCGTCACCATCAACCCCGACTCGAAGTACATCTTCACCGGATGCTCGTCGAAGCTCTTGCAGCACCCCGTCCGGATATTGCTCGTCACATTCAGCTCCAGAGGAATCTGCTTCGCGGCCAGCACATCCAGCAACTCCCCGTCGTTCCGCGCCGACAGAGCATGCCCCACCCGCTCCGCCCCGATGTTGATCGCCGCCCAGATACTCTCCGGCCCGGTCGTCTCGCCCGCATGCGCCGTCAGCCGCAGCCCCGCCGCCCTGGCCTCTGCATACGAGTCACGAAAAAGATCCGCACTCCCCCGCGTCTCATCGCCCCCAATCCCGATCCCCACAATGCTCGGATACTGCCCCCGCAGCTCCGCGGCCTTGCGAAACACCTTCGTCGCCTCCTCTGCGCCAAAGTGCCGCACCGCATCGATCAACCAGTACACCGAAGTCCCAAAATCCCTCTCACCCCGCACCCGCCCGCGCTCGATTGCCTCGACGTACGGCTCAACCTCAACCTGCTTCCAGTAATAAATAATCCCGAAGGAGATATATACCTCGGCATGCACCACACCCTGTGCCGCCAGGTCGCGAATCATGTTGTACGTGATCAATTCATAGTCGTCCGGCCCCTTCAACCGCGCCGAAACCGCCTTGAACGAGTCCAAAAAGCCCAAAAAGTTCTCATAAACATATAGATCCTTCGCCGTCTCAGGAGTCAGCGGCTCCGCATCGTGCCGTCGACTCAACTCCAGCAAAGTCTCCGGCTGAATCGTCCCTTCAAGATGCAGATGCAGCTCGACCTTTGGCAGCTTGCGCAGCCAATCAACCACATCGATCTCGGAATCCTGTCTCGTCTGTCTCCGCGCCATATATCAATACTAGGCTTTCGGAACGTAGAACTCACTGCGCCTGCGGCTGTAGAGGACGTAAACCACCAACCCGATGATCAGCCAGACAAAGAACCGCACCCACGTGATCGCCGGAAGACCAGCCATCAACAGGATACAGAAGAGCACCGACAGAATAGGAATCACCGGCCCAAACGGCACTCGGAACCCACGATGCCGCTCCGGCTCCCTGTACCGCAGGACAATGACCCCGATAGAAACCAGCACAAACGCGAATAGCGTGCCGATGTTCGACATCTCTGCGAACGTGCCTACATCAAACAACCCCGCAGGAATCGCCACGAGCACACCAGCCACCCAGGTCGCGAACGCCGGCGTCCGAAACCGCGGATGCACCCTGCTGAAGACATCCGGCAGCAACCGGTCCCGCGACATGGCGAACCAGACCCGCGCCTGACCCAACTGAAACACCAGGATCGACGAAATCATGCCCACCAGCGCGCCAATCAGCACCGCCACCTGCACCCAATGCAGTCTGTGTCCTCCTGGCGTCAAAGCCACCCGCTTCAGCGCATTCACCACCGGAGCCGCATCCCCCGCCACCGACAGCCACGGCACCATACCCGTCAACACCACAGCAACACCGATGTACAGAATTGTGCAGATCAGCAGCGTCGCCAGGATCCCGATCGGCACATCGCGCCTGGGCCGTCTGCACTCCTCGCTGGCCGTCGAGACCGAATCGAACCCGATATAGGTAAAGAAGATGATCGACCCGCCGGCCAGCACACCCGACCATCCATCGGGTGAGAAGGGATGGTAGTTCACTGGATGAATAAAGCTCAACCCGAAGAAGACGAACAGCAGGATCGCCGCAATCTTCACCAGCACCATAACGTTGTTGGTTCGCGCCGACTCCCGAATGCCACGCACCAGCACTACCGTCAACAGGAGCACAATCAGGAACGCCGGAATGTTGAATCCAGCGTGCCATCCGCTGGCATAGATGTCCTTACCCTGCAGGTCCTGCAGCCCCAGTGGCAGATAGGCCGGAGACAACCACTTCGGCGACAGCGGTATCCCAATCCAATCCAGCAGCGCCACCAAATGAGCCGCGAAGCCCACGCTCACGCTCATATTGCTGAAGGCATACTCGAGGATCAGGTCCCACCCGATCACCCATGCAATCAACTCTCCCAGCGTCGCATAGGTATACGTGTAGGCCGATCCTGCAATCGGAATCATCGACGCCAACTCCGCATAGCAGAGTCCCGTCAACGCGCAAACGATAGCCACCAGCACCAACGACAACGCCAGTGCCGGCCCAGCGCCGGGACGGCCCGCCACCGCGCCGCTTGTGTGATGAAGCCACCCAACGATCAGGTCGAGGATCGGCGAACCTTTCCAGTCCGCGATCTTTGCTGGATTGCCGCCGATCGCCGTGCCGATCACGGTGAAAATGCCAGACCCGATCACCGCGCCGATCCCCAGCGCAGTCAACGACACCGGCCCCAGCGTTTTCTTCAACGCGTGCTCAGGCCTCTCCGATTCAGAGATCAGCTTGTCGATCGACTTTGTCGCAAAGATTTGCCTGGCCAGCGCGCTCGCTCCTGCTCACAGAAGAATTGGTGCGGGGCGTTTCAATTGCAATTGCGATTCAGATGCTATGCAAGACTGCCGTCATCCCCGAGCCAGGAGCGCTGCAGACAATGCAGCGACTCCGCTCAGCTGGATAGCTTACCGCTTGCTCTGGCCGCGTGAGGCCTTCTTGACCTTGGCTTTGTTCTCGCCGCGAGCACCGGTGCGCGGGCCCTTGGGTGGGGCTGCCTTACGTGCTGCGCGCTTTACCTTCTTGCGCTCGTCTTTGTCGGTGATGCTCTTGGTATTTGCCATGTATCTTGCCAATCTTTCTTTAGGTGCGATTTTCAGAACTCTAGAGGCGTTCCAACTGGGCAAACTTCTCCACCAGCTTCTTCACGCCGTGCTGTTGAAATTGTACTGTAATCTTCGCATCATCCCCATCGCCTTCGCGACGAAACACAGTTCCCTCACCATACTTCGGATGCCGGACCCGTGAGCCCTGCTTCAGTCCCGTCTTGCCGGTCGGCGCTTCAACCTCCAGCTTGGGCCGTGAAATCTTCTGTCCTCGCGCCGCGAAGAAGCTGGCAATGTTATCGATCGACTGCCCAGGGGCCGCTGTCTTCCCGCTCTGCCCCAACCGACGGGTTCCTGCAAATCCGGTGGCTCGCGCCCCCGACTTCGCTCCCCGCTCCCCACTTTGGTCCTCATCCTCGTAGCTATAGTGCCGCTCACCCTCTGCATTCGAACGGTCGAACCGATTTGCCTTTGGATAAGGTGTCGCATACGCTCCGCCGTACCCTGAACCGTATTCCGACCCCGAAAACTGTGGCCTCGCCGGTGGACTCCCGAGATCCTCCACCAGCCGTGCCGGTACTTCCTCTAAAAATCGTGAAGCAATGCTCGCCTCCGGCATGTCGCTTCCATATCTCCGGCGGTACCGGGCCCTTGTCATCACCAGCGTATCCATCGCCCGCGTCATCCCGACATAGCAAAGCCGGCGTTCCTCTTCCAGCCCGGTAGGATCGGTCAACGTCCGCGAGTGCGGAAACAGACCCTCCTCCATCCCGGTCAGAAACACCAGCGGAAACTCCAACCCCTTCGCCGCGTGTAGCGTCATCAGCGTGACCCGCGCCTCCTCGCTGTAGCTGTCCGCATCGCTCACCAGCGCCGCGTGGTCCAAAAACTCATGCAGCGTCTCTCCGCGCTCCTGTGCATCTTGCGCCGCATTTGCCAGTTCCTTCAAATTCTCGATTCGCGAAAAAGACTCTGGCGTCGCCTCTTCTTCGAGCGCGCGGATATACCCGCTCCGGTCATTCAAAAACTTGATCAGCTCCGGCAGCGTCGCCGCATCCCCTGGCTTACGAAACGCAGGCTTCTCGTCCTCGATCTTGATCTCAGCGACTCTTTCCATTGTTGTACTTGCGGACTTCTTCAATATCACCGGCGCAAACGGATTAAAATTCGCCGCATCGATCCCATGTAAGGCATCGGAGTCGGTAGCATTTACCGGCGCAATCGTGGATATCTCCTCACTGGGTCCAAAATCAAATCCAAAGTTGAAGCTCGTATCGAAAGAAGTATCTGCGCCCGTATCCTCAACCTCCACACCAACCGCCGCGATATCCTCCTCAGCGTCTGCACCAAACCCAAACGAAACATCCTCAGCATCAGCTAAGGACAGGGAAGTGTTCCCATCCCCAACAAGATCTCCAGCCAGCTTTTCCGCAAACCCCGGCCCCAGTATCGCTCTGGCATCCTCAATCAGTCGCCTGAAACTACCCAACGCCATTAGTGAACGCTGCGGCAGCAATTTATCGTCAATCGCCCGGCCAATCGCATCCCACGTACTCATGCCACTCGACAGAGCCATCCGTTCCAGCGTGTCCATCGACGTCTTCCCAATCCCGCGAGGAGGGGAGTTCACCACCCTACCTAAAGCCACCGAGTCATGCACATTCTGCACCAGCTTCAGATAGCTCAGAATGTCCTTCACCTCAGCGCGGTCATAGAACGAGAATCCGCCGACCATGTGGTATTGAATCTGGTACCGCCGCAGTGCTTCTTCCACCAGCCGCGACTGCGAGTTAGTCCGGTACAGCACGGCACACCGCGGCGTATCCTCCTGCGCGCCTGCCTCCCGCAGATACCGCTGCACGCGATCCGCAATAAACAGCGCCTCATTCTCCCCGTCCGGCGCCTCATAATACCCAATCAGCGAACCACCCTCGCGCGCCGTCCAAAGGTTCTTCCCCTTGCGTTGCGTATTGTGCGCCACCACCGCGCTCGCACCCTCCAGAATCATCTGCGTCGAGCGATAGTTCTGCTCGAGTCGAATCGTCCTGGATCCGGGAAAGTCCTTCTCAAACTCAAGAATGTTCTTAATGTCTGCGCCCCGCCAACTATAAATCGATTGATCCTCGTCGCCAACCACACAAACATTTCCACTGGACCCCGCCAACAGCTTCATCAATTCGTACTGCGGGCGGTTCGTATCCTGGTACTCATCGATCAAAATATATTTGTAACGCCGGTTGTATCTTTCTCTCGTCTCGCTGGAAGACTTCAGCAGCCGCACTGTCTCCAGCAGTAGATCGTCGAAGTCCAGCGCATTCGCCTTGAATAGCTCCTTCTTATAGATCTCAAAGATGTGCGCAATCTTTTCCTCCATTGGGTTCGTGCTCGCAAGGAAATACTCCTGCGGGTCGATCATATGGTTCTTCGCCCACGAGATCCTTCCCAGTGCCACCCTCGGCTTCAGCGACTTATCATCAATCGCCAGTCGCTTCAATGCCTGCTTCACCAACGCCTGCTGATCAGTTTCATCATAAATAGCAAAGGTCCGCGTCAACCCCACTCCACCCACGCGCAGCGCCTCGATATCCCGCCGCAGCACGCGCACACAGAAGCTGTGAAACGTAGCCAGCATCGGTTTCGCCAGCGAAGTATGCCCCAGAATCTTATCGACTCGTTCGGCCATCTCCTTGGCAGCTTTATTTGTAAATGTCACCGCCAGGATCGAATCCGCCGGCACACCTCTCTCCTGAATGAGATAAGCAATGCGATGCGTAATCACCCGTGTCTTGCCCGATCCTGCACCTGCCAGCAGAAGCACCGGTCCATCGACCGATTGGATTCCCTCCTGTTGTTGCGGATTCATATTGTTTAAAAGTTGACTCAACTCACACACACTCCACATCTATTTTAAGCTCTATATCCCGCACACGGTCAGTAATCCTTAAAACCCATCGAAAAACACCTGTATTTGATGTCCGCTGGCGAACAACCTGTTCACTCATGGACAGGCATCGAGCCAATTAATTCTCACGCAACAAATCAAATTTCAAATTCATTTTTTTTGGAACTATCCCCCAACAACCTGCGTACCTCTTTCCACGACGAGCTTTCTGAACCATGGCAGAAAACTCCCGTCGAATTTAGAAAATATCGGGAGCTAACTATGAAGGGTCTCAATCGTCTCACTATGGCAGTCGTCGCTACTTTCCTCCTTGCAGTTCCGGCTGTCTATGCCGCTCCTGTGAGCATTTCGTCTCCTGTTCACGCCATGTTCGCAAAGACGAAGTCGATCACGGTCAAGCTCAGTCTCCGCAACGACTCCGGCTCAGCGATGGAAGTCAAGGTGGGCGATAAGGTAATGACGCTCGATCCAGGTAAACCGGTCACATTGAACCTGGAAGTTGGTACACGTATCGTTGCCAACAGCACCACTCCGAATCATCCGGCAGGCTCGCTCATCGAAGAGGTAATCAGCGATCACAATGGGGCTACGATCATTATTCGCTAAGTCCTCGCCGGAAACGAGCGGTATCAACCTAGTTCTCCCATTCCTTCAGGCCGATCGCCTTGCCCCAAAGCTGCGGTCGGCCTTCGTCTTCTTCCACTGTTCCGCTCTTCTTTGCAACACTTGATATCCTCGTCTCTATGATTCGCAACGTTGCCGTCTTCTGCGCCTCAGCTAACGGAGCCAACCCCGCCTACCGAGCCGCCGCTGAAGAACTGGGCCGTGCGCTCGCCATCCGCAATATCGGCCTGATCTACGGTGGATCCAACGTCGGCCTCATGAAGGCAGTAGCGGAAGCGGCGTTAACCGCCGACGGCAAAGTCATTGGCGTTATTCCCGAGGTCCTCGTCGATCTCGAAGTCGCCCATCACGGCATTACCGAGCTCCACATCACGAGTACCATGCACACCCGCAAGGCGCTCATCGGAGAAAAAGCCGATGCCTTCATCGCGCTACCCGGCGGCTTCGGTACCTTTGAAGAACTCTTCGAAGTTCTCGCCTGGCACACCCTCAAAATCCACGCCAAGCCCATCCTTCTGCTCAACATTAACGGCTTCTACGACAAACTCCTCCTCTTCCTCGATCACTGTGTCGCCGAAGGCATGCTCAAGCCAAAGAGCCGTGAACTTCTTCTTGCAGTCGATACGGTGGAGGATGTCCTTGCGTGGCTCTCTGAGATTGCAACTTAGGCTGACGTCTTCTACTTCGCCATTTGCATCCCTTACAGGCGTCTTCATATTGCAAACCATAGGTTCGTCGGCTTCGAAACCTATCGTTTGACGCACATCTCGCACTGGCACACCCGCCGCAGATACTCCCACGAGTAAATCCCGCTCTCGTGCCCATCGCTCCACTTGAACTTCAGCGCATACTTGCCCACCGGAGTCACCTCGATCGGTCGCACCGGGGGCTCATACATCTTCAGCAGCGTCTGTTCCTTAGGTTTCGCTACACCCAGCGGCCTTCCTGTTTTCTCCCGGTCCTCGTGGCACGTCGCGCAGGGGCACGCATTCCGCAGCCATGCGAAGTTCCACACGCTCTGATGCCCGTCCTTCCAGTCGATCTCGACGCCCGTCCCCTCAGTCTTCTTCACCCGTACCTTCTTCGGAGTTACCGCGTCGGAAGGCATCTGCTCATGCTCCATATCCTCACGCCGAGCCTGCTCGGCATTTACGATCCGAATTCCCTCATGACTCATAGCTGCATCTCCCTGCTCACCCATCAACCATTCTTCCAGAAAAAGTAAGCAGCCATTACGCATCCTGTAATCACGACGATCGTTCGCAGCACATCCGCATTCATTCGCCGTGCATATTGAGCCCCCACATAGCCGCCCACTGCTGCAAATACCATCGAAATCAGGCAATAATGCCAGATCACTGCACCACTCAATACAAATGTCACCACGGCGCAAAAGTTGGATAAGCAGGCTGCCAGCACCTTCAGCGAGTTCAGCGCATGTATCTCCTCCACACCGAACAGCGCCAGCGCGCTCATAATGAGGAAGCCTGCCCCGGCGCCAAAGTAGCCAATATAGAAACACACTGGCAGCAGCACACAGAACAGAGGCACAACAGCCGGTGCCTTCATCACATGTGGCTCAGCCGACCGCGCCCGCAGCCATCGCGATACCGGCCCGCTGATCCAAAACAGCAGGGAAGCGACCAGCAGCAGCCAGGGTACGATATGCAAAAACGTAACCTGCCGGGTGTTCAGCAGCACCACCGCTCCGCTCACCCCACCCAGGACCGAAGCCGCATAGACAACCGGCAGCAGATCGCGCCGCAAGTCCCCTCGCAGAGCAGCCACTGAAGTCAACTGTCCCGGCCACAACGCAACCGTGTTCGTGGCATTTGCCTGGATCGGCGCAACCCCGATCGACAGCATCGCCGGAAACGAGATAAACGATCCGCCGCCTGCCATTGCATTCATCACGCCTGCGATAAAGGAGGCGACGACAAGCCAGATGTAGTTCCAATGCGCGCCAAAATTCGACATCATTCATCTTCTATTGTAGCTACTTGCAGAAGAAAGCCGTTTTCCGTGCCTCAACGACGCTCACGGCGGACGCTCTTACGCCGAAACCGGGATCTCGGGAGTCGCCGTAATTAACCTTCGCGTGTACTCCTCCCGAGGCGCATCGCAAACCTGTTCACAATCCCCCAACTCCACCAGCCGACCCCGCTGCATCACTGCTACCCGGTCGCACAGATATCGCACCAGCGGCATCGAATGCGAGATAAACAGATACGTCAACCCATACTCTCGCTGCAACTGCCGCAGCAGGTTCACCACCTGCGCTCCCACCGAAACATCGAGTGCGCTCACCGGCTCATCCAGGACCACAAACTCCGGCCGCAACGCGAGGGCCCGTGCAATATTGATCCTCTGCCGTTGTCCCCCGCTGAACTCATGCGGAAAACGTTCCAGCGCCGACTCCTCCATCCCGACCGTTCGCAGCATCTCCGCCAACTTCGCTGCAAAGCCTTCCACTGGCTTCTCGTTGTGAATCGCAAACGGTTCGGTCAGAATCTCACGCACCCGCATCCTCGGATTCAGAGCAGCATAGGGATCCTGAAACACGATCTGCATGCGTCGCCGCATCCCTCGCATCTCCTGCGAACTCGCAGTCAAGAGATCGCGTCCCTCATACCTCACCTCAGCCGCTGTAGGCTCCACCAATCGCAGTAGCATCCGCGCGACGGTGCTCTTGCCCGAACCCGACTCCCCCACCAGCCCTAGCGTCTCTCCCCGCCGAATCGCAAACGAAACATCATCCACCACGCGATGCCCCGCGCCGTACTCCTTCACCAATCCTCGCGCCTCGAGCAACACGTCGATTGGCATAATTCAAGCCAGCTTTGGATGCTGCAGGTGAAAACTTGTCGCGTCCTGATATGCCTTGGCAAACGCCGCCAGCCGTGCGTCCGAATACAGCCCTCCAAGAAACGTCAGGCTAACTGGCGTCCCTGGCCCGGCCGCATTCGTCAGCACGCCATCCTCCTCATTCTCACTCTTTGGAGCGCCATCACCGCGAATTCCATTCGGCACAATCACGGCCGGATGCCCGGTCAAATTCGTCGCCTGCAACTGGTTGCCCTGCGAGGGCGTCACAATCACATCTACCTGAGCGAACAGCTTCGCCATCTCCGCAATAGCCAACGTTCGCGCCCGCATTGCTTGAATATAGTCCACCGCGGAATAAAACCGCGCAATGCGAAACTGATTCGGCCAGTCGAAGGGCAGCTGCCCCGTAAGCAATTTGTCCCGTCCGCTCCTGGTCAAATCGTCAAAGGCCGCCGCGCCTTCAGCCTCCAGCACCGGAACAATCGCGCCAAAGGGAAAGTCCGGTATCTCGACAGGAATCAGCGTCACCCCCATGTTGCGCAACTCATCAAGCGCCGTTGCGGCATACTTTGCATCATAGATCCGTCGCTCAAAATTCCTCTTCTGCTCCTCCGATGCTCCTGCCGGCAACGTCGGCGCATCGAACGCACTCTTGATGTACCCCACTCGCAGCGTCTTCCAGTTGAAATTTGCATCCCAGTTGAACGCCGCAGGCTGCACCGAGAGATCATGCCCGTCCTGTCCGTAGATGGCCGACAGCACCAGTGCGCAATCCTCCACCGCCCGGCAGATCGGCCCAATCTTATCCATCGTCCAGCTCAACGCCATCGCGCCGGTCTTCGGCACAAAACCAAACGTAGGTCGCAGTCCCGTACACCCGCATCGAGTAGAAGGCGAAGAGATAGACCCTAGTGTTTCCGTTCCCAGCGCGAATCCCACGCATCCCGCCGATACAGCACTCGCACTTCCCGCCGAAGACCCGCTTGACCCTTGCCGCTTGTTCCACGGATTCCGTGTTCGTGCGCCGAACCATAGATCGCCCTGCGCCAGAGCTCCCATTGACAACTTGGCAATCAAAATCGCCCCCGCCTCATCTAGCCGCGTCACCACGGTAGCGTCACAATCAAACTTCTGCTCCTCAAACCCGCCCGCACCCCAAGTTGTCCTATAGCCCTTTACCGCCAATAAGTCCTTCCCGCCCCAGGGAATCCCATGTAACGGCCCGCGATACTTTCCAGCTGCAATCTCCTTATCTGCCGCGGACGCATGTTCCATGGCCCGCTCTTCCGTCAACGTAATGACGAAATGCAGTTGCGGATCATATTTCTTCAGCCGTACCAGATACATCTTCGTCAGTGCGAGTGCGGTAATCTTCCGGGTCTTCACCAGCTCCGCCAGCTCCCGCACTGAAGCAAACGCCAAGGCGTCCGAATCTCCGGCAACTCCCGCCGATGCGGCCGCAGCAAGCGCCTTCACATCCGGCGCCACACTCATCTTCAGCTGCTTCTTCACCGTATCCAGCGCCATATTGGCCGGCACCGGGTCGAACACAAATGCCGGAGCGACACTGTTCGGCATCTTTAGATCTCGAATCGCCGTGTAGGACTTCCGCAGCTGCTCCAGCCCTTCGAGTATCATCTTCTTCTGCTCGTCCGTCACGCTGATCCCGGCAATCACCGCCGCTGCATCGATCATCTCCCGCGTAATCTTCGCCATGCCATCGGTGCTCGCCTTCACCTCGCCGCCACCGACGATCGGCGAACTCTGTGCCTTTGCCTGTGTCGCCAGCGTGAACAACGCACCCGGCAACAACGTCTGTCTCAGCCCCGCCATGGAGCACACGCCAAGAAAACCCCGCCGGTTCAACCCACCGGAACCCTGTTTACTCATCCCCGCATTATTGCATCCCCTCACCTGTCCCCCGAAAACAAAGCGCGACCCTTATCTCCAGGATGAGAAACAAACATGCACTTCGCTACGAATAGATGAAGGCCAAAATCGCTCTTAATGCAAAAGAATCAGAGTGGGGATAAAGGCCCGCACCACAAGCAATGGGGACATAGAGGCAGGATGCCCTTCTCGCAGGTGTTGCAAACCATTACACGCACATGCTCCTACATTTCTTACATAGCGATTACAAAGTCAGATTTAGAAAACATATTTCTGAATCCCGGAAAGAGGCCGAGACGTCTAAATAAAAGATTATCGATAATCGATAATCACGAAAAAATTCGGTTGCAACAGCTCTGATTTTCCGGAGCAATTGCAGCGCCGACTGGAACGCTTCTGTGATCGCAAGGAAGTCTTATGTGGATTGTTCGTTTAGCCTTAAGGCGCCCCTACACATTCGTCGTCCTGTCCATCTTGCTGCTGATCATGGGCCCGGTGACGATCCTGCGCACTCCGACGGACATCTTCCCCAACATCAACATTCCGGTGGTGAGCATCGTGTGGCAGTACTCCGGGCTCTCTGCCGACCAGATGGCGGGACGGATCGTGACCATCACGGAACGTACGCTGAGCACGACGGTCAACAACATTGAGCACGTTGAGTCGCAGTCGCTGAACGGCATCGCCGTAGTCAAAATTTTCTTTCAGCCGCATGCGGACATCAGTACGGCGATCGCCCAGGTCACGGCCATTTCGCAGACTCAACTGCGGCAGTTGCCGCCGGGCACAACTCCGCCACTGGTCATTACCTATAACGCATCCAGTGTTCCGATTTTGCAGTTGGCCCTGTCGGGGCAGGGGCTCTCCGAGCAGGAACTTAATGACCTGGGACAGAACTTCCTTCGCCCTCAATTGATTACGATTGAAGGCACGGCGATTCCCTACTCCTATGGAGGTAAGCAACGCCAGGTCCAGGTAGACCTCGATACTCAGGCGTTGCAGGCGAAGGGGCTGGCGCCATCTGATGTAACGAACGCAATCGGCAATCAAAACCTGATCTTGCCATCGGGCACGACTAAGATGGGGCAGTTCGAATACAACGTCGAGGTCAACGGCAGTCCTGACAAAGTTGACGAACTGAATAATGCGCCAATCAAGGTGATCAACGGTACGCCCATCTTTGTTCGCGATGTCGCCCATGTTCGCGATGGCTTCCCGCCGCAGACCAATATCGTCCGTTCCGATGGGCAGCGCGGATCTCTAATGACGGTGCTGAAATCGGGGGATACCTCGACGCTGGATATCGTAAAAGGGATTCGCGGGCTGCTGCCGCAGGTTGCTGCGACACTGCCAGAGGCGCTGCGCATCACTCCCATAGGCGATCAATCCATCTTTGTGCGCGCTTCGATCAACGGTGTCGTACGGGAGGCGATCATTGCTGCATGTTTGACCGCCATCATGATCCTTATCTTCCTCGGCAGCTGGCGAAGCACGATCATCATCGCGGTGTCGATCCCCTTATCGATTCTGTGCTCGATCATCACACTGAGCGCGTTGGGCGAAACGATCAACATTATGACGCTGGGCGGGCTGGCGCTGGCGGTCGGTATCCTCGTCGATGACGCGACGGTCGAGATCGAAAACATCAACCGCAATCTGGAAGAAGGAAAGGAGATTGAGCAGGCCATTCTTGATGGAGCGGCCCAGATCGCAGTGCCAGCGTTCGTCTCCACGCTGAGTATCTGCATCGTGTTTGTGCCGATGTTCTTCCTCAGCGGGGTTGCCAGATATCTCTTCGTTCCACTGGCGGAGGCTGTGGTCTTCGCCATGCTCGCTTCCTACCTGCTTTCAAGAACCATCGTTCCAACGATGGCCAAGTATCTTCTGAAGGCGCATGACGAGCATGCAGAGGAAAACAAAAACAAGAGCCGTAATCCCCTGGTACGTCTTCAGCTCGCCTTCGAATACAGCTTTGAAAAGCTGAGAAACGGATATCACAACCTGCTCAAGCACACGGTGGCACATCCAGTCGTGTTCACCATCTGCTTCTTCGCCGTATGTCTTGCATCCTTCGCTCTATTCCCATGGCTTGGGCAGGACTTCTTTCCTGCCGTTGACAGTGGACAGTTCAAACTGCACGTACGCGCGCAGACCGGTACCCGGATCGAGGAGACGGCACGACTCTGCGATCTGGTGGAAGACAGCATTCGCAGGGAGATTCCGAACAGCGAGCTGACGAACATTCTGGACAATATCGGGCTGCCCTACTCGGGTATTAATACCTCGTACAGCAACTCAGCTGCAATCGGGCCGGCTGACGCGGACATCCAGGTGTCGCTTGCAGAGAAGCACAGACCGACGGAGGAGTACGTCCATACGCTCCGCGCAAAACTGGCGCAGGAATTTCCCGGAGTGACCTTCTATTTTCTGCCGGCAGATATCGTCAGTCAGATTCTGAACTTTGGTCTGCCGGCGCCAGTTGATATTCAGATCGTTGGCCAGAACATCGAGGGAAATCGCCAGTACGCCGATAAGCTCCTGAACCAGATTAAATACATTCCGGGCACGACAGACTTGAGAATTCAACAGGCATTCAACGCTCCCAAGCTACAGGTTGATATCGATCGAACCAAGTCGCAGCAGGCCGGTTACACGGCGCGTGACGTCGCAAACAACTTGCTTGTTGCATTGAGCGGTAGCTTTCAGACGGCTCCGACGTTCTGGTTGAACCCAAAAAATGGCGTGAGCTACAACATCGCCACGCAGACGCCGCAGTATCAGACGGATACTCTGCAGGGGTTAGGTAATCTGCCGATCACCAGTTCCGCTGGCACACCGCCACAGATTCTGAACAGCCTGGCTTCGATTCATCCTGGGCAGGAGTCGGGAACCGTGTCGCACTACAACGTGCAATCGGTGCTGGACATCTATGGATCGGTCCAGGGACGCGATCTCGGCGGCGTATCGAAAGACATCAACCGGATTCTGGCCGAGACTAAAAAAGATCTGCCGCGGGGAACGCGAGTGATTGTTCGCGGTCAGGTACAGACGATGAACGCCTCCTTCATTGGTTTGCTGGGAGGACTATTCTTCTCGATCGTGCTCGTTTATCTACTGATTGTCGTCAACTTCCAATCCTGGATGGACCCCTTCATCATCATCGCAGCGCTGCCCGCGGCCCTGGCCGGAATCGTGTGGTTCCTCTTCCTGACTCACACAACGCTCAGCGTTCCTGCACTGACCGGATCGATCATGTGCATGGGTGTGGCCACGGCGAACAGCATTCTCGTTGTGAGCTTCGCCAAAGAGCAGATGCAAGGAGCAATGAGCGCAACCGAGGCTGCCCTGGCTGCGGGGTTCACACGGTTTAGGCCAGTCCTGATGACAGCCCTGGCGATGATCATCGGCATGGTGCCGATGGCGCTTGGCCTTGGCGAGGGCGGCGAGCAGAACGCACCCCTTGGACGTGCTGTGATCGGTGGATTATTACTGGCAACCTTATCCACACTGTTTTTTGTGCCGACATTCTTCAGCCTGGTCCATGCCAAAGACGAGCGAAATACCGTTAATTTAGACGACTAATTTTCGTTGCCGGCGTACCGGCCGCACTTGCAGGGGGAAACACACCATGACGAATAATGTAGAGCAGAGGCCTCCGAATTATCTCGCCGGATCCGGCGATGCTGAGGTAATGCATCAGAGCCATGGCAGAAATCCGGGGGGCAACAACTTGATAGCTACTGCGGAAGGAACGCCCAGGAGAAGCTCGCCAGGTCGCAGCGTGGCTATGCTGCTGATTGTTGTGGTCGTAGTGGGCCTGCTTGTCATCTCGGGTATCGTCCCGCGGTTGAGGTCTCGTAAGGCCCTGGCTGCGGAGACCAATGAACTGGCCGCGCCAACCGTCCTAGTTATTCAGCCGAAACGAGGTGCTCCTTCTCAGGAGATCCTCCTGCCGGGAAACATTCAGGCCTTTGTCGATGCGCCAATTTACGCTAGAACAAATGGATACCTCAAGCGCTGGTACTTCGACATCGGATCGCACGTCAAACAGGGTCAACTGCTGGCCGAGATTGAATCGCCGGAGGTAGATCAACAGCTATCCCAGGCGCAGGCCGACCTTGGAACGGCCATAGCAAACCTTCATCTCTCTCAGATCACCGCAAATCGCTACTCGGACCTGATCAAGCAGGACGCCGTCTCGCAACAAGAGACTGACAACGCAGTGAGCGATCTTGCCTCCAGAAACACGGCGGTAAAGTCGGCCCAGGCGAATGTAGACAGACTCAAACAATTGGTCTCCTTCGAGAAGGTCTATGCGCCGTTCGATGGTGTCGTTACCGCGCGCAACACGGACATAGGGCAGTTGATCGACTCGGGGGCCTCCGGTGGACAGGCGCGCTCGCTGTTTCAGGTCGCGGCCATTAACAAGCTGAGGGTCTTCATTAGCGTGCCACAGATCTACTCGCAAGCGGCCACCCCCGGGCTTACGGCGGACCTGACGTTTGCAGAGTTTCCCGGTCGACGCTTCCAGGGCAAGCTGGTGCGCACGTCGAGATCGATCGACCCTCTCGCCCGGACGCTGAATGTAGAAGTCGATGTCGACAACTCGAAGGGAGAGCTACTTCCAGGCGCCTATACCGAGGTTCACCTGAAGCTGAAGGAAGATATACCCACAATGACCATCCCGGTGAGCGCACTTTTGTTTCGTCGTGAAGGTTTGAGGGTTGCGGTCGCCAAGAGCGACAACACAGCGGAGTTGGAACCGGTCACGTTGGGACGTGACTTCGGTGATTTTGCTGAGATTACAACCGGGCTGACGGGACAAGAGCGGATTATCTCCAATCCGCCGGATTCGATCATTGATGGAGAACGACTCAACGTCCAGACAGAGAAGCGACAGGCACCAGCAGCGGCTGGTCAGGGCGGAGAGAAGTGAGTAGGCCGGAAACATACCGTCGCAACACCGTCACCAACGCGGTCCTGTTGACCGTAGCCGGCAGTCTTCTGCTGCTGAGTGGCTGCACAGTCGGCCCCAAGTACGTCCAGCCAACTGTGCCGCCGCCACCGCCAGCCTTCAAGGAGACGCCATCTAATTGGAGTCAGGCGAGGCCGCAGGACCAACTGCCAAAGGGCAAGTGGTGGGAGATCTATGGAGACCAGCAAC